>Ga0302279_10001259_pt1 | contig 36373 bp, 30 predicted proteins | sample III_Bog_N3_3_FD_194541 | JGI IMG/M metagenome (GOLD analysis project Ga0302279, IMG submission 194541) | Peat permafrost microbial communities from Stordalen Mire near Abisko, Sweden - III_Bog_N3_3 | ecosystem: Environmental > Terrestrial > Soil > Wetlands > Peat | place: Sweden: Abisko...
TCGCAGACAACCGGGCCCGGCAGCGCAAGTACGGCGGCGAGCTGCGCGCGCAGCTCACACTGATCCGCGATGCGCACGGTGCGGATGCCGTAGGCCTCGGCAACTGGGCCGATCTCCGGAAGCGTCAGGCCGCTGCGTGAATCCGCGGCCGTCTGCCGCCCGAACCAGCGCTGCTGGCTCGTGCGTATTGACGAATACCCGTCGTTGTTGATCACGAACATCTTGATCGGCAGCTGCAGGCGCTGGATCGTGGCCAGCTCCTGGATGTTCAGCTGGAAGCCACCGTCACCATCCACGAGGATCGTCTCGCGGCCGCCACTGCCGAGGCAGGCCCCGATGGCCGCGGGCAGGCCGTAGCCCATCGCACCCAGCGCGGTCGTGTGATACAGGCGCTGCCCCTTCTTCAGGCGCAGCACATGCTGGAATATCTCGATGCCGGCGCCCGAACTGCCGGAGACGATCGGCGTGCCCTCCGGCATCAGCTCAGAGAGGCATTCGCCGAGGAAATACGTGCTGACCGGCCCAAGTTCGATGCGATGCTCGTCCTGGACCACCGGATAGCGCCGCTTCCAGTCCGCACAGCGCTCATGCCAGGCGGCACGCTCAGGCTGCGACTGGCCCTCAGTTGCCCGCAGCAGCGCGTCGATGAAGATCCGCGCATCGCAGCAGACGGGGATGTCGAGGTACCGGCTGAGCTTGCCGATCTCCGCCGGATCGATGTCGACCATGACCTTGCGCGCACCGCGTGCGAGGCGCTCCGGCGCGTAGCCGGTGATCGTGAAGTCGAGGCGCGCCCCGATCACGAGGAGGAAATCCGCATTCTGCAGCGCGAAGTTCACGCCGCGCGGCGCGACGGTGCCGGGCTTGCCGACGAGTATGTCCTCGTCGTGGGCAAACAGGTCGATCGCGAGCCAGGTCAGCAGGACGGGCACCTTTAGCCGGCGCGCAAGCGCGCGGAATCCGGCCTCGGCACCCGCGAGCCGCACGCCGTTTCCCGCCAGTATCAGCGGGCGCTCGGCGCCGCGCAGCAATTCGAGTATCGCCGCGACGTCCTGCGCCAGCGTGGCGGGCGGGCGAGTCTTCCTGGGAGCGCGATACCCGCGCAGCGTCGACGGGTCGATCGTCGCAGCCTGCACGTCAAGCGGGATGTCGATCCAGACCGGGCCCGGCCGGCCCGTGCGCGCCAGATGTACCGCCTTCTCCATGTGGAAGCGGATGCTCTGCGGATCGGTGACCAGAACGGCGTACTTGGTCAGGCCCTTGACCGCGGCAATGATGTCGACCTCCTGCACACCCATCTGGCGCACACCGGTGCGGCCCTTGAGGTCAGGACGCTTGACCTGGCCGGAGATGAACAGGCACGGCGTAGAATCGAGCCACGCACCGGCGAGGCCGGTGATGGCGTTGGTGCCGCCGGGCCCGGTGGTGAACAGTGCGACGCCCAGATTCCCGGTCGCCTTCGCGTTGGTCTCCGCCGCCATCGCACTCGCCTGTTCGTGCAGGTTGCAAACCCACTGTATCGATGTGCTCTGCCCGAGTGAGTCGTTCAGATGCATGGCACCGCCGCCGGGCACCATGAAGACATGCTGCACACCCAGCGACTCGATGAACCGTACCACGTAGTCTGAAAGCTTCACGCTGTCCCTGCTAGTGTTCTGTGCCGCGGCCGGACCTGGCCGCAAGGATCAATTCAATCAACTGCCTGACGGCCCCATTGCCGCCGCCGCGCTCCAGCACGATCGCAACCGATGCCCTGACCTGGGGCTGCGCATTGGCCGGGGCCACCGCCAGCCCCGCGACAGCCAGGGCGGACAGGTCATTGACGTCGTCGCCGATGTAGGCGGTGCGCTCGAGCGCGATGCCGGAGGACGCCGCGAAGTCCCGCAGCGCTGCACCCTTGTCCTTGCAGCCGCCGGCGACGAAACTCGCCGAAATCTTGCGTGCAAGTCGCTCGACCAGCGGACCGTCCTCGCCGGATATCAGGCCGAGCCGGATCCCGGCCTGCCGGGCGCGGGACAGCCCCATGATGTCCTCGAACGAGAAACGCTTCGACTCCCCGCCGGAGTCGCTCCAGGTGAAGGTCCCGTCGGTCAGCACCCCGTCGATATCCATTGCGAGCGCATCGACGCGCGCCAGCGCCTCAGAGTCCGACACGGCGCAGCTTCTTCATGATCGGCACCTCGGCATCCAGCAGGCGCTTCTCGCCATTGCCCATCGCCAGTTCGACGAGGTGGATATCCCGCATCAGGCGTGTGATGCCGTTCGGTTCCAGCGAGGCAGCCTGGTCGCTGCCCCACATTGCCCGATCCAGCGTCAGGTGGCGCTCGACGACGCAAGCGCCCATCGCGACCGCCGCCACCGAAGAGGCAATACCCGTCTCGTGCCCTGAATAGCCGACCGGCACGCCGAAGCGCTGCGCTAGCACCGGGATCACGCGCAGGTTCAGCTCGTCATACTTCGCCGGGTAAGTGCTCGTCGCATGCAGGATCACGAGTTTGTCGCGACCGAGCACCTCGACCGCATGATCGATCTGCGCCATGGTGCTCATGCCCGTCGACAGGATGACCGGCTTGCCCGTAGCACGCATGCGTCGCAGCAAGCCATCATCTGTCAGGCTCGCCGAGGCGACCTTGTGGCACGGGACATCGAATCGCTCCAGGAAGTCCACCGACGCCTCGTCCCATGGCGATGCGAACCACGCGATGTCCTTCGCCCTGCAGTACGCGTCGATCTCGCTGTACCCCTCCGCGCCGAATTCCAGCGCGCGCTTCAGTTCGCCGTTGGTCGTGCCGAAGGGACTTTCGCGCGGACGCGCCAGCTCCTCGGCCGTGTAGACGACATCGACGGTACGTTTCTGGAACTTGACCGCGCTGCAGCCGGCGGCGACGGCCACGTCGATCAGCTGCCTGGCGATGTTCAGGTCGCCGTTGTGATTGATGCCGATCTCGGCAATCACATAACAGGGATGCCCCTGTCCGACCGTTCGCTTTCCGATGACTACTCCCATGTTGCGTCGCTCCACTGATTAATAGTTGTTGAAATCAAATACCGGCCCGAGAACGCCCGCGCAGCCAGGCCACGGTACGGGCAATGGCATCGTCCAGCGTCACCTCAGGCCTGAAACCCAGCTCCGAATGCAGCCGGGTGAGATCCGGAATGTAGCGATCGCCGGGATCGGACCTTGCGCCGCCGATGTGCACCCCCGCGCCGCCGGCGATGCGATCCACGCGCCGCGCGAGCTCCGCGATGCTGACCACGTCGTCCGAGCCGACATTATAGGGCCGGCCCACGGTGCCGACGCCCATGACGAGGAGCAAGGCGCGCACGAGATCGGTCATGTACAGGTAGGAGCGCAACGGCGCCCCGTCGCTTCGAACCGAGATCTGCCGGCCCGCCACCGCGTCGGCGATGAAGTTGCCGATCGCGAAATGCTGGTCAAACGGCATGTGCGGACCCACGAAGGCGAAACAGCGTGCGATGCGCACGGGCAACCCCTCACCGGCGGCGATCGCGCACGCCGTCTCCGCGGCGCGTTTGCCCTCGGCGTACGCACTCGTCGCCAGCGCCGGATCCGGCCCCCCGGGCATGACTTCGGCAAAGCGGTCATGGCCTGCGCGCGCCGGGCCGTAGACCGCGCCGGAGCTCAGCAGCAGGAAGGACCTGCACTGGGATCCCGCCGCATCGATCGCGCGGCGCGTACCGTCGACGATACTCTCGAACAGCTCGCGCGGGCTGCTGCGGCGTGAGCGCTCGCTGGAATCGGTTGCTGCATGGATCACATGCGAAAAGCCTTCTCCCGCGAGTGCGAGATTGCGGATGTCCGCCGTGACCCAGACGATCCTGGAGTCCCCGCCAAAGGCCGGAAAGCGGCGCAGGAAGGCACCCGGATCCCGCGAGACCACCGTGATCCGCAGGCCGAGCCCCAGCGAGTCGTCAGCGGCGCACAACAGGTCGAGCAGCCAGACGCCGAACCAGCCCGTCGCGCCGGTGAACAGCAGCGACGCGCCGCGCAGGAATTCAAGGGGGGCGCCGAGCGAGTGCACCAGAGCCCTCATCTCGCCGGGATCGATCCCGCAGCGCGAAGGGGCGGACGCGCTCGTGTGCGCATTGGCAGCCGCGGGGCGCATCAGTCGTACAGCCCGACGACGCGATGAATGGAGCTTGCATTGAGCGCGGCCTGGATCTCGCGGCGTGCATTGAAGGTCGAGATCACGATCGTTTCCCCGGGAAAATCCTGCAGTCGCTCCGGCGGCAGGATCGGCACGCCGCCGATCGCCTCGCCCTGCAGGTGCACGTTGCGATCGAACACGGCGACAATGCCGGTCCGGCGCAGCGTCGCCGACTGGCGCATCAGCCGGGCCGTATGGTTGCCGGCTCCATATACCAGCAAGGGGCCCTTGCAGACCGCCTGCACCCGCCGCTCCATCTCCTGCAGCGCGAGGCGCGAACGGCCGATGTACCTCTCAATGGCCTCGACGGAACTGTCGCGGGTTGCGCTGCTGCCGGCATCCGCGGGCGGCAGGACAGGGCCGCCTGCGGCCTGGCGCAGCAGGACATACAGGCCCGGGAACGCGGAGCTGATGCGCGCCGCACGCCAGCGTTCGATCTCGAGGCCGGCCGCCTGCGCGAGGCGCGCGACATCACTGATCGCAAAGTAGTTGATGTGTTCATTGGAAAACTCGCCGAATGCCTCGATCGGTCGCTCATCACCCGGGCGGTCGAATGCGCCGGCGTCGGGGATCTCGATCAGCACGCGGCCGCCGTCCTGCAGTTGCCCCGCGATCCGCCGCAGCAACGCAAGGGGGTCCAGCAGGTGCTCCAGCACCGCCATCAGGCACACGAGATCGTGCTCGCCGAAGCGGCTGTACTCCTCCGCCTGCGCCTGCTCGACCGGCACACCGAACATGGCGCGCGCATTGGCCGGCGCAGCGGCCGCAGGGTCGATGCCGCAGACCGAGGGAACACCCGCCTCGCGCAGCGTATGCAGCAGCAAGCCCGACGAGCAACCGACATCGATGATGCTGCGCAGGGATCCGAGCGACGGCCCGAGGAATTCCGCAGCCAGCCGGGCGCGCTCCAGGTCCAGCGGCGCAATATCGCTGTTGCTGCTGACCGTATCGTACTTCGACAAGGTCGTGTAATAGCGGGTCAGAGCCTGCGACGGCAGCGCGCGGGCGGCATACGCGCAGCCGCAGCCGGTGCAGCGCACGACCGGCGTGCTGAAATCAAAGCCGGCGCAATCGGCCATACGATTGTCGAAGAGCAGCTCCGCGGCTTCCCCTGCGCAGACCGGGCAGGCGCGCGGCACGCCGCGGATCGGCTCGACAGCCGGCGCGCTCATGAGCCCTGGTCCAGGAACGCGATGATCCTGTCCGCAGCGAAGTCCAGCATGTCGGTACTCAAGCCCGGATACACGCCGATCCAGAACGTCCGTTCCATGACCAGGTCGGTATTGTGCAGCGTGCCGCTGACGCGATGCGCGCGGCCGCGGAAGTAGGGCTGGCGGGTCAGGTTCCCCGCGAACAGCAGCCGCGTACCGATCTTGTCGCGATTCAGTGCGTCGGTCAGCGCCTCGCGGCTGCGGCTGACCGTGGGCAGCAGTGTGATCAGGAACCCGAACCATGACGGGTCCGAGCCCGGCGTTGCCTCCGGCAGCAGCAGCCGGTCGGCATAGGGCGCCAGGCGTGCTGCCAGGTGCCTCCAGTTACGCCGGCGCGCCTCGATGAACCCTTCGAGACGATCCAGCTGCGCGACCCCGAGGGCCGCCTGCATGTCCGTGATCTTGAGGTTGTAGCCCAGATGGGAAAACGTGTACTTGTGATCGTAGCCGGCGGGCATGTCGCCGAGCTGCCACTTGAAACGCTTGCCGCAGGTGTTGTCGCGGCCAGGCGCGCAATAGCAGTCACGGCCCCAGTCGCGGAACGATTCGACGGCGCGGCGCAGCGTATCGTCCTCGGTGAAGACGGCGCCGCCTTCGCCCATCGTGATGTGATGCGCCGGATAGAAGCTCAGCGTGCCGATGTGGCCGAAGGTCCCGACCTTGCCGCCGCGGTAGGTCGCGCCGAGCGCATCGCAGCAGTCCTCGACGACCCACAGGTTGTGTCGGCGCGCGACGTCCATGACCGCGTCCAGGTCGAAGGGATTGCCGAGCGTGTGGGCGATCATGATCGCGCGGGTACGCGGCGAGATGGCCGCCTCGATCAGTTCAGGATCGATGTTGTAGGTCGGCAGCGTGATATCGACGAACACCGGCACCAGCCCGTTCTGCACGGCGGGGTTCACGGTCGTCGGAAAGCCCGCAGCCACGGTAATGACCTCGTCACCGGGCGTCAGCGCCCGCTCGCCGAGCAGCGGCGAGGTCAGCGCCGACATCGCCAGAAGGTTTGCCGACGAACCGGAATTGGTCGTGCGCACGTAGCGGCGGCCCAGGTACTGACCCAGGCGCCGCTCGAACGCATCGTTGAAGCGTCCCGTCGTCAGCCAGCCATCGAGCGAGGCCTCCACGAGCAGTTCCAGCTCGCGTGCGCCGATGACCTTGCCCGACGGCGGCACCGCGCTGCGCCCTGGAACGAACGGCGCCGCCGCATGGGCGATGTCCGCGTAACTCCGGGCCTCGTCCGTGCACAGCACGCGATGCACGCGTGCCAGCACCGCCGGCTTCAGCACGCCGCTTGCACGCGCGCCGGCGAGGGTCCGCCAGCCCGCACGGTCCAGCCGCAGCCAGCCGGCCTCGCCGCCCGCACTGAAATCCGCGGCGTCGACCATCAGCCCGAGCCCCTGTCCGGGTCCGTCCGTCGGCAACAGCGGTGCGACGCGGCCGTAGCCGTCCGTATCCGGCGCCGTGATCACGACGCAGGCCGCGTCGCCGCGCGACTCATCGGCGGGAATCAGGCTGCCTGCCTGCAACGACTTAAGCATGGTGGGCGGCACGTGCCCCTCGCATCATGGTTCTCATGTGTCCAGCAATCCTCGCTCAGCCATGATTCTCCATGCCGGGTTCGTGCACCCCGCCCGGCCCAGGCCGGCGGCTGCGAGACGATGCGGCGCACGCAGCAGGCGCGCGATCATCCCGTCGCCGAGACGCGCGACATAGTGCGCTGGAAGGCTGCCGCAGTTGGCGTCCAACAACGTCGCGCGCATGTCGATCGGCCACGCCGGCAGCAGCAGCGCACGCGCGATTTCCTCCACCGGCGTAACGGCGCCGACGAGCAGCAGGAGGCCGAGCACCGCCTTCTTCAGGCGCGCGCGCGGCTCCCCGCCACTGCCGAGCAGCACGAGACAGGAAGCGATTGCGAGGACCGCCAGGCTCGGAATCGAGCCGCGCATCACGAGATCGTTGCCGGGACCGAAGTGCACGACGGGCAGGATCGCGAGGATCACGAGCGCGAGCGCGACGACTCGTGAGCGGCGCAGGGCAAGGATCGCGAAGCCGATCAGCCCCGCCTCGAGCAGGAAGAACTGTGCCTGTTGCGCAATGTCAGCCACGACGTCCCTGTGCTGGCCACCGACAATAAAGCCCTTCGGGATCGCACCGGCGTCGAGAATCAGGTACGCCGCAACGACGAGACCAACTGCGAGCGCCGGTGCCCAGACGCGCGGATGCAGCAGCAGCAGCGAGCGGTCACGAACCATGCCGGAGAGCACCTTGCACAGCACGAAGGGGACGACGCCGAGCGCAGCCAGCGGCGACCACAGCATCGCCGCGACGACCACGATCGGCAGCAGCGAGTGCAGCGGCGATGGCCTGCGGTCGCGGCACAGCAATCCGATCGTGAGCCAGCCGCCGAGGGCATGGTTCGGCACCCAGAACAGCTGCGTCGTCATCGAAGAGTACTGGTATTTGCCGGCCCACCACTCGATGTGATTGCCGAGGTGCCAGTTCATCAGGAACCGTGGCCCGAGGTTCAGCAGGCAGCCGACGATGTCCATGCCGCTGAACAGCACGACGACCGTGCAGACGAAAATCGAGTCGCGTAGTCGTGATCGCGTCAGCGACAGCACCTGCAGCAGGAACAGGCACGCACCGGCGGCGGTCCAGGCCGCCAGCGCCAGGTGCGCAGCGGCGAGACCCAGCAGCTTGCCGGTCAGCGCCGCGGGAAGGTAGTACGCCAGAGGCGCGCGCAGCAGGCTCTCGCCACCTTCGAACGCGCCATAGCCGACCGGCCACGGCGATACCACCAGGTCGTGCAGCACTGCATCGCGCACATACCAGTCGGCATTCGCGAACACGAAGTGCGCAGTCCCGCCGAGGTAGGTCCAGGCGATCCCGACGGCAACGGCGACTCCGAGGTGCAGGCGCGTGACCGGGAGGTGCGGCGCCCCCACAGGCGCCGGCGCGATGAGTTCGCGCAAGGCGTAGGTGATGCAGACGAGCAGCGGCAGGGCGACGACGAGCTGCAGCCAGCTGGCGACGAAGATCATCAGCGGCAGCGCGAGATAGGCGACGACCAGCCGGTCGAGCGCCGGCAGCGGCCACGATGCGGGGGTGGCGGCCGGTGTCGATCCGGTCACACTTTGATATCCCAGTCCACTTAACATTATCCGAACGCTACCAGATTATGTCTGGCCGCGCCCCGGGACTGCGTCTCAAAGTGTCACGAGCGCAGCAGCGCAGCTACGACCGGCAGGTCCGCAGGCAACAGCTCCGCGTGCACGAGTTCATCGCGCTCGCACCAGCGCAGCGGCTGGCCGTCGAGGCCGCGCGGCTCCCCGCTCCAGTCGCTGATCAGCCAGACGTCCAGGTCGATCTCGCGTTCCGGGTAGCTGTGTGTCAGGCGCAGCAGAGGACGCGCGGCGAGCACTTCGATCCCCAGCTCCTCGCGCAACTCACGCTGCAGGCCCGCGAAGCGCGCCTCGCCGGGCTCCAGCTTGCCGCCCGGGAATTCCCAGCCGCCGGCGAGATGCTTGCCCGCAGGGCGCTGAGCCAGCAGCACCCGGCCGTCTGCGTCGCAGACGACGCCGGCGACGACATGGACGGCGCGCGGCGCGCGGGCGTCGCTCAACCGTTCGCTTGCTGCAGGGCGCCGTGGCAGTGCTTGAATTTGCGCCCCGACCCGCAGGGGCAGGGCTCATTGCGCCCGACCTTCGGCTGCGACGGCGCAAAGCCGCTGCCGTCGGCGGATTGCGGCGCCGGCTCGAGCGGAGTGCCGGCCGCGGGGGGCGGCGGCGGTGCGATCGCCGAAACCGCCTCGGCATGCTGCGTCTGCAGCGCGCGGGCGAGGCGCTGCTGACGCTCCAGTTCCTCGCGCTCGACATCCGCCTGGCTGCGGACCTGGATCTTCGACAGCGTCGTGATCGTGTCGAGCTTGATGCGGTCGAGCATCGAGGAGAACAGCTCGAAGGCCTCGCGCTTGTACTCCTGCTTCGGGTTCTTCTGTGCGTAGCTGCGCAGGAAGATGCCCTGACGCATGTAGTCCATCGCCGCGAGGTGCTCGCGCCAGTGCTGGTCCAGCGTGCGCAGCATGACTTCTTTTTCGATGTAGCGCATGACGTCGGGCCCGACATTGCTGCGCTTTTCGGCGTACTTGTCCCCCAGTGCCGACTCGATGCGGCGCTTCAGCGACGAGCCGTCGCCCGCCTGCTCCGCCGCGACCCAGTCGCCGACGGAGAGCTGCACGCCGAAATCACGCTCGATCGCTGCGCCAAGGCCCGCGACGTCCCACTGTTCCTCAGGGGCACCGCCCGGCAGGAACTGGTCGACGAGGCTCGCGACCACTTCCTCGCGGATACCCAGGACGGCTTCCTCGACGTTCTCCGCGCTCATCAGGTCGGTGCGCTGCTGGTAGATCACGCGCCGCTGGTCGTTGGCAACGTCGTCGTATTCCAGCAGCTGCTTGCGCGCATCGAAGTTGTGCTGCTCGACGCGCCGCTGCGCGCGCTCGATCTGGCGCGTCAGCATGCCGCTCTCGATCGCCTCGCCCGCCTTCATGCCGACGCGGGTCATCAGCGCCTTCATGCGGGTCGGATCGCCGAAGATGCGCATCAGGTTGTCCTCGAGGGACAGGTAGAAGCGGCTCGACCCGGGGTCGCCCTGGCGGCCCGAGCGGCCGCGCAGCTGGTTGTCGATGCGCCGCGATTCGTGGCGCTCGGTGCCTATGATGTGCAGGCCGCCGGAGGCGAGGACCTGGTCGTGACGCTGCTGCCATTCGGCGAGGCGCGCCGGCAGTTCCGCGTCGGTCGGCGGCGGGCCGCCCTCGACGGTCCCGTGCCGGCTGCCGCCGAGCACAATATCCGTGCCGCGACCGGCCATGTTGGTGGCGATCGTCACCGCACCGGGACGCCCGGCCTCGGCGACGATGTGTGCCTCGCGCTCGTGCTGTTTCGCGTTCAGCACCTCATGCGGGATCTTCGCCGCGCTCAGCAGGTTCGCGAGCCGCTCCGAGGCGTCGATCGAGGTGGTGCCGACGAGTGCGGGCTGGCCGCGCTTCACGCATTCCTGGATGTCCTCGAGGATCGCCTGGAACTTGTCGTTCTCGGACAGGAACACGAGATCCGAGTGGTCCTTGCGGATCATCGGCTTGTGGGTCGGGATCACGACGACCTCGAGGCCGTAGATCTGCTGGAACTCGAAGGCTTCGGTGTCGGCCGTGCCGGTCATGCCGGAGAGCTTCGCGTACAGGCGGAAATAGTTCTGGAAGGTGATGGAAGCGACCGTCTGGTTCTCCTCGCGGACCTGCACGCCCTCCTTCGCCTCGACCGCCTGGTGCAGGCCGTCGGACCAGCGCCGCCCCTGCATCGTGCGTCCGGTGAATTCGTCGACGATGATCACCTCGCCGCCGCGCACGATGTACTCGACATCGCGCCGGTACAGCGAGTGCGCGCGCAGCGCAGCGTTCAGGTGATGCATCAGCCGGATGTTGGTGGCGTCGTACAGGCTCTCGCCCTCGCCGAGCAGGCCGATCTCCGCCATCAGCTCCTCGACCTTCGCGTGGCCGTCCTCGGTCAGCGTCGCCTGCTTGGTCTTCTCGTCGATCGCGTAGTCGCCCGGGCCGTCTTCCTTCTTCTGCGCGACCAGGCGCGGGATCAGCGCATTGATCTTGATGTAGAGCTCGGTACTCTCCTCGGCCGGCCCCGAGATGATCAGCGGCGTGCGCGCCTCATCGATCAGGATCGAGTCGACCTCGTCGACGACCGCGAACATGAGCTTGCGCTGCACGCGGTCCTCGAGCCGGAAGGCGAGGTTGTCGCGCAGATAGTCGAAGCCGAACTCGTTGTTCGTGCCGTAGGTGATGTCGCAGGCATAGGCGGCGCGCTTCTCCTCGCTCGACTGGGCGCTCTTGATGACGCCGACGGTCAGACCCAGGAAGCGGAACACGGGGCCCATCCACTCGCTGTCGCGCTGCGCGAGGTACTCGTTGACCGTGACGACGTGCACGCCCTCGCGCGTCAGTGCGTTCAGGTAGACCGGCAGCGTCGCCATCAGCGTCTTGCCCTCGCCGGTGCGCATCTCGGCGATCTTGCCGGCATTGAGCACCAGGCCGCCGATCAGCTGTACGTCGAAGTGGCGCATGCCGAGCTTGCGCTTCGAGGCCTCGCGCACCAGCGCAAACGCCTCCGGGATCAGCTCGGCGAGCGGCGTGCCGGCCGCATGGCGCTCCATCAGTTCCTGCGTCTTCTGCGGAAAGTCGGCGTCGGCGAGTGCCGCTGTGGCCGTCTCGAAGCCGTTGATTGCCGCAACCGTGCGGCTGAGCTCCTTGATGACCCGCTGGTTACGGCTGCCGAAAATCTGCGTTAGGAACTTCAACACGCTGGAGGCGCCCCTTGAAAAGGAGGGTATTCTACGGATAGACCCGATGCGGGGGAAATCGTTTCTGGACGTGGGGGCGTCTGGCGCCCTCTTCAAGACGGGATCGCTACTGGACTTCGCCGATGAAGCGCAGCGGGTCTACCTGGACGCCGTTCTTCAGCACCTCGAAATGCAGGTGGGGGCCGGTCGAGCGGCCGGTTGAGCCCATCAGGGCGACTTCCTGGCCCTTGCGCACCATGTCGCCGACCTTTACCAGCAGCTTCTCGTTATGGCAGTAGCGCGTGGACAGTCCGTTGCCGTGGTTGATCTCGACCATCTGGCCGTAGCCGGAACCCGCGCCGCCCTCGGCGGAATCCCCGGCGATGGTCACGAGGCCCGCCGCGACCGCCGTCACGTGCGTGCCCTCGGGAGCCGCGAAGTCGACGCCCTTGTGGCTGGCCGAATAGCCGGTGAACGGATCCGCACGCTCGCCGAAATACGAGGAAATCCAGCCGTTTTCGACCGGGCTGCCTTCCGGGTAGACCTGCTTGTTGAGCTCGCGCGTCAGAATCAGGTTCTCCAGCACCGAGAGCTGCTGTTCGCGGCTCGACAGGCGCCCCGCGAGATCGTCGATCATCGCGGTCAGGCTCGGAATCTGCGCGGGGCGGCCGTCGGCGCCGAGCTCGCCGCCCTGCGACGGGGGGTTGCCGAAGTCGAACTCGCGGTCATCGATGTTCGCCATGCGGGTCAGGCGCTTGCCGAGGGCATCGAGGCGGATCACGTTGGCATTCATCTGCCCGACCCGCATCGCCAGTGCGTTGACCTTCTCCTGCAGGGTGCGCCGGGTCTCCTCGATCTGCGCCTTCTGGTGCAGGAGTTCCGCCGACCAGCTGCCGAGCTGGTCGATCGGGTTCGTGAGCCGCTGGTGGGTGCCGAGCGACAGGCCGACCGAGAACGCGCCGCCCACGATCAGCAGTACGAGCGCGAGCGCGCCCACGATGACCGCCGGGCGGCCAAGGTCAAACTGCTTGATGCGGCCGGAGAGGCGGCCTACGAAGATCACGTTCATGTTAGGGCGGAGTTCCGGCGCGTTTGAGCGCGTTTGCCAACCGACGGTGCGGGCAAACTATGCAGAAAAAGTTGCGTCAAAACAAGGATTTCCGTTCATCATGGTGTCGCCAAACAAATACAGCGGTCGTGTTGCAATGCAAAATCCAAGGGTAGTCAGCGAGTTATTGCAACTACATAACAATAAGCTCAAGGGCCTGGCCGAGCGCCTGAACCAGCGGGCGGCCGTGCTCGACGTGGTGCACCGCAACCTGCCGCCGAAACTCGCCCCCCATGTGATCAGCGCGGGCCTCGAACAGGGCCGCCTGACGCTCGGGGTGCGCGGTGGGGCCTGGGCTTCGCGCCTGCGCTACCTGTCGGGAAACCTGCGCACGGCGGTCGGCGCGACGCTGCAGACGGACATCGTCAGCGTGCGGATCCGGGTCGTCCTGCCGCCCGAGGGCGGCGCGGCCTCTCAGGCAACGGCCGCCGGGACATAGGAGATCGGCGCGTCGGCCAGGCTCTCGAAGGTCACTTCCTGCCAGGCCTCGCGCGTGCCGATCAGCTTGCGCAGCAGCTTGTTGTTCAGCGAATGGCCGGACTTGAAGCCGCTGAACTCGCCGATCAGGCTGTGGCCGAGCAGGTACAGATCGCCGATCGCATCGAGGATCTTGTGCTTGACGAACTCGTCCTCATAGCGAAGTCCGTCCTCGTTCATGATGCCCTCGTCGTCGAGGACGATCGCGTTGTCCATGTTGCCGCCGAGCGCAAGATTGCGGGCACGCATGCTCTCCAGGTCGCGCATGAAGCCGAATGTCCGGGCGCGGCTGACTTCACGCAGGAACGACGTCGTCGAGAAGTCCATCGACGCCGTCTGGGTGTGCTTGCGGAAGGTCGGATGGTTGAACTCGATCTCGAAGTTCACCTTGAAGCCGTCATAAGGATCGAACCGGGCCCACTTGTCGCCTTCCTCGACGCGTACGCTCTCGAGGATCCGCACGAAACGCTTCGGCGCCTTCTGTTCCTCGATGCCGGCCGACTGCAACAGGAACACGAAGGGACCCGCGCTGCCGTCCATGATCGGCACCTCGGCGGCGCTGACCTCGACGATCGCATTGTCGATCCCCAGTCCCGCCAGTGCGGACAGCAGGTGCTCGACGGTTGAGATCCTGGCGTCGCCGCGATGCAGGGTCGTGCCGAGCATGGTGTCGCCGACATATTCGGCGTGCGCGAGGATATCGACCGGTACGGCCAGGTCCGTGCGGCGGAACACGATCCCGGTGTCCGGCTCCGCGGGGCGCAGGGTCATCAGGATCTTCTTGCCGGTGTGCAGTCCGACACCGGAGGCACGAATGGAATTCTTCAGGGTACGCTGGTTCAGCATTCGCAAAGGTTACCATAGGCCGGATCAAACCGGCGCCGGGGAGAGGCCTGCCTGCCCCGGCGCCAAAGCCTGGAATGTACTGTCGAAGTAGCGTCGCCGCGAGGCCTCAGTCGGCCTGGCGACGCAGGAATGCCGGGATGTCGAGCAGGTCCTCGGTCTCGGCATCCATGCGCAGGCCGTCGCCCACCGCAGCGCGCCGCATTGCTGCAGGACGGTCGAGCGCGCTGTAGTCCGGCGGCGCGCCTGCGGAGGCCGCAGATCCCGGCCTGGGCGACCCCGGTCCCGGTCCGCTGGGATAGTCCGAGCCCGCGCCGCGCTGGCGCACGATGCGCATCGGCTGCACCTGCGGAATCGTCGCTGCCGGCGGCGTCGCCGCCTTCGCGACCGGGCGACCGAGTCCCGTGGCGACCACGGTGACGCGGATCTGGTTGGTCATGTCCGGATCGATCACGGTGCCGACGACCACGGTCGCCTCGTCCGAAGCGAACTGCTTGATGACGTTGCCGACTTCCTGGAACTCGCCGATCGACAGGTCCATGCCGGCGGTGACGTTGACGAGGATGCCCTGCGCACCCGCGAGGTTGATGTCCTCGAGCAAGGGGCTCGAGATCGCCGCCTCCGCAGCCTCGCGCGCACGGTCTTCGCCGCTCGCCGTGCCGGAGCCCATCATCGCCATGCCGGTCTCCGACATCACGGTGCGCACGTCGGCGAAGTCCACGTTGATGAGGCCGGGGCGCGTGATCAGCTCGGCGATTCCCTGCACGGCGCCCTGCAGCACCGTGTTGGCCGCTTTGAACGCATCCAGCAGCGTCGTCGTGCTGCCGAGCACCGACAGCAGCTTCTGGTTCGGGATCGTGATCAGCGAGTCGACGTACTTCGACAGCTCGAGCATGCCGTTGTCGGCCACGCGGGAGCGCTTGTTGCCCTCCATCTCGAACGGCTTGGTGACGACCGCGACGGTCAGGATGCCGAGTTCCTTCGCGACCTGCGCGACGACGGGCGCCGCTCCCGTGCCGGTGCCCCCGCCCATGCCGGCGGTGATGAACAGCATGTCGCAGCCCTCGATCAGCTCGATGATGCGGTCACGGTCCTCCATCGCCGCCTGACGACCGACCTCGGGGTCGGCGCCGGCGCCGAGACCCTTGGTGATGTTGCAGCCGATCTGCAGCGCGGTGCGCACCTTGGAGTGCTTCAGCGCCTGCGCATCGGTGTTGATGCAGATGAAATCCACGCCCTCGAGGCCGGCCTGCACCATGTGCGAGACCGCATTGCCGCCGCCGCCGCCGACGCCCAGCACCTTGATGACGGCGTTCTGGCTGTAGGTATCCATTAGTTCGAACATTCCAGTCTCCTTCTTCGACAGTTTTTTAGAAATTTCCCTGAAACCAAGCCTTCATGCGCTCAAAAATGCTTTTCACTCCGCCCCCGAGCGATGCGGGCGGGCGGTCACGCTCCGACTGCTGCATCGCGTAAAGCAGCAGCCCGACTCCGGTCGCATGGATCGGGTTGCTGACGACATCGGCAAGTCCGGTGACGTGCTGCGGCACGCCGAGCCGCACCGGCATGTGGAAGACCTCCTCGGCGAGCTCGATGGCACCCTCCATTTTTGCGGTGCCCCCGGTCAGCACGATGCCGGTCGCGACCGACTCCTCGAAGCCCGAGCGGCGCAGCTCGTCGGCGATCAGCGCGAACAGCTCCTCGTAGCGCGGCTCGACGATCTCGGCGAGGGTCTGGCGCGCGAGGCGTCGCGGCGGCCGGTCGCCGACGCTCGGCACCTCGATCGTCTCGTCGGGGTTCGCGAGCTGCGACAGCGCACAGGCATAGCGGATCTTGATCTCCTCGGCGTACTGCGTCGGCGTGCGCATCGACACCGCGATGTCGTTGGTGACCTGGTCGCCGGCGATCGGGATCACCGCGGTGTGGCGGATCGCGCCGCCGCCGAACACGGCGATATCGGTGGTGCCGCCGCCGATGTCGACCATGCACACCCCGAGGTCCTTTTCGTCCTCGGTCAGCACGGCGTAGCTCGACGCGAGCTGCTCGAGGACGATGTCGTCGACCTCGAGTCCGCAGCGCTGCACGCACTTGACGATGTTCTGTGCCGCGCTGTCGGCGCCGGTGATGATGTGCACCTTCGCCTCGAGGCGTACGCCGGACATGCCGACCGGATCGCGGATGCCTTCCTGCGCGTCGATGATGTATTCCTGCGGCAGGACGTGCAGGATCTTCTGGTCGGCGGGAATCGCCACGGCCTTGGCCGCATCGATGACGCGCTCGACGTCGCCGGGACCGACCTCCTTGTCCTTGATCGCGACGATACCGTGTGAATTGAGGCTGCGCACGTGGCTGCCCGCGATGCCGGCGTAGACGGAGCGGATCTCGCAGTTGGCCATCAGCTCGGCTTCCTCGACCGCGCGCTGGATCGACTGCACCGTGGACTCGATGTTGACGACGACGCCCTTCTTCAGGCCGCGCGACGGGTGGCTGCCGATGCCGATGATCTCGAGCGCGCCGTCGGGCCTGATCTCGCCGACGATCGCGACGACCTTGCTGGTGCCGATATCCAGCCCGACGATCAGGTTGCGGTCGGTACGCTTAGCCATGGTTGCCGGCTTCCTCGGGGGAGTTGTCGTCGCTCATCGCGGCCGCCGGCATCGTTGCCGAGGCGGTACGCCAGCCGATTGCAAAGCCATTTGAATAACGCATGTCGACATAGGTAACCTCATTCACGTGATGCGCGATGACGCCGGCGGCGGTGCGGATGAACCGCTCCGTCCGCGCATCGACGTCGCGCCTGCCGAGACGCACGGTCACGCCGTTGTCCAGGTCCATTTCCCAGGCGCCGCGCTCATCGAGCCGCAGCGCCGCTATCCGCAATCCCGCCTCCTGCATCTGCGTCTCGACCGCAAGGAAGCGCTGCGCGACGACGCTTTCGCTGCCGTCGGGGCCGGAGAGGCGCGGCAGCTCCGTCGGCACATGCGTCGCCTGGCGCACGAACAGCTCGCCGCGCGTGTTCAGCAGCCCCGCATCGTCCCAGCGCGCTACGGCCTTCTGCTCGGTGACGGTGACGTGCACGCCCATCGGCCACTGGCGCTGCACGCGCGCATGGTCGACCCAGGGCAGGGACTCCACGGCGCGCTCGATGGCGGCGAGATCGACCGTCATGAATCCCGTGTTGAGGTAAGGCGCGACGACGGTCTCGATCTGCACCGGCGAGACGCGCTGGAAGCTGCCGTCCATCGCGATTGCGCGCAGCGGCCGGTTGCAGGCCCAGGCGAGTGCGACGACGCAGGTGCCGATGCAACCGACCAGCGCCACGCGGTGCGCGACCAGTTTCCAGTCGATGCGCAGCTGCGGCAGCCGCCAGCGGCCGCGTACGCCCTTTTTCGGATCCTTGTAGCGATTGCGGCGCCGCAGCCAGTTCGGGATCACGTGCGCACCCTCGCGAAGCTCGTTTCCAGCACGCGCCACACCAGTTCGCCATAGTCGGCACCCACTCTCGCGGCCGCCATCGGTACGAGGCTGTGGCTGGTCATGCCCGGCGTCGTGTTGATCTCGATGAAGTAGAACCGGCCGTCCGCACCGCGCATGAAGTCGACGCGGCCCCAGCCGAAACACTCGGTGACGTGGAAGGTCGACAGTGCCGCGGCGCCCAGGGCCTGTTCCTCGGCGGCCGTCAGCCCGCTCGGGCAGTGGTACTGGGTGTCCTCGCGGAAGTACTTCGCCTGGTAGTCGAAGAACTCGGTCGCCGGCTGGATGCGGATTGAGGGCAGCGCCTCGCCCTGGAGGACCCCGACCGTGTACTCGGCGCCGGCGATGAAGCCCTCCGCGAATACCCACGGATCCACCGCGCGCGCGTCGGCGAACGCGCGCGGCATGTCGGCGGCCGTCATGACCTTGGTGATGCCGACGCTCGAGCCCTGCGAGGCCGGCTTGACCATCAGCGGCAGCCCGAGCGAGTCGACCGCCCGCCGGCAGTCCTCGAGCGACTCGAGCACGACGTAGGGCGGGACGAGAAGGCCGGCGCCGCCGGCGACGCGCTTGGTCTTCAGCTTGTCCATCGTCAGCGCCGAGGCGAGCACGCCGCTGCCGGTGTACGGGATCCCGAGCCACTCGAGCGCGCCCTGGATCAGGCCGTCCTCGCCACCCGGCCCGTGCAGGATGTTCCACGCGCGGTCGAATCCGCCGCTGACGAGATCCTCGACCGGCCGCTCGCCCGGGTCGAAGGCATGCGCATCGACGCCGCGGCGCTGCAACGCCTCGAGTACGCCGTTGCCGCTGAGCAGCGAGATCTCCCGCTCGCTCGAGTCCCCGCCGAGCAGCACGGCAACCTTGCCGAAGTCGGCGGCGGTCGCGGCGCGGCGCGGTATCGTATCCAGGCGCAGCCGGCTCATGCCGCCTCCCCGACGATGCGCACTTCGGTCACCAGCTTCACCTGATGCACGGCCTCGACGGTCGCCTGCACGTGGCGGATCAGCGCCTCGATGTCGGCGGCGGTCGCCGTGCCGTCATTGATGATGAAGTTCGCGTGCTTCTCGGACACCGCGGCGCCGCCGATGCGCAATCCCTTGAGGCCGGCGCTGTCGATCAGCCGCGCGGCGTGATCGCCGGGCGGATTCGTGAACGTCGAGCCGCAGCTCCACGCGCCGATCGGCTGCGTCTCGCGGCGCCGCCCGAGGAGTTCGCGGATGGCCTCGGCATTCGTCCCGGGACGGCGCTCGAACTCGAGGCGCGCGGCGAGGAACCACTCCCCGGGCGGCCCCTGCACGTGGCGGTAGCCGACCTCGAAATCGCCGGCCGGGCGCGTGCGCCGCACACCCTGGCGGTCGAGCGTGTCGACCTCCAGCACGTGCTGCCAGGTCTCGCCACCCCAGGCGCCGGCGTTCATCGCGAGCGCTCCGCCGAGCGTCCCGGGGATGCCGGCGAGGAACTCGGCCGGCCCCAGGCCCCATTTGACGCACTGGCGCGCGATGCGCGCGCAGGGCACGCCCGCCTCGACGTACAGGCGCTGCAGGCTCAGGCGGTGCAGGGCACCGAGCGCGCCATGCGTGAGGATCACGGCGCCGCGGAAGCCGCCGTCGCGGACCAGCAGGTTGCTCCCCAATCCGACCCACAGCAGCGGCATCGTCGGCGGCAGCTGGCGCAGGAACGCGGCAAGGTCGAGCGCATCGCGCGGCGTGAACAGCAGGTCCGCAGGTCCTCCGGCATGCCAGGAGGAATGACGCGACATCGGCACGTCGCGCAGCACGCGCTGGGAATATTCGGGCGACAGCTGCCGGTCCTTCGGGCTGGCCATCATGATTTCGTCCCTTCGGGGAAGCGTTCGCGCAGGCCCTGCGCGACCGCGCCGATGTTGCCGGCCCCCATCGTCAGCACGACGTCGCCGTCGCGCAGTACGCGGCGCAGCGACGTGGCCAGTTCCTCGACGCGCCGGACGAACACCGGTTCGACGCCGCCGCGCGAGCGCACCGCGCGGCAGATCGCGCGGCCGTCCGCGCCGGCGATCGCTGTCTCACCTGCGGCGTACACCTCGGTGACGAGCAGCACGTCGGCGCCCGCCAGAACGCTGGCGAAGTCGTCGAGCAGGTCGCGGGTGCGCGTATAGCGATGCGGCTGGAAGCTGAGCACGATGCGGCGTGCCGGCCAGCCCTGGCGCACCGCGTCGAGCGTTGCAGCGATCTCAGTCGGATGGTGGCCGTAGTCGTCGACGAGCGTCGCGCGCCCGCCGGACCAGGTGATGTCGCCGAGCGGCTGTAGTCGGCGGTCGATACCCTGGAAGCTGCGCAGCGCCCGCTGGATCGCCTCGCTGCTGACCCCGAGCTCGGTCGCGACCGCGACCGCCGCCAGCGAGTTCAGCACGTTGTGCCGTCCCGGCAGGTTGATCGTGACCGGCAGCGCAGGCACGCCGGCGCGCACCACGTCATAGTGGCTCTGCAGCCCGTCGCGCCGCACATTGACGGCGCGCAGGTCGGCGGACTCGTCGAAGCCGTAGGTGAGATAGGGCCGCGCGACCTCGCCGAGGATGCCCTGCACGCGCGCATCGTCGGTGCACAGCACGGCGAGCCCGTAGAACGGCAGGTTGTGCAGGAAGTCGATGAAGCTCTGCGTCAGCCGCGCGAAGTCCCCGTCATGCGTGCCGAGGTGATCGTTGTCGATGTTGGTGACGATCGCGATCATCGGCTGCAGGTGCATGAACGACGCATCGCTCTCGTCGGCCTCCGCGACGAGGTAGCGGCCGGCGCCGAGGCGCGCATTGCTGTCGGCGCTCTTCAGGCGCCCGCCGATCACGAAGGTCGGGTCGAGGCCGCCTTCGGCGAGTACGCTCGCAACCAGGCTCGTCGTCGTGGTCTTGCCGTGGGTCCCGGCGACCGCGACCGAGTAGCGGAAGCGCATCAGCTCGCCGAGCATCTCGGCCCGCGGCACCACCGGGATGCGGCTCGCGAGCGCCGCGGCCACTTCCGGGTTGGTGCGGTTCACCGCGGTCGAGACGACGACGACATCGGCCTCGCCGAGGTTGTCCTCCGAGTGGCCGATGAAAACCTTCGCGCCGAGGCGCTCGAGGCGCTGCGTGACCGCGTTCGGCTTCAGGTCCGAGCCCTGCACGGAGTAGCCGAGATTCAGCAGCACTTCAGCGATGCCGCCCATGCCGCTGCCGCCGATGCCGACGAAGTGGATGTGCTGGATGCGGCGCATGCGGTCGTTCATGCCGCCTCCCCTGCCGCCATGCACAGCCCGGCGAGCGTCGTCGCCGCATCCTGCGCCGCCGCACTGCGCGCCGCCTGCGCCATGCCGAGCAGCCGCGGCCGGTCCTGCCCCAGCGCGCCGATCAGCGCCGCGAGCCCCGCGGCGTCGAGGTCGCGCTCCTGGACGAGCAGCGCCGCGCCGAGGCGCACCATGGATTCGGCATTGCGCGTCTGGTGGTCGTCGACGGCAGCCGGGAACGGCACCAGTACGGCGCCGAGGCCCACGGCCTGCAGTTCGCCGATGGTCAGCGCACCGGCGCGGCAGATCGCGAAGTCGGCCCAGGCGTAGGCCGCCGCCATGTCGTCGATGAACGGCAGCACCTCGGCCGCGACGCCGGCGGCGTCGTACGCGGCCAGCGTCGCCTCGAGGTTGCGGGAACCGGCCTGGTGGCGCACGTGGGGCCGGGCCGCGGGCTCGAGCTGCGCGAGCGCCTCGGGCAGCAGCCGGTTCAGTCGCTGCGCACCCTGGCTGCCGCCGAGCACGAGAAGATTCGCAGCGCCGCTGCGGTCCGCGAAGCGCTGCGCCGGCGGCGCCGTGGCGACGATATCGGCGCGCACCGGATTGCCGATGCAGCGTGCGCGCGATCCGGCGCCGAAGCTGCCCGGGAAACCCTCGAGCACCTGGGTGGCGACGCGCGCCAGCCAGCGGTTGGTCATGCCCGCAACGGCATTCTGTTCATGGATCAGCAGCGGGATGCGCAGCAGCCAGGCGGCGATGCCGCCCGGGCCGCTGACGAAGCCGCCGGCACCGAGCACCGCGCGCGGCCGCAGCCGCCGCAGCACGCCGGCGGCCTGCACGACGGCCTGCAACAAAGTGAACGGCGCGGCGAGCCAGGACAGCAATCCCTTGCCGCGCAGGCCACGCACGCGCACCCATTCCATCGGGATGCCCTGCGCCGGGACCAGCCGCGATTCCATGCTGCCGGGCGCGCCGAGCCAGACGACAGGCACGCCGCGCGCCTGCAGCACGCGGGCGACCGCGAGCGCCGGGAACACGTGGCCGCCGGTACCACCGGCCATGATCAGCACGGGACCTGCGCTCATCGCGAGCCTCCCGTACCGCGGATCACCGCAGCGCGCGACGCGCAGCTGACTTCGTGATGAACGCGCAGCAGCACGCCGATCCACGCCAGCGTCACCAGCAGGCTCGAACGGCCATATGAGAGCAGCGGCAGCGTCAGCCCCTTCGTCGGCAGGAGCCCCATGTTGACGCCGATATTGACGAGCGCCTGCACGCCGATCCAGATGCCGAAGGCCAGCGCGAGATAGGCCTGGAAGGGCATCCCTGCCGCGAACGCAGCGCGCGCGATCCGGAATGCGCGCCATACCAGCGCGAGGAACAACAGGATCAGGCTGACGACACCGACCAGACCCAGTTCCTCGGCGAGCACGGCGAACACGAAGTCGGTATGCGCCTCCGGGAGGTAGAACAGCTTCTGCACGCCACTGCCGAGGCCGACGCCGAACCAGGAGCCGCGGCCGATCGCGATCAGCGACTGGATGAGCTGGAAGCCGGTTCCATAAGGGTCGGCCTCCGGGTGCAGGAAGGTCAGCAGGCGCTTCAGGCGGTACGGCGAGAACACGATCAGCATGCCGAGCATGCAGGCGGAGACTGCGAGCAGACCCAGCACGTAACGCAGGCGCGCGCCGGCGATGAACAGGATCGCGCAGCCCGTCGCGAACAGCACCGTGGTCGCGCCGAAGTCCGGTTCCACCAGCAACAGGAAGGCGGCGACGGCGAGCGGCGCGACCGGGGTCATCAGGCCGCCCAGCGTCTGTTGCAGAGCCTCGCGCTTGCGTACCGAATAGGCGCAGATCCAGATCAGCACGAGCACACGCGCCAGTTCCGACACCTGGAAGTTGGCCGGCCCGATGCGCAGCCAGCGCCGCGCGCCGTTGACGACCGCGCCGATGCCGGGAATCAGCACCAGCAGCAGCATCAGCAGCCCGAGGAACAGCAGCGGCGTGCTGTACTTTTCCCACAGCGCCGTGGGCACCCGCGTCAGCGCCCAGGCGGCGCAGACGCCGACGCAGCTGTAGATGAACTGGCGCTGCAGGTAGAAGAACGGCTCGCCAAGATCGCGTTCGGCGATCGACATCGACGCGGAGGTGACCATGACCAGGCCGAACAGCAGGAGTGCCGCGACCAGTCCGAGCGTGACCGGATCCCATGCGAACGCCATGCGCTCACGGTTGCGCAAACCGAGGACCTGCGTCGCCGCACTCATGGCGCGCCTCCGGCAAGGTCGCGGACACAGGCGGCGAACACGTCGCCGCGATGATTGTAGTCGCGGAACATGTCGAGGCTCGCGCAGGCCGGCGACAGCAGCACCGCCTCGCCCGGCCGCGCCGCCGCTGCCGCCGCCGTGACCGCCGCCGGCATCGACGCGGCGAACTCGCAGCTGCAGGTCCTGCTGAGCGCCGCGGCGAGCTGCGCCGCGTCCTGGCCGATCAGCACCGCGTGGCGGACCCGGCCGCGCAACGCCGCCGCCAGCGGTGCGAAGTCCTGGCCCTTGCCCTGGCCGCCGGCGATCAGCACCAGCGGGCCGCCGAGGCCCAGGACCGCGGCGATCGTCGCACCGACGTTCGTGCCCTTGGAATCGTCGATGTAGCGGACCCCGCCGATGTCGGCGACCCGGGCCGAGCGGTGCGGCAGTCCGGGAAAGCTCTGCAGCGCCTGCAGCATCGCCGGGTACGGCAGCCCCGCGGCCTCGCCGAGCGCGAGTGCGGCGAGGGCGTTGGCGGCATTGTGAAGGCCGGAGAGCTTCATCCTTGAAGTCTCGATCAGGGGGCGCCCGTCGCGGGCGAGCCATGCGGCGTCGCCATCGCGCAGCAGCGTGAAATCCGCAGCACTGCCCCGGACCGAGAACGTCAGTGCGCGGGCGCCGGCCGGGCGCATCGCGGCGACCACCGGGTCGTCGGCGTTCAGCACGACGGTGGTCGCATGCGCAAAGATCCGCGCCTTGGCGCCCGCATAGGCATCGAGCGTCGCATAGCGGTCCATGTGATCTGCGGTGACGTTCAGCACCACGGCGCCGACCAGCGCCAGCGAGCTGGTCGTTTCGAGCTGGAAGCTCGACAGCTCCAGCACATACAGATCGGGTACGGGCCTGGCGAGCAGGTCCAGCGCCGGCTCGCCGAGATTGCCGCCGGCGAGCACCCGGCGGCCGGCGACGTCGGCCATGTGGGCGACGAGGCTGGTGACCGTACTCTTGCCGTTCGTGCCGGTGATGCCGATCACCGGCGCACGCACCGCGCGCGCGAACAGCTCGATGTCCCCGAGCACCTCGATGCCCCGGGCCAGCGCCGCGCGCGCGATCGGCTCCTCGAGCGAGATGCCGGGCGACATCACCACCTGGCTCGCCCCGTCGAGCAGCGACAGGTCGAAGCCGCCGAGCTTCAGCGGGATGCGGCCCGAGAACTCGCCGAGCGCCGCGAGCCCCGGCGGATCGAGGCGCGAATCGGTCGCGGCGACCGGCTCGCCGCGGGCTGCGAGGTAACGTACGCAGGAGGCGCCCGTCTTGCCGAGACCCACGACGACGCTGCCCATCAGCGGATCTTCAGGGTCGCGAGACCCGCCAGGACGAGGACGAAACTGATGATCCAGAAGCGCACGATCACCTTCGGCTCGGGCCAGCCCTTGAGTTCGAAGTGGTGGTGGATCGGCGCCATCTTGAAGATGCGCTTGCCGGTGAGCTTGAACGAGCCGACCTGCAGCATGACGGACACCGTCTCCAGCACGAACACGCCGCCCATCACGAACAGCACGATCTCCTGGCGGACGATCACCGCCATCGTGCCGAGTGCGGCGCCGATCGCGAGCGCGCCGACGTCGCCCATGAACACCTGCGCGGGATAGGCGTTGAACCACAGGAAGCCGAGGCCCGCGCCGACGAGCGCCGCGCAGCAGATCAGCACTTCGCCGACGCCCGGGATGTACGGGATCTGCAGGTAGGTCGCGAACTTCACGTTGCCGGTGGCATAGGCGAACACGCCGAGGGCGCCCGCGACCATGACCGCCGGCATGATCGCCAGGCCGTCCAGCCCGTCGGTGAGGTTCACGGCGTTGCTGGAGCCCACGATCACGAAATAGGTCAGCAGCACGAACAGCCCTGTGCTCATCGGGATCGCGACCGTCTTGAAGAACGGCACGTACAGCGAGGTCTCGGCGACCGACTGGTGGAACTGATGCAGCGCGAGGGCTGCGGCGAGCCCGGCGACCGACTGCGCCAGGTACTTCCAGCGCGCGGCAAGTCCCTTCGAGTTGCCGACGACCAGCTTCAGGTAGTCGTCGTAGAAGCCGATCAGTCCGAAGGCGAGCGTCGTCAGCAGCAATATCCAGACGAAGCGACTGGCGAGATCCGCCCACAGCAGCGTGCCGAACGCCATCGCAACGAGGATCAGGCCGCCGCCCATCGTCGGCGTGCCGGCCTTCTGCAGGTGCGTCTGCGGACCGTCGCTGCGCACGCGCTGGCCGATCTGGTAGCGGCCGAGCATCTCGATCATGCGCGGCCCCACAAACAGCGCGAGGGCGAGCGCCGTCATCGCCGCGAGGATGCCGCGCAGAGTCAGGTACTGGAACACATGGAAAAACGTGTGGTGGCGCGCGAGGTATTCGGTCAGCAGCAGCAGCATGATGTCAGTGCACTCCCGCGGCTGTCGCGGCCGCAGCCCGCGCCACGGCGGCGACGACGCGCTCCAGCCGGTTCACGCGGGATCCCTTGACGAGCAGCGTCACCGCCGCCGGCAGTTCGCTGCGCAGGCGGGAGATCAGCGCCTCGACGTCGGCGAACCACTCGGCCCCGTCGCCGAAGGCCGCCACCGCATGCGGCGTCGTCGGGCCGACGCACAGCAGCCGTGCGACACCGCAGTCGCGTGCCTGCGTCCCGGCGGCACGGTGCGCATCGACCGAGGCTGCGCCGAGTTCAGCCATCTCGCCGAGCACGACCCAGGTCGGTCTGGGGAGCGTGCGCAACACCTCGAGGCCGGCATGCACCGAGCTCGGGTTGGCGTTGTAGGAATCGTCGATGATCCAGCCGCCGCGCAGGCCGGGCTTGAGCTGCAGGCGGCCGCCGACGGGCCGGAAGCGCCCGAGCCCGGTGACGATGTCGTCGAGCGTCGCCCCCGCGGCGCTCGCGGCCGCCGCAGCGGCCAGCGCGTTCAGCACGTTGTGCGCGCCGCCGGCATGCAGCGCGATCGCGGCGGTCCCTGCCGGTGTGCCGAGCGTGAAGCGGGTCAGGAACTCCCCGTCCTCGATGCCGTGGCGGACACCGCTGGCCGAGAAGTCCGCCGGCGCACGCACGCCGAAGCGCAGTGTGCGGCGCTCGCCGGCCACCTGCTGCCAGTAGCCGGCATAGCTGTCATCGGCGTTGATGATCGCAATGCCGTCGGCTGCAAGGCTGCCGATCGCCTCGCCCTCGCCGCGCGCAACGCCGTCGAGGTCGCCGAAGCCTTCGAGGTGCTCGGCGCCGGCGTTGGTGATGACGCTGGCCGTTGGCTGCGCGAAGGCCATCAGCTGGGCCACGTCGCCGATGCGGTTCGCGCCGAGCTCGACGACCGCGGCGCGCACCGTCGCGTCGAGGCGCAACAGGGTCAGCGGTACGCCGATATGGTTGTTGAGGTTGCCGAGCGTCGCAAGCGTGGGTCCTGCGCTGGCGAGGATGGTCGCGGTCATCTCCTTGACCGTGGTCTTGCCGTTGCTGCCGGCGACCGCGACCAGGGGACCGGCAAAGCGGCGGCGCCAGTGAGTGCCCAGGACCTGCAGCGCAACGAGTGTGTCGCCGACCTCGATCTGCGGCAGGCTCGTCGCGACCCGCTGCGGCACGACGGCGCCGGCCGCGCCACCCGCGGCGGCGGCGGCGACGAACTGCGCGCCGTCGAAGCGCGGACCCTGCAGCGCGAAGAACAGTGCACCCGGCTGCAGCGTGCGGGTGTCGGTCGATACGGAGCCGTAAGCGCGGTCCTCACCATGCAGCCGCCCGCCGACCAGGCTTGCCACTTCCTGCAGGACGCCCATCATGCCGCCCTCAGGTGGCGTTCGGCTTCGAGCCGGTCGCTGAAGGCGCGGCGCGTCTGGCCGTAGATCTGGTAGTCCTCGTGCCCCTTGCCGGCGATCAGCACGATGTCGTCGGCGCCGGCAGCCGTGATTGCGGCCGCGATCGCCGCCGCGCGGTCCGCGATGACCAGAGGCCGCTGGCGCTTCACGCCCGTGAGGATCGCGCGCGCGATTGCCGCCGGATCCTCGGTGCGCGGATTGTCGTCGGTGACGACGATGCGATCGGCCAGCCGGTCGGCAATATCGCCCATGACGGCGCGCTTCGCCGCGTCGCGATCGCCGCCGCAGCCGAACACGCACCACAGCAGGCCGCGGCAATGTTCGCGCAGCGCGGCCAGCGCCTTGGCGAGCGCATCGGGCGTGTGCGCGTAGTCGACCACGGCGAGGGGGCGCGCAGGCACGTCGGAGGCGACGATTTCCATGCGCCCCGGAGCCGCCACGGCGGTCGCGAGCGCAGCAACCGCCTGTGCGAGCGGCAGCCCGAGCGACAACAGGCAGGCGAGTACGACCAGCAGGTTCTCGCCGTTGAAGCGACCGATCAGCGGCGAGGACAGCGTTGCCTCGCCGAAACTGCCGGCGAAGTCCAGCGTGATGCCGCGCGCCGCACAGTGCAGCGACGGCGCATGCAGATGACGCACGCCACTCCACTCGCCGGACGCGACGCCCGGCGCATCGATCCAGGCGGCGATCAGCCGCACATCGCCCGCCAGGCGCAGCGCGAGCGTAGCCCCGAACGCATCGCCGACGTTGATGACCAGCTGGCGCAGCCCGGGGAACGCGAACAGCCGCGCCTTTGCCGCGCCGTACGCGGCGATCGTCCCGTGGTAATCGAGATGGTCATGGGTCAGGTTCGTGAACGCCGCGGTATGCAGGCGCACGCCGTCGAGGCGCTGCTGGTCGAGCGCATGCGAGGAGGCCTCGAGCGCCACGTCAGTGACGCCGCCGGCGCGCAGCTTGGCGAGCAGCCGCTGCAGGCTGATCGCATCAGGCGTGGTGTGCGCCAGCGGCGTGAGCGCGCGGGTGTTGCCCCAGCCGAGCGTACCGACGTAGGCGGACTTCAGACCGAGACGCTCCAGGCACTGCGCCAGCAGCCACGCGCAGGTGGTCTTGCCGTTCGTGCCTGTCACCGCGACGATGCGCAGGTGCGCGGACGGTTCGCCGAAGAAGCGGTCGGCGATGGCGCCGAGCCGGGCGCCGAGGTCGGGCACGGCAACGACCGCGACGCCGGCCGGCGCCTGCGGCTCCGTCATGCCGGGTGCCGGCTCCCACAGTACGCCGATCGCACCGCGCGCCAGCGCCTGCGGCACGAACTCTGCACCATGGCGCTGGCCGCCCCGCAGCGCGACGAACAGGCAGCCGGCGCGCACCTCCCGGCTGTCGAGGGTCAGGTCGCCGACGACGAGCCCGCCCCAGGCGGCAGGCAGGGGCGCGGCGAGCGGCGTCGATTCCAGCAGCTGCGCGAGGTTCATCATGGGATGTCGTTCGCCTGCACCAGCGTCTGCGCCGGCACGTTCTGCAGGTCGTCCGGCGGGATGTCCATCAGGCGCAGCGCGCCGGACATCACGTTCGAGAACACCGGGGCGGCTACATCGGCGGCCTGATGCAGGGTGCCACCCGGATCGTCGATGATGATGACGGTCGCCAGCTTCGGGTGCGTGGCCGGCACGACGCCGGCGAACACCGCCAGGAAGTGGTCGGTCGAGTAGCCGCCGGCATAGGCCTTCCAGGCGGTGCCGGTCTTGCCGGACACCCGGAATCCGACCACGGCCGCGCGTACGCCGGTGCCGCCCGGGGCGACGACGTGCTCCATCAGGCCGATCAGCGACTTCGCGACTCCGGCGTCGATGACGCGCTCGCCGGCGACCGGCCCGCTGACGCGCTCGAAGGTGATCGGGCGGCGGATGCCGCCGGCCCCGATCGTCGCGTAGGCATGCGCGATCTGCAGCGGCGTCATCGACAGCCCGTAACCGTGCGACAGCGTCGCGATGCCGATCTCCCGCCAGTGCGAGTAGTGGCTCAGCATGCCGGCCGATTCGCCGGGGAAGTTGCTGCCGGTGACCTGGCCCAGCCCGAGCGCGGTCAGCGTGTCGTAGATCTGCTTCGGGGCCAGGCTCAGCGCAACCTTCATGGTGCCGACGTTGCTGGACTTGGCGAGGATGGTGCCCAGGTCGATCGCGCCGAGGTCATGCTCATCCTCGAAGGTCTTGATGCCGACCTTGAAGTAGCCGGGCGAGGTGTCGACGATGCTGTCGGGCCGGTAGCGGCCCGAGGCGAGCGCCGCGGCCATGATGAACGGCTTGACGCTCGAGCCCGGCTCGAAAATGTCGGTCGCCGCGCGGTTGCGGTACAGCTCGGGCTGCAGCTGGTCACGGTCGTTCGGGTTGTAGGACGGCTGGTTGACCATCGCCAGCACCTCGCCCGTATCGACGTCGACGACGATCGCGGAGCCGGCGTGGGCACGATAGTCCTTCATCGCGGACTTCAGCTCGCGGTAGGCGAGGTACTGGATGCGCAGGTCGATGCTGGTGGCGAGGTCGCGTCCCTGGCGCGGCTCGCGGATCAGCTCGACGTTCTGAACGTAGTGGCCGTAGCGGTCCTGCAGGACACGCTTCGCGCCATCCTCGCCGGCGAGCAGCTGGTCGTAGCCGAGTTCCAGTCCCTCCTGGCCGCGATCATCGATGGTCGTGAAGCCGACGAGGTGACTGGTGACTTCGCCGGCCGGATAGAAGCGCCGGTATTCGCGGGTCGCGTAGACGCCGGGGATGCCGAGCGCCTTGATCCGCTCGGCCTGTTCCGGCGGCATCTGGCGCGCGACATACAGGAACTCGCGCTCGAGATTGCTGGTGATGTGACGCGTCAGCGCCTGCGGATCCTGGCCGAGAGCCTTCGCGAGGCGCGGCAGCTGGTCGATGTTGTCGCCGAGTTCCTCCGGGTTGACCCAGATGCTGTCGACAGGCGTGGACATCGCGAGCGGCTCGCCATTGCGGTCGGTGATCACGCCGCGGTGCGCGGTCATCTTCACGATCCGCATCGAAGCCTGATCGCCGCGCCGCGCGAGGTCCCCGTGCTGCACGAGCTGCAGCTCGACGGCGCGCGCGACCAGTCCCATGGCGCCAGCGCCGACCAGCACCAGGACCAGCAGCGAGCGCCAGCGATAGCTGCGCTGGCGCAGCTCGGCCTCGGTGAGCCGGGTCGGCTTCAAGGCCGCACGATCCGTACGTCGCGCATCTGCGGCATGTTCATCTGCAGCCTTGCGTTGGCGACGCGCTCGACGAAGGCGTTCGAGGACCAGGCGCTCTGTTCGAGCTGCAGGCGGCCCCATTCCATTTCAAGCGCATCGCGGTCGGCGTTGAGTTTCTCCAGGCGCACGAACAGGTCGCGGGCCTTGTGTCGCGCGTAGATGACCTGCGTCGCGCTGCCGAGCACCGCGAGCCATGCCAGCGGCAATGCGACCAGCCAGGTTGTACGGTGCTTCATGCGGCGAGCTCCCCGTCGAGGCGTTCCGCGACGCGCAGGCGGGCACTGCGCGCGCGCGGATTGCGCTCCGCCTCGTCGTCGCCGGGCGCAACCTGCCTGCCGACCACGCGCAGTTTCGGGCGCGCATGCGGCGGGATGTGCGGCAGGCCGGCGTACATCGGGTCCGCCAGCGAATGGCGCCGCATGAACTGCTTGACGATGCGGTCCTCGAGCGAGTGGAAGCTGATCACGACGAGGCGGCCGCGCGGCTGCAGCCGCGCCAGCGCGGCGTCCAGCGCACGCTCGAGCTCGCCGAGCTCGTCGTTGACGCGGATGCGCAGCGCCTGGAAGACGCGCGTCGCCGGATGCTTGTGCCGGTCGTGCGTGGGACTGACGCGTGCGATCAGCTGCGCCAGCTCCAGCGTGCGCAGAAACGGCCGCACCTGGCGATCGGTGACGATCGCGCGTGCGATGCGTCCTGCGAAGCGCTCCTCGCCGTAGTCGCGGAACACCCGCGCGAGCTCGCGCTCGGAGGCCGCGTTGACGAAGTCGCTGGCGCTCTCCGCACAGCCTTCGCCCATGCGCATGTCGAGCGGCCCGTCCTGCATGAAGCTGAAGCCGCGCTGCGGATCGTCGAGCTGCGGCGAGGAGACGCCGAGGTCGAACAGCACGCCGTCGAGGAGCTGTCCCGGGTGCACGGCGTCGGCGCAGGCGGCGAGCGCCGAGAACGGCGCGAGGAAGATCGTCACGCGCTGATCCGACCCCAGCGCAGCGCGCGCCGCCGCGATCGCCTGCGGGTCGCGGTCGAGGCACAGCAGGCGGCCCGCAGCGAGGAGCTGAAGCAGGATCTCGCGTGAGTGTCCGCCGCGACCATAGGTGGCATCGAGATAGACGCCGTCCGGCCTGATGGCGAGGGCGGCGACCGACTCGACCAGCAGTACCGGCGCGTGCCCCGCATCGACGTGTAGTTGTCCGGTCAATCCACCCACCCCGAAGGTTGCCGCCTGAACCGCTAAATCGACAGCGTTTCGAGTTCAGCGGGCAGGTCGACTGCGGACTCCTCGCCCGCCAGCCACTCGTCGCGCTGTTCGTTCCACCGCGCCTCGTCCCACAACTCGAAGCGCATCCCCTGGCCAATCAGCATCGAGTCGCGCTGCAGGTGCGCGAATTCCCGCAGGTTGGGCGGCAACAACAGCCGGCCGTGTGCATCGAGATCCGTATCGGTGGCGTGACCGACCATCAGGCGCTGCAGGCGCCGGGCCTGGGGGTTCAGGGTCGGGAGACGCATCAGCTTGCGCTCGATCTCCTCCCAGTCCGGGAGCGGGTAGAGCAGCAGGCACTGTTCCTTGTCGACGGTGATGACCAGCTTGCCGCCGCAGCGCTCCTGCAGCCGCTCGCGATACCGGGTGGGCATCACCATCCGGCCTTTGGCATCGAGGGTCAGTTTATTGGCGCCGCGAAACATGTCGTAAACGGGTCAAAAAACCCATTTTCTCCCACTTTTTCCCACCTGACGCCACTATAGGGATCGGGTGCCGGGACTGTCAACGCCTTAAGTTAAAAAAAAGCCCGCCACGACAGTGACTTAGGTCACATTTTGGGTTGTCTGCGAAGCCTCTGGGACACAGCTTCATTTGAATCAATCTGTTAGGAGTTTTAGCTCAAAAGAGCCGCAAGATAGAAATGTAGCGATCTTCGGCGAATGTCGCCGAAGATGCTTACAACGTGAAAAAAGGGAGTCGGCCGTTAAGCCGGGTTCTGTCGAGAGCAGTCATTCCTCTGGGATGCGCGTCGCCGCGCACCTCTAGCGACCTACCCGGAAGCCCATGTGGGCCACATGTGGCAGCCTTGCGACTGCCCGCTTCCCTATTTGGTCTTGCTCCAGGTGGGGTTTGCCGTGCCGCTGGTGTTACCACCCGCGCGGTGCGCTCTTACCGCACCATTTCACCCTTACCGGCACCGCTTGCGCGGCACTTAGGCGGTATCTTTCTGTTGCACTTTCCGTGGGCTCACGCCCCCCAGGCGTTACCTGGCACCTTGCCCTGTGGAGCCCGGACTTTCCTCCGCATGCTTGCGCATACAGCGACTGCTTGGCCGACTCTTGGGACGGCACCATACGCGAAAATGCAGCTTACGGTGAGGATAAGCTCGCTTTCAGCTGCAGCGCGCGCTTATAGGCCTCATTGCCGCGCGCGCCGGTGATCGCCGCGGCGAGTTCCGCCGCCTGTTTCAGCGGCAGCTGCGCCAGCAGGATATTCAGCACGCGATCGAGCTCCGTATCTGCGCCTGGCGCAGGCTTGGCCTCCGCGCCGCCCACGAGCAGCACGCTCTCGCCGCGCGCCATATCGCGCTCCGCCTGCACCCGCGCAAGCAGTTCGCCGAGCGTGCCGCGATACAGCGACTCGTGCAGCTTCGTCAGCTCACGCGCAAGTACGGCGCTGCGCATCGCGCCGAAAGCCGCGATGCAGTCCGCGAGCGTCGCGGCCAGTCGATGCGGCGATTCATAGAACACCAGCGTGCGCGTCTCGGCGGCGAGGGCCTGCAGGCTCGCGCGTCGCGCCGCGTCGCGAGCCGGCAGGAATCCCTCGAAGCAGAAGCGGTCGGTCGGCAGCGCGCCGACCGACAGCGCGGCGATCGCCGCGCAGGGGCCCGGCACCGCGACGACCTCGATGCCGGCCGCGGCGGCGGCCCGCACCAGCGCGAAGCCCGGGTCGCTGATGGCCGGCGTGCCCGCATCGCTGATCAGCGCGATCGACTCGCCGCGCTGCAGGCGCCCGATGAGCTGCGCGACGCGCTCCGGCTCATTGTGTTCATGCAGCGACACGAGCGGCGTCTGGATCGCGAACTGGCGCAGCATCGCGCCGCTGTGGCGGGTATCCTCGGCAGCGACCAGGGCGCAGCTCTGCAGGGTCTCGCGCGCTCGCGGGCTCAGGTCCCCGAGGTTGCCGATTGGGGTCGCGACGACGTGGAGCCGCCCTGGCGCTGTATTTGCCACTATAATCCGGGTCCGCGCAGCTGCAGCTGCTGTGTCTCAACAAGGTGTGCTCAAGAGTATGGCAGCGATCCTCCGGCGTCCATGTCTCATAGTGTGCGTCGTCGCGACGTTCGGGGTGGCCCTCGCCAGCTGTAGCCTCGTGCGTCCCGCCGCGACCCCCGTCGACACCCAGGCGCAGGCGCTGCGCTTCGTGCACGACGGCCGGCATGCGGACGCCGCCCGCCTCTATGGCGAGCTCGCTGCCGCCGGCGGCGCCGACCGCGATTACTTCCTTCTTCAGGCGGCGGACCAGTGGACCGCAGCCGCGAGCTTCTCCGATGCGCACGCAGCGCTCGATGCCGTCACGCCGGACGGGCGCGCCAGATTCGCTGTGTTGCGCGCGCTGGTGGCCGGCGGGCTGGCGGTGGCCGAGCACGACGGCCCGCGCGCGATCCGCGAACTCGACCTGATCCCGGTGCCGACGCAGCCCGACGAGGCGTCCTCGTACTGGTGGATCCGCGGCAAGGGCGCCTTTCTCGCGGGCCATCCGCCGGAAGGCACGCGTGCCTTCCTCGAGCGCGAGCGCTACCTGACGGACCCTGCCAGCCTGCGCGCGAGTCGTGAGGACCTGTACGGCTGGCTGCGCGCCGCCGCCCAGCACGGCAACCCGCTGAAGGTCCCGGCGAAGAGCGATCCGGTCGTCGCCGGCTGGCTCGAGGCCGGTCCCGTGGCCGCCGAACTCGCGCGCGATCCCGCGCGCGCGGCGCCCGCGCTCGCCAGCTGGCGCAAGCGCTACCCGGGCCACCCGGCGAATGATGCCCTGCTCGGCGCAACCGAAAAGCCCGCCACCGCGCCGCCGATTGCCGTTGCCTATCCGAACCAGATTGCGCTGCTGTTGCCGCTGTCGGGACCCAACGAGGCTGCCGGCGTCGCGGTGCGCGACGGCTTCCTTGCGGCGTACTTCGCGGAAGCCGCGGCGTCGCGTCCGCACCTGCGCATCTACGACGTCGGCGCACAGCCGGCGGCGGCCGCCTACACGCAGGCCGTCGAGGAAGGGGCCAGCTTCGTCGTAGGTCCACTCACCAAGGAGGACGTCGCCGAAGTCGCAGCGCTCGCGAACGGGCGCACGCCGCTGCTCGCGCTGAACTTCCTCGGCGACACGACGAGCGTCGGCCGCAATGTCTACCAGTTCGCGCTGTCGCCGGAAGACGAGGCGCGCAGCGTAGCGCGTCGCGTCGCCGCCGACGGCCACCTGCACGGCATCGCGATCCTGCCGGACGGCGAGCTCGGCAGCCGCGTCGGGGCGGCGTTCGTCGAGGAGCTGTCGCGTCTCGGCGGCAGCGTCGTCGAGACCGAGCGCTACGAGCCGGGACGCGCGGACTTCTCGGATATCATCAAGCGCAGCCTGCAGGTCCATGGCGCCAAGGGCGAGCCGTCCACGCACCGCAGCGACGTCTCGTTCGTGTTCCTCTCCGGGGGCCCGGGCGCCGCGCGGCTGATCGTCGCGCAGCTGAAGTTCCACTACGCCGGCGACATCCCCGCGTACTCGACCTCGGACAGCTTCGAGCCGGCCCCCACCGCGAACAGCGACATCGACGGGCTGATATTCGCCGACATGCCGTGGATGGTCTCGCCGGACCCCGGCGTACAGCAGCTGCGTGATGCGGTCCATGCCGCATGGCCCACCCGCGCGACGCGACGCGACCGCCTGTACGCGTTCGGCTTCGATGCGTTCCGGCTCGCACCGCTTTTGTCGGGCAAGTCCGCCGGAGCGCTCGCCGACGTCGACGGCATGACGGGGCGGCTGCGCCTCGACGCGCGCAACCGCATCCACCGCGAACTCGAGTGGGTGCAGGTCAGGAACGGCGTGCCGATGGGGCTTTAGTCCGGCGACTCACCGGTCCCGGGGTCGCGCGCGACTGAGCCGCCGGCCACGGGTGAAATATGTCATGCATCACGGATCGCGACCTTCACGCTGTCAACCGCCGGCAGCCGCATCCGTTCTGCCTGGCAACTGAGGATTGCTCAGCACCATTAACCCACGGGAGTTGCCATGAACGCTGTTAAATTTCCGCTGACGTCGATCGCGCTGACCATGCTTGTTGGAGCCGGCGGCACAGCCCTCGCGCAGAGCGCCCCGCCGGACCCCGGCCATCCGCGCGTCAACGAAGTCTAGAATCGCATCGACAACCAGCAGGCCCGCGTCGATCGCGGCGTCTCCGACGGCCAGATCAACGCGAAACAGGCCGCGCGTGACGATGCGAAGCTCGGCCGCGAACAGACCAGCCTGAACAAGGATATGGCGAAGGACGGCGGCCATATCACCAAGGGCGAGCAGAGGAACCTGAACAAGCGCCTGAACAGGGGCAGCCGGCAGATCCATCGCCAGCGTGCGAACGGCGCGGCGAAGTAACGGCTCCCCGCCCATCGGTCGGGGTCGGGGTGGTGAGCCCGCACTCACCCCCTGCCCCGCACCGGCAGCAGCCCCGCGCAGACCGCGGCGCCGCGATCAAAGGCCTCAGGACTTGCTGTCGAAGTCGCTCGCGGCGTGCCGCTCGGGCAGCTGCTCGGCCGGGTCGCCCCAGTTGCAGTTGACGCGACGGCCGCGCTGCACGGCGGGGCGCGCATCGATCGCTGCGGCCCAGCGCTGCAGGTGTTTGTAGTCCTGCACCCCCAGGAACTCCGCGGCGCCGTACAGGCGCCCGAGCGCGAGGCCCCCGTACCACGGCCACACGGCGATGTCGGCGATCGTGTACTCGGAGCCGGCCAGGAACTCGCTGTCGGCGAGGCGCCGGTCGAGCACGTCGAGCTGGCGCTTGGCCTCCATCGCGAAACGGTTGATCGGATACTCCATCTTCGACGGCGCGTAGGCATAGAAATGACCGAAGCCGCCGCCGAGGTAGGGCGCGCTGCCCATCTGCCAGAACAGCCACGACAGACACTCGGTATGCAGCGCGGGATCCCGCGGCAGAAAGGCGCCGAACTTCCC
>Ga0302279_10001260_pt1 | contig 36372 bp, 33 predicted proteins | sample III_Bog_N3_3_FD_194541 | JGI IMG/M metagenome (GOLD analysis project Ga0302279, IMG submission 194541) | Peat permafrost microbial communities from Stordalen Mire near Abisko, Sweden - III_Bog_N3_3 | ecosystem: Environmental > Terrestrial > Soil > Wetlands > Peat | place: Sweden: Abisko...
AAGCGCGAGGCCCCGTCGGGCAGAGCGGTGAACTCCGGCATGCCGCCGTCGGCGGCCAGGTCGTCGAAGACGGCCAGCAGCGGCCACACCATGCGGTCGATGTGCCAGGGGTCCGTGCGGTCCGCGGGCACCGCGGACGTCGAGGGACCAGCTGATTGCGCGTCGAGGGCGACGTTGCGGAGCGAGCCGGGATAGGCACGCCGGAAGTTGGCCGCCACGCCGTCGTCCGTGCCGGAGCCGCTGGCTCCCAGGTGACGGGCCAGCTCGAGGGTGACCCACCGACGCATGCCGTCGGACGGCACGGCCAGCCACTCGGCCTCCATCGGGTCGAGGGGGTCGTCGACCAGGACCTCCACCAGCTTCGACACCAGGGCCTCGGCGCGATCGGAGGAGTAGAGGTGGAGCCCGGACCCCGTTCGTGCATCGCCCACGGGTGGCGACCTTACTCATGGGGTGCGACGTCCACTCCCGCCCGCACGTCCAGCAGGGTCCCCGACGGGACGGCATGCCTCCGGATCACCCCGCCGGGGACGTCGAGGTGCAACGATGGCCCCGGCGTCCCGATGGCGGGACCATCGCCTCCAGGGGGTTCTCGTGGACTTTGTCACAGCAGCAACGTCGAGTGCATCATCGGGCGGCGCTGCATTCATCTTTTTGCTTCTTGCCGTCGCCCTCTACATCCTGGTCACGCTGCCCGTATGGGGTACCTATCAGAAGGCGTTGCCACAGGGTGACCCGGCCTGGGCGGCATTCATCCCGATTTACCAGTTCATTGTCCTGCTGCGGGTGGCAGGCAGGCCCAAGACCTGGGCGTGGTTCCTGCTGCTGTATCTGCTCGGATTCGTCCTTCCAGTCATCGGCCTGATCCCGCTCTACATCGTCACAATCATCGTCCTGAACGACGTATCCAAGAGTTTCGGCCATGGCGCCGGGTTCACCGTCGGGTTGGTGCTGGTTCCTGTGATCTTCTGGTTCATCCTGTGGCTGGGCAAGAGCACGTACCTCGGACCGAAGGGTCCCGCCGCCATGGCCGGTGGCTACGGCCCGGAGCCGGGCTACCCGCAGCAGGGTGGGTACATGCCGCCGCCGCCGGCGGGCTACCCGCCGCCGGGTGGGTACACTCCCCCGCCGCCCCCGTCCGGCTACCCGCCCCCGCCTCAGCCCGGTACGGCCTACCCGCCGCCCCCGCCGAGCGGTTCCGCTCCCCCGCCTCCGCCGCCTCCCCCTCCGCTTCCGCCGCAGGCCCCTCCGGCCTGACGAACTCCGGACCCGGCGTCGGCCGGTGCCGCTACGAGGGGATCAGGCCCGGCGGCGCGCTGTCGAGCATGTCCAGGATGGCGACGGCCAACGCCCGCGCCGACACCGGGTCGAGCTCGACGGCCACGCGGGCCGACGCGCCCCGCGCCGGGTTGCGCAGATCCACGTTGAGCGTGTGGTCGGCCGGCGCGTGCACCGGGTGGTCGACGTAGACCGACACATCGGTCACCGGGAACCAGCCCGCCGCCCCCTTGCCGCTTCCCTCGACCGTCAGCGTGGTCGTCCGATAGGTGCACATGGCGGTACCTCCTGCATTCGTCGTGGTCAGGCCGACAGGTGTCGACCGAAGAACGTCCAGATCCGCTCCCAGCCGTCCTGGGCGGCCTCGGGTCGGAAGCTGGGGCGGTCGGTGTTGAAGAAGGCGTGCCCCGCCCCGTCGTAGGAGTGGAACTCGAACTCCTTGCCGGCGGACTCCAGTGCGCGCTCGAACTCGGCGACCTCCTCCGGCCCCGGGTACTGGTCGTCGACGCCGAACAGACCGAGGAGCGGGCACCGGAGGTCGCCGACACGATCGCCCAGGGGGCCGATCCGGAGCGGAAACTCGTCGGGTGGCGCCGTCAGCACGAACGCGCCGTAGCAGTCGACCGCGGCATCGAGATCCAGGCTGCAGGCGGCCAGGAACGACTGACGCCCCCCGGAGCAGAACCCGATGGTGGCGATCTTGCCGTTCGACTCCGGCCGGCCCTGCAGGTAGGCCAGGGATCCGCCGACATCACCGACCAGTCGGTCGTCCGGCACACCGCCATTCGCCCGCGCGACGGCCGCTGCATCGTCGGGGTCGGCACCGGGCGCCTCACGGCTGTAGAGGTTGGGGCACACCGCCAGGTACCCGTGGGCGGCGAACCGGCGGGTGATCTCCTTGCTCGCCTCGTCCCAACCGGGCATGTGGTGGATCACGACCACCCCACCGGCCGGCGCGGCGTCGAGCGGCACCGCCAGGTAGGCCTCGATGGTGTCGCCACGGTGCCCCGTGAATTCCACGGTGTGGGCCGTCAGGTCTCCTGCAGTCATGTCGTACCCTCCTCGGGCGTTCGTCTGTCGACCGGTGCGTCGTCGGTCCCGTCCAACTCGTCGAGGAGCTCGGCCAGGCGACGCGACTTGGCGGACTGCTCATCGCGGAACGCGCGGATGCGGGTCAGTGTCTCGTCGAGCCGGGCGAGGAGACGGTCGTTCGCCTCGGCCGCTTCGACCAGGAGTCGGCGACGTTCAGTAGGGCTGGCGTCGCCCCACCGGTACTCGGAACGGACCCGGTCGAGCGCGTCGGCGTCCGGGGTGTCCAGGACGACCCGCACCTCGGACAGGGAGAACCCGAGCAGCTCCTGGAGGTCGCGGATACGAGTCACCCGTGCCATGTCGGCCGGTAGGTAGAGCCGCTCGCCACCGCCACGGTGCCCGCTGGGCCGGATCAGTCCGAGTTCCTCCCAGTAGCGGAGGGTGCGCGTGGTGACGCCGGTGCGTTGGGCGAGCTCGCCGATGGGCAGGACGTCACCGGTGGAGAGCACGGCCTCGGCGGCGGTCACGACAGGACCTCCGCGTCCGGGCTGGCGGGCTCCGTTTCCGGGCTGACGGGGTCCGTGGTCGCCAGGTCGCCCGCGCGCGCGTCGGGCCGGTCCTCTTCGGGGCCGGTCTCCTCGGGCTCCGAGTAGACGTAGCGGCCGCCCCGCAGCCACGAAGCCCAGGCGGCCAGCAGGCTGGCCACGATGGCGAAGTCGAGGGCGGCGTGCAGGCCCGACCGGAACGAGTGGCTGATGAGGCTCGGGAAGAAGCTCCGGCCGGTCAGTGCCGCCTGCTGCGCCGGGGTCAGCTGGGCGAGGACGTGGGGCCCGACCAGGTGCTGGATCGGGTTGTACCCCAAGAAGGCGGCGAACAGTGTCGACACCGGCGACAGGTGGGCCACGCGGTTCGCCACGTCCGTCGGCACGCCATGGGTGACGAGGCCGTGGAGCAGGTTGGTGGACAGCGAGGCGGTGATGCCGACGATCATCAGGGTGAAGAAGATTCCGATGGAAAGCACCTGCGCGGAGTTCTGGAAGGTGCTGTTCATACCCGAGCCGGCGCCCCGGTGCTGCGGCGGCAGGCTGTTCATCACGCCGGCCCGGTTGGGCGATCCGAACGAGGCCATGCTCAGCCCCGTGGCGAACAGCAGGAGGGCGAAGATCCAGTAGGGGAAGTCGACGGGCAGCAGTTCGAGCAGCACGAAGCACGCCGCCGTGCCGAGCATGCCTCCGGTGGCGAAGGGTCGGGCCCCGAAGCGGTCCGACAGCACGCCGGACAGCGGTCCGGCGACGAGGAACCCGAGCGTGAGCGGCAGCATGGCGATCCCGGCCCACAGCGGCGTCACGGTGAACGCGTAGCCGTGCAGCGGCAGCCAGATGCCCTGCAACCAGATGATCAGCATGAACATGAGTCCGCCCCGGCTCAGTGCGGCGAGAAAGCTGGCCAGGACCCCGGAGGTGAAGGCCCGGATCTTGAACAGCTGGAGTCGGAACATCGGCTGGGGGACGCGGGTCTCGATGACGCAGAACGCCACCAGCAGCAGCACGCCGACGGACACCGCGCCCAGCACCACCGGGTTCGTCCACCCCATGACGTGCCCGCCGTAGGGCTCGATCCCGTAGGTGATGCCGATCATCACGAGCACCAGACCGACCGCGAAGGTGATGTTGCCCGGCCAGTCGATCCTGGCCGGCCGCCGGGGGCTCGTCTCGCGGAGTTCCAGGTAGCCCATCACGGTGCCGACCAGCCCGATGGGTACCGAGACGAGGAAGATCCACCGCCAGTTGAGCGGGGCCAGGACCCCACCGAGGACCAGTCCGATGAACGTGCCGCTCAGGGCGGCGGCCTGGTTGATGCCGAGCGCCATGCCGCGCTTGTTGTCGGGGAAGACGTCCGTCAGGATGGCCGCCGAGTTGGCCATGAGCATGGCCGCGCCGACGCCCTGGAAGATACGCATGACGATGAGCCACACACCGGCGGCGTGCCCCGTCATCCACGTGATCGACAGCATCAGCGAGAAGAACGTGAACACGGCGAACCCGAGGTTGTACGTGCGCACCCGGCCGTAGATGTCGCCCATCCGCCCGAGGCTCACCACCAGGACGCTGGTGACGACCAGGAAGCCGAGGATCATCCACAGGAGGTAGAAGGTGTTACCGGGCTGGAGCGGGTCGATCCCGATCCCCCGGAAGATGTCCGGCAGCGAGATGAGGACGATCGAGCCGTCGATCGTCGCCATCAGCATCCCGAGCGTCGAGATGAAGAGCGCCATCCACTTGTAGTTGGGCGGCAGGTCGGCCGGGTTCCCACGCAGGCGGGCCTCGCGTCCTGCGCGTCGCGCCTGGCCCGCGCCACGACCGGGACCTCTGTCGTCCCCCGGTGTTGCGGACTGCTCGACGACGGCCATGGCTGCTCCCCGGTGAGCGGAACGGGGCCGCCCGATCGGACGGCACCCCGCGCCCAGGTTAACGCGTACGTCAACGTCAGGGATCCGCACCCCGCTCCGGCCCCGAATGCCCAGTGTGGACCAGACCGTCCGGCCTATCGTCAGGGTCATGAGTCGCTTGTCGAGGGGGGGCCGACCACCGTGGCCCGGAACGCGGGTGGTGGCAACGGCGGCGGCCGCGGGCCTGGTGGTGCTGACGGGGTGCGGATCGTCGCTGCTCTCGACCAAGACGTCGGCGTCAGGTGTGGGCGTCACCTCGACCACGGCCGGCACCTCCACATCCACCACCGTTCCCGTCAACGGCGAGGTCGCCGTGGCCTTTCCCGTCGTCGCGTGCAACGACCCGGCCTACGGCGGGGTGCCGATCAAGTCGGCATCGGGCTGGAACCCGACCATCCTGGTGGCCCCGGTACCGACATCGCTGGTCGGCAAGGTGACGTTCTACACGGACGGCGTCCACACCCTCCTCGGCCCCAGCGGCTGGACCTGCTCCCTGGTGACCCCGGGTACGTCCGACCAGTCGTCGACCTCGACGACGACGACGACCGTCGGCGGCTACGGGACGCCCACGACGACGACCACGGCCCCTGGCGACACCTCCGGCCAGTCGGCGGCCATCGGCGCCCGAGGCGCGACGACGCTGGCCGTCTACCCTCCGAACGACCCCGTGCCCCCGACATCCGGGACCCCGATGGCCGGAGCGGAGGGGATCTTCGCCACGTACGCCACGACGGGAACGCCCGCCGGCGTGCAACTGGTGTGCCCCTTCTTCGCGATCCCGTCGTGGCAGTCCCAGTCGGCGGGCTGTTCGACGACGAAGCCGGCGGGTGAGCTCACCAACGCCCTGACGCCCGACGTGACCGCCGTCGCCGACCCCGCCGGGGTGGTCGGCAGTCTGGCCGCATCCGGCGGTCAGACGACCGTGTCCGGGGTCGTGCTGTTCCCCCAGATCCCGTCCGCCGTCTCCTACGGGTCACCGGTGGCCGTGGCCGCCGAGTCGTGCTCACTCGAGGACGCCGGCCTGTGCGCGACGGTGGTGTCGGACTTCGAGGTGCGGGAGTTCCCGGTCCCCACGTAGCGCCACGGGCGACCTCGATCGACCGGCCGACGGGACGGCGTGCCGGGACCCGACCCGCAACCGAGGTGCAACCCCGGTCGGACGCCCGACCACCGCACGTGACAATTCTGCGTCCTCCGGTCCGATCGAGCAGGGCTGCGCCACCCTCCGTGGACAGGCTTGACCGCTCTTGCAACCGGCCGTAGGTTCGCCCCACTGGGCATCGCGGTCGGGTGATGACTCGGGACCTGCGTGGGCCGTGGATGTCGTGTCCAGGGCCTGTCCGTAGGGAACCGGGGTACGTACCGACCACCGGGAACATGACGGGAGCGATGCGATGGAACCACGGGACCCTGCACAGGTAGATGGGCCGCTGACGCCTGTCGTCACGCTCCCGGACACGGGGCCTGCCCCATCCGGTCCGGACGGTGGTCCCGGCGGACTCGGCGCGCTGTCCGGCTCGGGCATCGCCCGGATGGCCACCACGGACGTCGGTATCCACAAGGCGAAGGCACGGTCGGCCCGGCTGCAGCGCCTGGCGTTCTTCCTCGGCGTCGTTGCCGTCCTGTTGGTCCTACGCGACGTCCTCGCTCCCGGCGCACAGCTGCCCTCGCCATCGGTGCCGTCCTCCCTCACGCCCTACATGCTTCCGATCGGCCTCATCCTGCTCCTCAGCATGGTGATGGTGGTGCCGATGTTGGCCGCGGGCAAGTCGCCCCACATCCTCTTCCGGCCCGATGAGCTCACCATGAGCTTCGACGACGTGCGCGGCTCGGAGGGGCTGGTGGAAGAGGTCACCAAGACCCTCAACCTCTTCCTCGCCTACCGCACCTTCAACGAGCAGATGGGTGGCACCCCGCGCAAGGCCATCCTCTTCGAGGGCCCGCCCGGGACCGGCAAGACGTACATGGCCAAGGCGATGGCCTCCGAGGCCGGCGTGCCCTTCCTGTTCGTCTCGTCCTCGGCGTTCCAGTCCATGTTCTACGGCCAGACGAACCGCAAGATCCGTGCGTACTTCAAGGAGCTGCGTCGACAGGCCCGCCGCGAGGGCGGGGCCATCGGCTTCATCGAGGAACTCGACGCCATCGGCGGCAAGCGGGGTAGCGGCTCGAGCCACGGCGAAGGGGTGCCGGGGGTCGTCAACGAACTGCTGATCCAGCTCCAGTCCTTCGAGCAGACCCCGTGGTCGGTCCGCATGCGGGGCAAGTTCGTCGAATGGATCAACGGCTGGCTGCCCGAGGGCAGGCGCCTGCGCAAGCCCACGGCCGTTCCCGCCAACATCCTCGTCATCGGTGCCACCAACCGCATGGACGACCTCGACCCGGCGCTGATCCGGCCGGGACGCTTCGACCGCACCATCTACTTCGGCCTGCCCGGTCGGGCGGGTCGGCGCGACATCCTCGACTACTACCTCGGCCGCAAGGCCCACGAGGCCGACCTCGACGACACCGCCCGCCGGGACACCCTGGCCGCCATGACGGCCGGGTACTCCCCGGTCATGATCGAGCACCTCCTCGACGAGGCGCTCGTGTGGGCCCTGCGGCGGGGCGCCGACCGCCTGTCGTGGAACGACATCCAGCAGGCCAAGATGACCGAGGAGATCGGACTGGCGCAGCCGGTGGAGTACACCGAGGCCGAGCGGCGCACGATCGCCACCCACGAGGCCGGCCATGCCACGGTGGCCTGGCTGGTGGGCAAGGGGCGCAAGCTCGAGGTCCTCACCATCGTCAAGCGTCGTGACGCCCTCGGGCTGCTCAGCCACTCCGAGATCGAGGAGCGGTTCACCAAGACTCGCTCCGAGGTCAGGGCCATGATCGACATCGCCTTCGGTGGCATGGTGGCGGAGGAGTTGTTCTTCGGCGAGTGCTCCACCGGGGTGGCGAGTGACCTGCAGGCCGCGACCCTCAACGCCTGCCAGATGGTGGGCCAGCTCGGCATGGGCACGTCGTTGATCAGCGTGGCGGCCATCGAGCACCACGGTGGAGGGATCGTGGGCAAGGTGCTGGCCGACGAACCCAGCCGCGCCGAGGTGGAGGCGTTCCTCGACGACTCGAAGAGCTCGGTCACCCGGATGCTCGACGAGCACCGCCACGTCGTCGAGGCCCTGCGCGACGCCCTGCTGGTCCGCAGCGAGCTCATCGGCGACGAAATCCTCGACGTCATCGGCCGGGCCGTGGCCGATCCCGACATCCTCCCGAAGAACCTGCGCAGCGTCCCACGCGAGGGCTCCGGCCGGGTTCCCGCGGCCCGTCCGGGTGCCGACCGCGGTCCGGCCGGCGCGGAGCATCCCTGATCCTGTCCGAGCGCGCCGGAGGTGGCGCCTCGCCGCCTCCGGGTTCGTTGACTCCGTCCCCCGGTCGGACGACACTGCAACGGTGGACGCCCGGCCGGACTGCACGACCCACACCGGGACCGATCACCGGGACCGCCGGGGGCCCGTGACTCGGTGACGACGCCTGCGCCCACCGCCGACGGGCTCGAGTCCGGCCAGCTGGGCACGGCCGACGTCACGGCCTCGACCGTGGCCAACATCGGCCCGGGCATCGACTTCTACTTCGGGTTCGGGGTCATCGCCGTGACGGCGGGCGTCGGCGCACCACTGACCATCCTGGCTGCGGCCGCGGCCGTGCTCCTGCTGGCGCTCGGGGTGGCCGAGTTCACCCGGGACGAACCATCGGCCGGCAGTTTCATCGAATTCGTCGAGAGTGGTCTCGGATCGGTCGCCGGCATCGCCACCGCGGTGCTGGTGGCGATCGGCTACACGATCGCCATGGCCGGTGTGTTCACCATGTCCGGTGGGTTCCTCGCCATCACCCTCGCCCACTACGGCGTGGCCACCCTGCCCTGGGGCCCGATGACCGTGGTCATCACCCTGGCCGCCCTGGCGCTCATGGTGCGTGGCATCCGGCTCTCCACCTCCGCCGTGGCCGGCGCCGTCATCCTCCAGGTGGCGATCATGGTGGTCGCCTGCGCGGTGATCCTCGTCGACCACCGCTCCAGCCTGTCGGACGCCCCGTTCCGCTGGTCCCACGTGACCGGCGGCCTGGGTGGCCTCTCGGCCGGGTTCCCCCTGGCCCTCTACATGTTCATCGGGTGGGAGAACGGACCGGCCCTGGCCGAGGAGTGCCGCGACCCGCAGCGCACGGTCCCCCGGGGGCTCATGGCCTCGATCACCATCGCCACGGTGCTGTTCCTGTTGTTCGCCTATGCCACCGTCACCGGCTTCGGGTACGACGTGTCATCGATCGGTCGCTCGTCCATCCCCTTCCTGACGGTGGCCGACCGGGCGCTCGGGCCGTTCGCCGTCGTCGCGTGGGTGGCCGGCATCGTCTCCGTGCTCGCCACGCTCGTGTCGGGGTCCAACTCGCAGTCGCGGATGATCTACGACGCCGGTCGGACCGGCAAGCTCCCCCGCTGGCTCGGCGTCGTGCGCGAGACCACCCATACCCCGGTCCGGGCACTGGCGGCGATCGTGCTCGTCGGCCTGTCGGTCATCGGCGTCTGGGCCGTCGTCCACGTCGCGGGGGTGGGCACCGGCTCGATGGACCCCGTCGGCCTGTACGCCGAGTGCTCGACACTTGGGACCATCGTGATCCTCTTCGTGTACCTGCTGACCATGGCGTCGCTGCCGCGCTACGCCTGGCGCAGGCACCGGGAGCGCTTCTCCGTGGTGCGCCACGTGGTCCTCCCCCTACTCGGGGTTGCGGCGCTGGTCGTACCGTTCGTGTCGCTCTGCACCCCCGGTCAGCCGTCGCCCTACGACGCGTTCCCCTACGTCGCCCTGGTGGTGGTCGTGGGGGCATTCGGCACCGCATGGGTGGTGCACCGGAGGCGACGGACGGGGGCGACCCCCTCGTGAGTCGGAGGTCCGCCCCCGGCGGTCATCGCCCAACCTGGTAGGCGGACAGCGGTCCGGAATTGCCGGAGGACGCACCTCGGGCTTCGCTCCCGGGATGCGCCCTCCACGGCGCGTGCTGTGTCCGGCCCGTCAGGTGGCTGCGGGAACCACGAACTGGACGGCCCGCCCGTTCGATGCGACGTAGTCGGAGTCGCCGGAGTAGTTGACCGCGACGGTGTACTTCGTGAGAGGTGGGGTCGAGTCGGTGAGGGTGTCCGGCGGCAGGATGCACGTCACCGATCCCTCCACCTCGCCAGGACTGGTCGGCAGCGGCACGACGTTCCCGCCGGTGCACGTGACCGCGTTGCCGTTCGGATCGGTGATGGTGAACGTCACGTTGCCCGTCGGCGGACCGATCAGCGTCGAGCCGGCGGCACCGTTGGTGGCGGCCACCGTGGCGGTGATGGCCACCGCCGCACCGTCCGTCGAGTAGAAGCCGCCCGGCTCAGTGAGCGCGGTGGTGGTCGGCGACTTCTCGATGGTGATGAGCCTGGTCTTCGCCGTGCTCGAGTAGAAGTTCGAGTCACCGGTGTAGACGGCCCGGTAGGTGTAGTCCCCGAGGTACTCGCCACCACCGATGGTCAACGTCGCCACCCCTCCCGTGCCCACCGGGGCGGCCCCACCCTGACAGCCGTCGTTGCCGTTCGAGTTGTTGCCACAGACAAGGATGTTGACGTACCCGGTCGGCAGGTTGGAGCCGGTGTAGCCGGTCGCAGGTGTGACGACGGCGGTCACGTCGAACGTCTCACCCGTCCCGATGGTCTTCGGCACGGAGGTGGTGATGTTCGTGGCCACCAACGCCGAGTTCTCGAAGATCGAGCCGACGCCGGACTGGTAGCCGGCGGCCGAGAGCGTGGCCGTCACCTTGTAGTAGATGATGGCTGGCAGACCGGCGGACATGGTGCACGTCGCGGCGCCGCCCGTGAGCGCGACCACATTCGTGCCACCGTCGCACGGGAGCGAGGCGCTCGTCCCGGGCTTGGTGATGGCGAAGGTGATGGTGCCCGTCGGGGTGCCGGTTCCGCCGTCGGTCCCGGCCGCCTGAGCCGTCGCGGTGAAGGAGATCGACGTGCCCTGGCCCGAACTGCAGATATCACCGGTGCACGTGCCGGTCGACGGGACGAGCGACACCGTGGTCGCCGCCGGCTTGACCGACTGGTGGGCCGTCCCCGCGCTGGCAGAGTAGTTGGCGTCACCCGAGTAGGCGGCCGCCACCGCGTAGGTTCCCGTCTGGCTGACGAGCCCCGCCGACACGACACACTGCGCGAGTCCACCGGCGACATTGACGGTGTTGCTGCCGCCGTCACACGTGAGGCCGCTGAAGGTGACCGTTCCCGTCGGCGAGCCGGTGGCCGGCGCCGAGGGTGCGACCGCCGCGGTGAAGGAGAGGGGCTCACCGGTCACGGAGGGGTCGGTGGCGGACGTGACGGTCGTGGACGTCCCCGCGAGCACCACGTTCTGTGTCCGCGACGCCGAACTCGACTGGTAGGTCGAGTCCAGTGTGTCGGCGTACTGCGCCAGCACCATGAACGGACCGCTGGCCGCCAAGAGACCGGCGGCGACCGAGCAGGTGGCCGCGCCGGACACCAGCGGGACGACGTTACCGGCGTCGCAGGTGACCGACGACGAGTCGGCACCGGACACGGTGAACGTCACCTGGCCGCCCGGGACGCCGTGTCCGATCGCGGACACCTTGGCCGTGAAGCTGGCCGGTGCGCCCGTCGGGAGGTTCTGGGCGTTGGAGGTGACCGACACCTTGGTGGTGTACGGGGCGCCGCCGGCGGCGCCCGCCGGCACGACGAGTGCCCCGACGAGCAGGGCGGAGGCGGAGGCGACGAGTGCGGCCGATGCCGCCAGGGTCCGCAGGGGACGGTGCAGTCGATTCATTCCCATCAGGCTCACGCTCCCACGCTCACGGTGCCGCCGGAGGCACCGAACTTGAGGGACCCGATCCCCGGCGATCCACAGGTCGAGGTGATCTTGTAGGCGTCCTTGTTCGACGACATCGCCCCGAACGAGAGGTGCTGATCAGCGAACGATCCCGACGCGACCGCCGTCGAACCGACGTAGGCGGTCAACGTGTCCGCGCTCGAGCTGTAGAGGTTGGTCAAGCCCTTGACGGTGACGGTGGAGGGCGCGATGGGCCCGCCCGTCCCCTTCCACTTGACGTTGCCGCTGAAGCTCGGCAGGGAACCTCCGTCCAGCACCGCCCCGCAGTTGGTGGCGAACGACGAAGTGGTGGCCACGAGGCTGCCACCGGTCAGGGTCACACCGCCGGACGTCGCACCGGCGCCGGTGCAGGCAGAGAAGCGGGCCTTGAGGGTCAGGACCTCCGCCGCCGAGCCGTCATTGCTGAGCTTGGGCGAGAACTTCACCGAGACCGCGGTGGTGCAGGTGACCGCACCCGACAACTGGACGGGAATCCTGGTGGCCCCGGCGAGACCGGTGCCCGAACCGGCCGCCAAGCCCAGACCGAGCGCAAGCGCCCCGGTTCCGAGCACGAACTTGCGTAGCATTGCACCCTCCTTGGTACTGCGACCGGCACGTCCACCGCAGACTGGCGCACCTGTTCCAGGAACACCTACCAGCCGGTCGGGCGTCAGCGTAACCGAATGCCGGTCGGATTGCTGACTCGCGTCACCAGCGGTTTCCAACCATTGCTGAGGGTGGGGATTCCCCCACGGAATGCGCGAAACCCCAGCTCAGATCGTTACCGAATTGTCACCAGAGCGAGTTCCAATCGTCCGGCTCGAGGAAGCCGGTCGGGCCGGTCTCCGGGCGAGACACGCGAACCGCGTCCACGTCGATCCACGTCGGCTCGTCGAATCCGGACCGACGCCAGTGCCGCACCGGGTGCGACTTCCAGTCCCTGCTCTTGACGCCGCCGGCCGAGTAGCCGGGCCGCACGAGGAGGTGGGTAGGCGAGCCGGCGAGCACCACGCAGGGCCGCACCTTGCCGTCGAGGCCCGAGTGGTCGTCGTCTGCGGCGTCGAAGGGCACCCAGGCGAGCACCACGCCCGTCGACCACGGATCGTCGCGATCGAACTCCTCCTCCTCCAACGGGGTGAGCACGGCGCGCCGGTGACCGAGGGTGGGCAGGATCGGTGCCGGGGGCTGGTTGCCGTCGGGCGCCACCGCCGGACGATCGGATGCCGCCGCCCGCTCCTTCTTCCTCGCCGTGCGGACCTGCTCGGCGGCGCGCGCCGACGACTCGGCCTTCCGGCGGCGCTCGTCGGCGTCGCGCTGCTTCTTGGCCCGTCGCGCCTCGCGCTGCTCCTCGGTGGTGCCGACGGGAGCCGGTGCCCGGGTCGCTCCGGCCGGCGCCGCCGCCCGCTCGAAGGGGCGCCAGTCGGTCAGGCCGAACCGCTCCTCCGTGTCGAGCAGGGTGAAGCACAGGTCGGACGCCGGCATGTCGCCGTCGGCCACCGAGGCCAGCATCACGGTGATCGTGACCTCGTCGTGATCGGTCGACACGGCATCGATCGCCTCGAGCAGCTGCTCACGGGTCGGGTCGTCGGCGTTGTCACCGAGTGCCTCGATCACCGCGGCCAGGCACGGCTCGGCGTAGACGGCGGCGGCGTACGGCACCGCCACGCGGTACTGGGCCCGGTCAAGCACCGCTCTCGGATCGCGGTGCTTGCGCAGTGCGGCCAGCGCGTTGGCGACCGGCTTCGAGATGGGGAACCGCGGATCGGAGACCACCTGGAGGGACTCCTTGAGCGAGCGGGCATCGGTCCGGGCCAGGGCGGCCAGGAGCATCGCCTCTCGTGCGCTGTCGGTGATCGGTCCTTCCATGCTGCAGGTCCTCCAGGGTCCGGTCCGTCCCGGACGGGACGCGACCACGGTCGGTCATCTTCCCACCTGTCGGGCACCCCGCCGACGCATGACCGCACCGAGGTGGCCGCCCTGCCGTCGACCTGTCGGCTGGAGGGTGCGGCGCTCCCGGGATCCACCGTCGTGACCAGGGAGAAGGTTGCAGGACGGTGGCGTCACGGTGGCATGCGGACGAAAAGTCACTCCCGGGGTGTTGAATGGGAGTACACCAAAGAGGTGGCGTGGACCAGACCATGAAAGGCAGATGACCATGGACCAGGAGCATGCAGCCGGGACGGCCGACACCAGCACCTCGACGGCCCCCGCGACCCCGGGCGACGCACTGCGCTCGCTTCCGGCGGAGGCGGCAGGCCGCGGTACCCGCTTCGTATCGGCCCAGGCCATGCAGGCCCGGCTCTTCTCGGTGTACGACGCCGCCACCGCGGCCGAGGACGCTCTCGCCCTCGTGCAGGACCAGCTCACGCTGACGCTGAATCGCAGCTACTACGAGGCGGACGAGATCGAGCAGATGGCCCAGCAGCTCGACTCCCTGCTCGTCCTCGACACCGTCGAGCGCGCCGAAGGGGAGCTCGTCTCCGACGAGTGATCCGCGGGTCATGGCGTCCGTGGCCCGGAGCGATCCGGCGTCCGTGGGCGGCCCCGCCCGGACTCCAGAGGAGGTCCGGCGCGTGATCGGTCGGCAGGCTCGTCAGCTCGTCAGCCGATCATCTCCTTGACCTGGGCGATGATGTCGACCTGCGTCTGGTCGCCCGTCGGCACCGGGATCACTTGCAGATGGCTCACGCCGGCGGCCTTGAATGCGGCGATCCGTTCGGCCACGTAGGACGCCGGTCCGCACAAGGACATCGACTCCAGTAGCTCGTCCGGTACGAGTGCCTCGGCTTCCGCCTTCTTGCCGTCGAGATAGAGGTCCTGGATCTTCTCCGCCTCCTCCTCGTAGCCGTACCGCTTGACGACGTCGTTGTAGAAGTTGCGGCCCTTGGCCCCCATGCCACCCACGTACAGCGCCACCATCGGCCGGGCCAGGTCGCGCAGCGCGGTCACGTCGTCGCCCTCGCCGATGGCGACCATGCCGCCGACGGTGATCTGGAGCGGGTCGAGAGACGGGTCGCGCTTGGCCCGACCGGCGTCGAGGGACTCGCCCCATACCTGGTGGGCCTTCTCAGGTACGAACAACATGGGGATCCAGCCGTCCGCGATCTCCGCCGTCATGGCCACGTTCTTGTGGCCGAGTGAGGCCACCCAGACCGGGATCCGGGGGCGCACCGGGCGGCCGATGATCTTGAGCGCCTTGCCGAGGCCGGTGCCCTGCCCCTCGGGCAGCGGCATGTCGTAGTACTTGCCATGGTGTTCGAGGGGGGCCTCGCGGGCCCAGACCTGGCGGCAGATGTCCACGATCTCGCGGGTCCGGCCGATCGGTGCGTCGAACGGCACCCCGTGCCAGCCCTCGATCACCTGAGGGCCGGAGGAGCCGAGACCGAGATGGAACCGGCCCTCCGACAGCGAGTCGATGCCGGCCGCCGTCATGGCGATGAGCGTCGGCGTCCGGGTGAAGATCGGGAGGATCGCAGAGCCGATCTCCACCCGCTCGGTGAGTGCGGCCAGATAGCCCATCTGACTCGGGCTGTCGATGCCGTAGGCCTCGGCCACCCACACCAGGTCGAGGCCGGCCTTCTCCATCTCGGCGACCTGGGCGGCCGCGTTGCGGAACCCTCCCGCATAGCTGAGCATCGTGCTGATCTTCATCGCGGTCCCCTGTCGGTCGGGCTACGGAACGTGTCTGCAGACACTAGGGGAAGCGTCCGGCCTCGGACGCGCCCGACACGGCACCCGGGGGCGCCGCCGACCGTCAGGGCAGGGGCGGCGCGAAGCGGATGCTCATCGACTGGCTCGCCGTGGCCAGCAGGTTGCCCGTCTCCGACCACAGGTACGCCGTACCCTGGCCGAAGCCACCGGACAGGGCCTGGATGCGGATGTTGCACAGGACCCACTCGGTCGGTTCGAGACGCACCACCCGCAGGGTGTTGTCGAGGCTGCGCGACATCGTGCGACGACCCAGCGGCTGGGACACCCCTCCGGTGACGTAGTCACCGAGGATGGCCAACGTGGCTGCGGACGGCTCGAGATGGCCGGGCACCCGGGCCCACAGTGCGCTCGTCGGCTCGCCCGGCGTCGCTGATCCCGAGCTGATCTCCTCGAAGCTGCGGCCCTTGGCCAGGCGCACGTCGATCTGGTCGAAGATCGACGTGGAGAAGAACGAGGGCAGGCGCCGGGGCGGGCACTCGTCCGGCGGCGGTACCTCGGGCGGCTCCTCCCAGACTCCCTCTGCCTCGAGGTTGCCAGGTGCACCCAGCGCCGCGTTGACGGTCAGGATCTCGTCGTCGCCGGTCCGGGCCACCACGCGGCCCTGGGTCACCCGGCTGCCCACGGCAGCGAGCGTGACGGTCAGGTCGAGGACCGAATCGGTCGGTGCGAACGAGAGGTACTGGCACGTCGACCACACGGTGGGCCGCCCGGAGGCTGCCTCGAGGGCGACGAGCGCGGCGCCGAGTCCGCACCCGCCGAACAGGAAGTTGCCGGGAGTCGTGAGCTCGGGCACCACGTGCAGGCGCCAGCGCAGCGGGTCGCTCCCCTCCTCCATGCCGAGGAACTGCCGGGCATCGGTCACGGCTGCGCCCTGTTGGTGGCGGTGCTCAACTCCGCGGCACCTGAGCCCACGGCAGCACCTTGTCGACCCGGACATCGCCGGGAAGGCCGAGGATCCGCTCGCCCAGGATGTTCCGCTGGATCTCCGACGTGCCGCCTTCGATGGAGTTGGCCCTGGACCGCAGGAAGAACTTGCGGGAGGTGCCCGGGGGGCCCACGAGGCCCAGGACCTCGGACCGGCGCATCGTGTAGTCGTAACCGGTCATGGCGTCCGCACCGAGCAGGTCGACGCACAGTTCGAAGACCTTCTTGTTCACCTCGGCGAACATCAGCTTGGCGATCGAGCCCTCCGGCCCGGGATTGCCGGCCTTACGGTTCTGGGACGCCCGCATGTTGGTCAGGCGCAGGACCTCCATCTCCACCCACAGCTGCAGGAGACGGTCCCGCTCGACCGCCGTGCGACGGGCACCCTCGGACTGGTAGATCCGGACCGCCTCGGCGATCGATCCCGAGCCGCGGGGCGGTGCACCGCCTCCACCACCGATCGTGGTCCGCTCGTTCGACAGGGTCGTCATGGCCACCCGCCAGCCCTCGCCGACGTCGCCGATGCGGTCCGCGTCGGGCACGCGCACCTCGGTCAGGTAGACCTCGTTGAACTCGGCCTCCCCCGTCATCTGGCGCAGTGGCCGGACTTCCACGCCGGGCGCGTGCATGTCCAGCGCGAAGTAGGTCATCCCCTTGTGCTTGGGGGCCTCGGGGTCGGTGCGGGTCACCAACATCCCCCGGTCGGCGATGTGGGCCAACGTATTCCAGACCTTCTGGCCCGTGATGACCCACTCGTCGCCGTCACGGACGGCACGGGTGCCGAGGCTGGCGAGGTCCGAGCCCGAGCCCGGCTCGCTGAACAGCTGACACCACGCCTCCTCGCCGGTGAACGTGCGACGCAGCAGCCGCGACCGCAGCTCGTCCGATCCGTGGGTCACCACCGTGGGGCCGGCCATCGTGAGACCGAAGAACTCCCGCGCCCCGGACGGCGTGGCGCCGGCCTCGGCCACGCGCCGGTCCACGATGCGCTGCAGGTTCGGTGGGAGTCCCAGGCCGCCGTATCCCTCGGGGAACGAGATCCAGGCCAGTCCGAGATCGAACTGACGCCCCCGGAACTCCTCGACGCTCACCGTCGTGGGGTCCATCTCCTCGAGCAGCTGCGTGGTGCGCTCCTCGACGATTGTCGTGTCATCTGCCATGACACGACCCTATCGCCCACCGGGCGGACCGCCCAGGGGCACGCAGTGGACGGGGGCCGTCGGCGTCAGGGCTGGAGGCGCTGGACCTGCCAGCCGTCGACCGCCGGCTCGTAGCGCACCCGGTCGTGGAGGCGGTGCTGGCCCTGCTGCCAGAACTCGAAGGCCCGTGGCGTGACCCGCCACCCGCCCCACCAGTGCGGACGGGGCACGTCATGGTCGCCGAACTCCACCCTCCACCGTTCCACGGCGCCGTCCAACTCGGCCCGGCTGCCGATCGGGCGACTCTGATGGGAGGCGTAGGCCCCGATGCGGCTCCGCATGTCGCGGGTGGCGTAGTAGACGTCGGACTCGGCCGCCGTGGTGCGGGCGACCGCGCCCTCCACGCGTACCTGGCGGCCCAACGGTTCCCAGTAGAAGAGCAGCGCCGCCTCCGGGTTGGCCTCGAGGTCGTGGCTCTTGCGCCCGTCGTAGTTGGTGAAGAACACGAAGCCGTCGGCACCCCACGACTTCAGGAGCACCATGCGGGCCGAGGGGCGCCCGACGCCGTCGGCCGTGGCGAGGGCCATCGCCTCCGGCGCGTCGACTGCGGCGGCCGCCTCCTGGTACCAGCGTCCGAACTGCACCAGCGGGTCCGGGTCGACCGTGTGCTCGTCGAGGAGTCCGGGGTCGGGGTCCGGCGATGTCGGGTCCATGCCCCGACCCTACCGACGGGCGCGTGTCGTGGGTGCCGGCGGATCCCCGTGCATCGGGCCGGACGTGGGGGGGGTCGGGGGGTCCGTGCCGGGTGGCGTGATGAGCAGGGTCCGTGCCGGGTCGCGTCTCGACGCCTTACTGCGTACGAATTCATACGCAGTAAGGCGTCCGGCGCGAACGTTCACCGGGGAGCCCTCCCGCACTCCCTCCTCCTCGGCAGGCCCCGTCACGGGACAACACCACTAGCGTCGAGATGTGCCCTCCTCCATCGACGTCGCTGCCGAACGGGCCGCCACACCGGGCTGTGCCACGGTCGCGCACCTCAACAATGCCGGGGCGTCACTGCCGACGTCGGCCACGCTCGAGACCGTCATCGCCCACCTCCGCCTGGAGGCGGAGATCGGGGGCTACGAGGCCGAGGCGGCCGTACGCGACCGGGTGGCGGCCGTCCGGGTATCGGCCGCCGCGCTCCTCGGGTGCGACGCCACCGAGGTGGCCGTGACCGGCTCCGATACGGAGGGATGGACCAAGGCGTTGTGGGGCCTCGTCCTCGGTGGCGGCCTGGCAGCGGGCCGTCGCATCCTGGTGGACCGCATCGCCTACGACAGCCACTATCTGGGACTCGTCCAGGCCTCGGGGGTCGCCGGCACGATCATCGAGGCCGTGCCCAGCACTCCGGACGGCACCGTCGACCTCGACGCACTCCGCGAGGCACTGGTTGGGGGTGACGTGGCACTGGCCAGCCTCACCCACGTCGGCACCCACCGTGGCCTCGTCAACCCGGTGGCCGAGGCCACCCGGATGTGCCGCGAGGCCGGCGCCGTCACGTTCGTCGATGCGTGCCAGAGCATGGGGCAGCTGCCCGTGGACGTTGGCGTGATCGGCTGCGACGTGCTGACCGCCACCGGTCGCAAGTGGCTGCGCGGGCCGCGCGGGACCGGTCTCGTCTACGTCCGCTCCGGGTTCGTCGACCGGCTCCGCCCCATCGGGATCGACGGGCGCTCGGCCACCTGGGACGGCGACGACCACTACGAGTTGGCGGACGGAGCCCAACGGTTCGTGGTGTTCGAGACGCCGGTGGCCGTGCGGCTGGGCCTGGGGACGGCCATCGACCACGCACGCGAACTCGGCATGGAGGCCATCTCCGAGCGCGTCGGCGGCCTCGCCGAGACGTTGCGCGGGAGCCTCGCGTCGCTCGACGGCGTGGAGGTCCACGACGGCGGGCCGGTCCGGTGCGGCATCGTCACCTTCACGTTGGCCGGACGCTCCACCACCGAGGTCGCCGCGGCGGCCCGGGCGGCGGGTAGCAACGTGTCGGTGACGGAGCGACCGGCAGCCCGGCTCGACCTCGGCGGCAACCGCCCCGACAGTGTCGTGCGGGCGTCGCCCCACTACTACAACGACCTCGACGAACTGGACCGGTTGGTGGAGGTCGTGGCCACCCTCCCGCGCCGGTAGCGGTCCCGGTCGGCGGGCGCGATCCGGCGCTGCGTCGTCGTCGAGCACCGCCGCTACTGTCGCCGGTGACGGCCGGACGAGCCCGGCCCGACCAGCGGGGAGGCAGCCATGGACGACGTGCGGGCCGACGGGGGCGGAGCCACGGACCGGGTCCCGGGACGTCCCGACAACCTCGTCGTGGTGCTGCTCGACAGCCTCAACCGGCACATGCTGGCGCCCTACGGCGGCACCGAATTCGCCACGCCGACGATCGACGCATTCGCCCGCTCGGCACTCCGGTTCACCGGGCACCACACCGGGTCCCTGCCGTGCATGCCGGCGCGCCACGACATCCTGGTGGGCGCCCTCGACTTCCCGTGGCGACCGTGGGGATCGATCGAGGTGTGGGAGGACGCCATCACCCGGTCGCTGCGGCGCCAGGGGGTCACGACCATGCTCGTGTCCGACCACCCCCACCTGTTCGAGTCCGGTGGGGAGAACTACCACACCGACTTCACGGCCTGGACCTACGAGCGCGGCCACGAGAACGACCCGTGGCGCACGACCCCGGATCCCACGTGGATGGGGTCGCCCGCACTTCCCGTGGAGCGGCCGTCCTACCATCATGCCTACGACGACTCCCGGACCTGGTTCCGGTCGGAGGAGGACTTCCCGGGGCCCCGCACGATGCGTGCGGCCGCCGACTGGATCCGGACCTCGGCACCACAGCACGAGCGGTTCTTCCTCATGGTCGACGAGTTCGACCCGCACGAGCCGTTCGACACCCCCGAGCCGTACGCGTCGCTGTACAACGGGGTCGAGGCCGGGGCGGAGCGTGCCATCTGGCCCCCCTACCTGATCGATGCCGTGACACGCGGTCTGCTCGAACCCACCCGCGCCCGTCACCTGCGCAACAACTACGGGTCCAAGCTCACGATGATCGACCACTGGTTCGGGCGCCTGCTCGAGGCCATCGACGACTCCGGGCTGGCCGGCACGACGGGCGTCGTCCTGTGCACCGACCACGGCCACTACCTGGGTGAGCACGACCTGTTCGGCAAGCCCGCCGCCCCCGTCTACGGCGAGCTGGGTCGGATCCCGCTGCTGGTGCGGTGGCCCGGTCGACCGGCACGGGACATCGACGCCCTCACGACGTCGGTCGACCTGCACGCCACCATCGCCGACCTGTTCGACGCCGAGGTCGGGCACCCGACCCACGGAACCTCACTCCTGCCGCTCGTGGAGAACACGGCGTCGTCCGTCCGTGAGCTGGCGCTCTTCGGCTACTGGGGCCGACACGTCGGCGTGACCGACGGCCGGCGGCGCTACCTGCGCGGCTGTGGCGACGAGAACCTGCCACTGTCGATGTGGTCCAACCGGTGGTCGACCATGCCGGTCCACCCACTCCCGGAGCTGCGCCTGCCGCGGCCCGACGACCGGGCCGAGCTGCGGACCATGCCGGGCACGTCGGTACCGGTCATCGTCCAGCCGTTCGGGCCGGGCGACGCGCTCCCTTACTGGGCGCTGGGCCCTGCTCCGTCCGAGACGCTGCTGTTCGACACCTCGGTCGACCCGGGCGAGACGGAGAACCGTGCCGGAGGCCGGGACGAGGCCGAACTCGTCGACGGACTGGCCGGCTCGCTCCACGGCATCAGTGCGCCCGACGACCTGCTCGCCCGCTTGGGCCTGGCCTGACGGACCCGCCTCAGCGGGCCGCCTGACCGACGTCGGCCAGCTTGTCCCGCACCGAGCGGAGACGGTCGCGACGCTCCCGCAGTGTCAGTCGGTAGGACGGGTTGTCGGTGTCGGCGATCTCGCTCGACAGGTCGCCCAACGAGCCGTCGAGCAGCTCGCGCAGCTCGGTCGCCTCCGCCACGGTCACGGTGAGTTCCATCGGGTCCATCTCCTCGATCGCTCCGTCGCCCCACCCCGGGGGACGGATCCATCATCGGTCGGCCCACAGGAGGCGGACAGGGCCGAAGGTCCTGTTCGGCACCGCCATCCCGGACACCTGTCGCCCGGTCTGCTATCGCCCGGCACGATTGACACCCCTGGTGCCGACCCGATAGACGAGTGCGATGATCCTCGAAGGAAAGACCGTATTGGTGACCGGCGTGGGTGGAGGGCTCGGGCGGGAGTGCGCCACCTCCGCCCTCCGCGACGGGGCCAACGTCGTCATAGCTGCCCGGTCGGCCGAGACGTTGGCGACCATCGCCGGCGAGCTCGACCCGTCGGGCGAGCGGGTGGCCCACCACGTCACCGACATCACCGACGCCGATTCGTGCGCCGGCCTGGTCGACGTGGCCACGGCGCGCTTCGGGTCGGTCGACGCGCTGGTGCAGGTGGCCGCCTTCGAGAACGCCTGGGGTGGCCTCTACGACATGAAGGACGAGGACTGGCGCTCCGCCTTCGACACCAACGTCCTGGGCGCCATGAACGTGATCCGACCCGCCGCCACCGCCATGAAGGAGGCCGGCGGCGGGGCCGTCGTCCTCATCGGCTCGCAGTCGATGTTCGCCCCCCAGATGCCCCAGGGCGGGTATGCCGCCTCCAAGAGCGCGCTCCTGTCGGCCATGTACTACCTGTGCGATGAGCTCGGCCCGGACAACATCCGCTGCAACATGGTGATCCCCTCCTGGATGTGGGGCCCGCCCGTCGAGATGCTGATGAACTGGCGGGCCAAGAACGAGGACAAGACGGTGGAGGAGGCGCTGGACGACGTCGTCGGCAAGTTCCCGCTGCGCCGGATGACCGAGGACGGCGAGGTGGCCGACGTGGTCGCCTTCTTCGCCTCGGACCGGGCCAAGGCCGTGACCGGCCAGTACCTGCTGGTGAACTCCGGCGAGATGTTCCGATGACCACCCCCAAGCGCATCGTCGTCTGGGGCACCGGCTTCGTCGGCAAGATGGTGATTCCCGAAGTCCTCAAGCACCCCCGGTTCGAGCTGGTCGGCGTGGGCGTGTCGGACCCGGCCAAGGTGGGTCGTGACGTCGGTGAGATCTGCGGTCTCGACCCGGTCGGCCTGGCCGCCACCGACGACATCGACGCCCTGATCGCCCTGGCCCCGGACGCGCTCGTCCACTACGGCCCGACGGCGGCGAAGGCCGACGTCAACATCGCCCAGATGGGGGCGTTCCTGCGGGCCGGGATCGACGTGTGCTCCACGGCCATGACCCCCTGGGTGTGGCCGTACATGTCGCAGAACCCCCCTTCGTGGATCGACCCGATCACCGAGGCGTGCAAGGAGGGTGGGGCGTCCTGCTTCACCACCGGGATCGACCCGGGATTCGCCAACGACCTCTTCCCCATGACCCTCATGGGCTTGTGCAGCGAGGTCCGTCAGGTCCGGGCGCTCGAGATCCTCGACTACATCAACTACGAGGGCGACTACGAGGTGGAGATGGGGATCGGCATGCCCCCGGACTACGTCCCCATGCTCGAGCACACCGAGATCCTGGCCATGTCCTGGGGCGGCACCGTGCCGATGATGGCCCATGCGCTCGGCGTCGAGCTCGAGGCCATCACCTCCACCTGGGAGAAGTGGGTGACGCCGACCGCCATCACCACGGCCAAGGGAACGATCGATCCCGGCAACGTGGCGGCCATCCGCTTCACCATCAACGGGATCGTCGACGGGCAGGCACGCATCTGCCTGGAGCACGTCAACCGGGTGGGCCAGGACGCCGCACCGGACTGGCCCCGCGGCAATGAGAACGACGTCTATCGGGTGGTGGTCGACGGGACACCGTCGATCTCCCAGGAGACGGCCTTCCGGTTCACCGACGGCTCCGGTCGGGACGCGGCTGCGGCCGGCTGTCTGGCCACCGGGCTGCGGGCGCTCAACGCCGTCCCCTACGTCAACGAGCTGCCCGCCGGTTGGGTGACCGCACTCGACCTCCCGCTCATCCCGGGAGTCGGAACCGTCCGCTGACCGTCACGAAACCTGTCCTGGGGGCCGCCGCGGCGGTCCCCCACCCGATCACCTGTCAGGAGTTGCCATGACCCCCGAGGACCTCGTCGAGCTGGAACTGATCAAGCGCCTCAAGTACCGCTACCTCCGCAGCATCGACCAGAAGCTGTGGGACTCGCTGGAATCGTGTTTCGTGGCGGAGGCCACCGCCCGGTACGGCGGGGGGCTCTACGAGTTCTCGAACCGGCACGACATCATGGAGTTCTGCCGCACCTCCATGGGCGCCACGACGTTCCTGTCGAGCCACCGGTGCCACCATCCGGAGATCGACCTGGTCGGCGAGGACGAGGCCACCGGTACGTGGGCGCTCGAGGACACCGTGATCCTCACCGACTTCGGGCTCACCATCCAGGGTGCCGCCTTCTACGAGGACCGCTACGTGAAGCGGGACGGCGAGTGGAAGATCCTCCACACCGGCTACAAGCGCTCCTTCGAGGAGCTGATCCCCCGTGCCTCAATCGCCGGGATCAAGCTGACGGCCGAGTGGTGGGCCACCGACGGCCGATCGAACCTCGGCGCCTGACCGACAGGGCCAGCTGGACAGGGCCAGCTGGACAGGGCCTGCTGGACAGGACCTGCTCCGACTCAGGAGAGCGTGGCGCCGTCCACCCGGATGTCGGCGCCGTTCATGTGCGACGCCTCATCGGAGGCCACGTAGGCGATCGTCGCTGCGATGCCCTCCGGCGTGCCGAACGCACCGAGTGGCATCACGCGGTTGATCAGCTTGGCGTTCGCACCCTCGGGGACCTCGAACGACGCGGTGATGGGCGTGTCCACGGCTCCGGGGCTGACGCTGTTGCAACGCAGACCGGCCTTGGCGTACTCGACCGCCAACTCCCGGGTCATGGCCAGCACACCGCCCTTCGAGGCCGAGTAGGCGAGTGCCCAGGGCTGCCCGGCGTGCGCCGCGGTCGATGCGATGTTGACGATGTTCCCCTTGCTGGTCAGCAGGTGGGGCAACGACTCCCGGCACATCAGGAACGTGCCGGTCAGGTTGATGGTGATGAGCCGGTTCCACTCGTCCAGGGTCAGCTCGTGCGAATGGCCGAAGGACAGGACGCCGGCCACGTTGACCACCACGTCGAGCGAGCCCAGGGTGTCGACGGCGCCGGCCACGATGGCCCGCACGCCCTCCTCGGTGGACACGTCACCCGGCTGGGCGACGATCGACCCGGACAGCCCGGAGGCCTCGACAGCCACCGAGGCCAACGCCTCGGCGTTGACGTCGACGGCGACGACCGTCGCACCTTCGTCGGCGAGCCGGAGGGCAGTCGACCGCCCGATGCCCGACGCCCCACCCGTCACCAGTACGTGCTTCCCGTTGAATCGCTCCAGAACCATGGCGGCACTGTAGGACGGATCGCCGGTGCGGTGGGCCGACGGTCGCTCCCGTGCAAGGCTGGGCGACGCTCCTGGACGACCTCCCCTCCGATCCCCTGCACCGAGGTGCACATGCCCACCGCACACGTCAACGGCGTCGAACTCGCCTACGAGCTCCGGGGCCGCGGCCCGCGCCTGCTCCTGCTGCTCGGTTCCGGCATGACCCTCGAGGGGTCGGGTCCCGTCCTCACCTTCCTCGGGCGCGGATCCACGCTGCTGTCCTTCGACCCCCGCGGTCTCGGGGCCAGCACGCCCACACCCGACGCCTACGGCATGGCGACCTGTGCCGCCGACGCCCTGGGCCTCATGGACGCGATGGGGTGGGAGACGGCCCGTGTCGCCGGCCTGAGCTTCGGGGGCATGGTCGCCCAGGAACTGGCCGTCACCGCACCCCACCGGGTCGAGCGACTGGCCCTGCTGTGCACCTCGGCCGGCGGGGCGGGTGGCTCCTCCTACCCCCTACACGAGCTCGAGGACCTCGACCCCGAGGCGCGGGCGACGGCCAGACGGGGGCTACTCGACGACCGATTCGACGAGGCGTGGCTGGCCGGGCACCCCGGTGACCGGGCGTTCGTCGAGATGATGGACCGTCGGGACTCCGACGACGACCCGGTGGTGGTGGCCGGGCGACGCGCTCAGCTGGCCGCCCGGCGTGGCCACGACGTCTGGGACAGGTTGCACGCGGTGGACTGCCCCACGCTGGTGGCGTGCGGTCGATTCGACCCGATCGCCCCGATGGCGAACAGCGAGGCGATCGCCTCGCGCCTCAAGGGGGCCGAGCTCCGGGCCTACGACGGGGGCCATGCCTTCATGGTCCAGGACCGGGCCGCCCTACCCGACATCCTGACCTTCCTGACCGCCGGAGGCACGTGACGGGCGAAGCCCCGGTGCCGGCAGCCGGGGTGCCCCTGTCGGGCCGCTGCGACGGGCGCTTCGCAGCGGTCCGCGAGGCCGTCGCCGCCAACTTCGTGGAGCGGGGTGAGGTCGGTGCCGCGGTCGCCGTGTTCGTCCACGACGAGCTCGTCGTGGACCTGGTCGGTGGCTGGGCGGACGACGCACGGACACGGCCGTGGCGCCACGACACCCTGGTCGACGTGTACTCGGTCGGCAAGGCCTTCGTGGCCCTGCTGCTCCTGCAGCTGGTTGATGACGGCCTGGTCGGCCTCGACGATCCGATGGCATCGGTGTGGCCCGAGTTCGCGGCCGCGGGCAAGGAGCGAGCGACGGTCCGCCACGCACTCTGTCACCGGGCCGGCGTTCCGGCCATCCGTGCGCCGTTGACGGACGACGACCTGTGGGACTGGGGCACCATGGCCGACGCGCTGGCCGCGAACGAGCCCTGGTGGGAGCCGGGGACCCGCCACGCCTACCACACCAACACCTACGGGCACCTGGTGGGCGAGCCCGTGCGGCGGCTCACCGGCGACCTTCCCGGAACCCGGCTGCAGCGGCTGGCCGGGGAGCTCGGCGCCGACGTGTGGTGCGGTCTTCCCGACGCCCAGCAGGTCCGCTGCGCCGAGGTCGTGTGGGCGCTCGGTGGGCCGCCCCCGACGGTCGACGTCGACGCACACACCGGCGACGACCTGATGGTCCTGCTGAGCTACGTCAACCCGCCCGGCTACTCGTCCATCGGTGTGGTCAACAGCGCTGCGTGGCGGTCCGCCCAGGTGCCCTCCACCAACACCCACGCCACGGCGGCCGGCGTGGCCCGCATCTACCGCGCCCTGCTCGAGCCCGGGCGACTGCTGTCACCCGGGCTGCTGGCCGAGGCGACGTCCGCCCAGTCCACGGGCTGGTGCCCCGTGCTGGGCGAGGAGGCCACCTTCGGACTCGGGTTCACGCCCACGTCGCCCCGCCGTCCGTTCGGCCCCGACCCCTCGGCCTTCGGCCACTTCGGGACGGGTGGCGCCGTCGGGTTCGCCGATCCCGGCAACGGGGTCGCCGTCGGCTACGTGATGAACCACGTCATCCCCCGGTGGCAGAGCAGCCGCAACCGGTCGATCATCGACGCGCTCTACCGCTGCGTCTGACCGGGTCCGTCCCCGTGGTGGCGGACCGACGCACGCGACCGTCCGGTCGGTCCGCGGTCGGCGGCCACCTCGTCGGCGACCTCGGCGCTGCGGGACCGCAGGATGAGCACTCCGGCGCTCGTGCCCACGATCAGACCGAGCGACAGCGACCCGGCCACCCGCGAGAACGTCGCCAGGTCGTGGAAGCTTTCGATCAGGTGGCCACCCGCCAGTGTGGTGAGCCCCCGGAGCGCCATCGATCCGACGGTCAGGACGAACACCCCACCCAGGATGATGATCAGGTTGGGCGGACGGCGCGGGCTGCGCCCCAGCAGCATGCCGAGCAGGGTCAGCACCACGGCTGCGGTGAACGTCCCCGCGGCATCCCCGAAGGCCCGGACCACGAGGAGCTGCACGCCCCAGGCCGTGTAGACGCCGAAGAGCAGCCATCCGATGTCCTGACGACGGGCACAGAACGTCAGGGCCATGCCGAGGGTGAAGGGGATCCAGGCCAGTGCGGTGACGATCCACGGGATGTTGTTGACCGTCGTGGAGGAGATGAGCGCCGCCGTCCCGACCCCGGTGACGGCCGCGCCGATGATCACCCCTGCAGCCAGCTGCAGCAGGATGAACACCGATTGGACCAGCCGGATCGTCCCGACCGTGAACTGTCCCACCGAGATCTCGGCGGCCGCGGCACAGAGGAAGTCGCCGGGGATCATGACGAAGAGCGCGGGAACCATCACCAGCACCGGCCCGCCGTGCGCATGGGCCTGGTGCAGCAGGCCGAATCCCACCACCGCCACCGCGGTCGCGGCCACCAGGGGCAGGATCGTGCGCAGGATCTCCAGTCGCTCCCCGACCAGGTACACGACGGCCATGACGGCGCCGAGGACGACCGAGCCCCCGACCTGGCGCCAGTTGGCCTGCATGCTCGGGGCGAATCCGGCGGCGAAGAGGATGACCCCGAGGAATCTGGCCCACACGGGATAGGGGGACGGGCTCGCTTCCAGGTGGTCGAGCGCCGCACCCGCCTGTGCCGCGGTCAGGTCGCCGGTGGAGATCCGGGTGGTCAGGTCCTTGAAGGTCGCCAGCTGGTCGAGCCGCTCGAGGGCCGGCTGGGCATGGACGATGCCCGACCGCTGGTGGCCGTCGGCATGGGTCACGACGTAGCTCATCCCCTCCATGTTGATGAGGGCCTCGACCCGGGCGCCGTAGGCGCGTCCGATCTCCCGCAGGGTGATGTCGAGGTCGAACGTGCCCTCGGAGCTGTTGCGGAGGAGGAAGACCCCGGCCCGGCGGACCAGGCGGTCGACGTCGTCCTGTCCCGGGTCGTCCACGTGTTCGCCCATCGCGGCACCCTAGCGACGCGACCCCGGCGGGTGGTGCCTCACCGGTCGCACGTCGGCGGCACACCCGTCTGGCAGTGTGGCGGCGTGCACGGGGCGAGGTCATGAGGATCATCCACACCAGCGACTGGCACCTGGGACGGCGGTTCGAGCGCGAGCCCCTCGAGGGGGACCAGCGTGCCTTCCTGGCGTGGCTCGCCGACGAGGTGACCGAACGGCAGGTCGATCTCGTGCTCGTGGCCGGCGACATCTACGACCGGTCACAGCCCGCCGAGGACGCCGTGGCCCTGCTCGATCGGGGGCTCGACGGACTTCGGGCCGCGGGAGCCGAGGTAGTGCTGATCCCGGGCAACCACGACAGCGCCCGCCGGCTCGGCTTCGGCGCCGGACGCCAGTCGCTCGGCGGCGTGCACGTCTTCGCCGACGAGCGCACCCCACCCGCGCCGAAGGTGCTGGAGGTCGGCGGCGATCGGGTCGCCCTCGTGGCCGTGCCGTTCCTGGACCCCCACGTCGCGCCCACCCCCCGGCCGGCCGAGGACGGGACCCCCACGCCGGCCACCCACCAGTCGGTCCTGGCGGAGTCCCTGGAGGCCGGCCGCCAGGGACTCGCCGTGCTCGACGCCATGCCCTCGATCGCCGTGGCCCACGCCTACGTGTCGGGCGCTGGGCTCTCGGACTCGGAACGCACCCTGGCGATCGGCGGCGCCGACCAGGTCGACCCGGCCGTGTTCGCCGGATTCGACTACGTGGCCCTCGGCCACCTGCACCGTCCCCAGCGGATCGGCGGTTCCGAAGCCATCGCCTATTCGGGATCTCCCCTCCCGTACTCCTTCAGCGAGGACCACCCGAAGTCGGTCCGCCTCCTCGAGGTGACCGGCGGCGAGCTCACCGACGTCACCACGGTGCCCGTCCCGGTGGGACGCAAGGTCGTCACCCTGACCGGCACCCTGGAGGGACTACTCACCGACCCGGCCCATGACACCGTCACCGACCGCTGGGTGGCGGCCCGACTGACGGACGAGACGGTCCAGACCCAGCCCATGGAGCGGCTCCGTGCCCGCTTCCCCCATGCCGTGAGCCTCCGGTACGACGACCCACGCACCGGCGCCATCATCGAGTTCGGGTCGGGCGGTCCCCCGATCGAGGAGCGTTCCCACGAGTCGGTCCTGCTCGAGTTCCTGGAGGAGGTCCGCGACCGGAAGCCGTCGGCGTCCGAGCGCGCACTCGTCCTCGACGCCCTCGCCGAGGCCCACCGCGGGGCACGGCCATGAAGCCGCTCGCCCTGCGGCTGCAGGCTTTCGGTTCCTATGCCGGCGAGTTCGGGATCGACTTCGCCCGGCTGGGACGGCACGGGGTCTTCTCGATCACCGGACCCACGGGCGCCGGTAAGTCGACCATCTTCGACGCGATCGTCTACGCGCTCTATGACGACCTGCCCGGCTTCCGGGTGAACAGTCACATCCGCAGCCAGTACGCGGAGCCGGGCACACGGACTGAGGTGACCTTCGAATTCGAGGCCGAAGGTCGCCACTGGGTGCTCACCCGCACCCCGGCCCAGTCCCGACCGAAGGCGAGGGGATCCTCCGGCCTGGTCGATGACCCCTCGAAGGTCGTCCTGTCCGAGGCGGGCATCGAGGGGACCGCCGTCACCCGCAAGCGGGACGTGACCGAGCGGATCGGTGAGCTGGTCGGCCTCGACAAGGCCCAGTTCGAACAGGTGGTCCTGCTCCCCCAGGGCAAGTTCGAAGAGGTACTCAAGGCCAAGACCCAGGAACGGGCCGACCTCCTGGCCAAGCTGTTCCCGGTCGATGTCTACGTGCGTACCACCGAGGCACTCCGCCAGTTGGCGGCCGAGCGGCGTGACACCTACGAGGAACTGACCCGCGGCCGCCGGGCCGCCGAGGACCGGATCCGGGCCGAGGTGGCGGCGTTCGTGTCCGAGGCGCGATCCGAGTCGTCGGTGGACGCCGTTCGACCCGAGGGCTCGACGGATGGCACCCCGGACGCCGCGGACGCCGCGGACCTCACCCGCCTGCCCGAGGTGCGTACGGGCCTCCTCGCCGAGCTGACGTCCGTCACCGGAGCACGCGACGCTGCCGCGGCGGCGCGCGAGGCCACACGCTCCCGACGCGCCGAGGCCGAGGCCGCCGTGCACCGCTGGGAGCAGTGGCGGGCGGATGTCGCGGCCGCGCAGGGGCACCCTGACGAGGAAGCGGCCGATGCCGAACTCCTCCTCGCGCTCGAACGCGCCGGAACGGTGGCCACGCTCGCCACTTCCCTGGCCGCCTGGCGCGCCGCCACGGACCGACTGACCGGGCTGGACGTCGAACGCCGGCGCCTGCGTTCCGTCGTGGAGGCCTCCTGGGTCGACGGTCATGACCGGACTGCTCTCGACTCCGCCACCGCCGCACACCTGTTGGCGGCGACCGTCGGCTCCGAGGCGGCCGCCCTGGAGGCGGCCGACCACCGGTTCGTCGACCTGGAGCGCCAAGGGGTCGAGCTGACCTCCGACGAACGATCCCTGGCCGACCGGTCCCTGGCCCGTTCCGACGCCGTAGCCCGACTGGACGCCATCATGGCCCGGACCGCGGAGCTCGAGACGGTGCAGGCCGCAGGTGCCGCGCAGGAAGCGCTGCGGCCGGTGGCCGACGTCCGGGTCGAACAACTCGAGCGCGACGCCGCGGACGCGCGGGCCCGTGCCGTCACGGACCTGGAGTTGGTCGAGCTGGTCAGCGAGCTCGCCGGAGCCCGTCGTCGCCTGGCCGAAGCCGAGGAGCTGAGCACGGCGTTACGAGGGGCCTGGCGGTCGGGCCTGGCCGGACGGCTGGCCGCCCACCTGCACGATGGTCACCCGTGCCCGACCTGTGGTGCGACCGAGCACCCGCAGCCGGCCGTTCCAGCTGAGGACGCACCGTCCGACGAGGAGCTCGAAGCGGCCGACGAGGCGACCCGGGCCTGCGTCGAGGAGCAGCGCGCCCTCGAACTGCGGGTGGCCGAGTCCCGGGCCAGGCTCGAGGTGCTCCCCGAGGTCGGCGACGGTGCCGAGGTCGAGGAGCGACTGGCCACGGCCCGCTCCGAGCTCGAGGCGATCGACGCGGATGTTGCCGCGCGGGCCGAACGGGGCCGCGCCCTCGATCAGCTCCGTCTGGACGCTGGTTCCCTCGCCACCATGATCGAGGCCGAGCGGTCCGAACTCGACGGCAAGGTCGGGGCGTTGACCGAGCGCCGCGCACGATGGGAGGCGGACCGTGACGCCTTCGTGACCGAACACGGCACCTTCACCTCGACCGCGGCCGTCGCGTCAGTCCGTCGGGAAGTCGCCGGGGCCATCGCCGACCTGGCCGCCAACCTCGAGGCGACCGCCGGTGCCACCTCCGCCCGGAGCGAGCACCTGACCGCCATGGCCCCCACCCTGGCCGACTTCGGTATCGACGACCCCGCCGGACTCGCACGGTGGTCGATCTCCGACGAGGAAGGCCGGGCCGCCCGGATGGGCCTCGACGAGCGGTCCGAGCGCCGGCGCGAGGTCGCCGCGCGGATCGCCGACTACGTGGCGGGCGGCGGGCCGGACCAGGCACCGCCCGTGGATCCCGCGCTCCAGGCCGAGCGGGAAGCGGCCGAGACCCATGATCGCCTGGTCGGACGCGTCGCGTCGATGACCGGGCGCCTGGCTGCCGTCGACACCGCGATCGCCGAACTGGCCGACGGCGCGGCCGCCGTGTCCGAGGCCCTGCTCGCCAAGGAGGCGGCGGACACCCTGGCCGGGGTGTGCGCAGGACTCGGCACCGGGCCCGACGCCACCCGCCTCTCCCTCAAGAACTGGGTGCTGGCCTACTACCTGCGTCAGGTACTGGCCCACGCCAACCGGCGGCTCGACACCATGACGAACGGACGGTACGCCCTCGCACTGAGCGAGGAGCACACGGACGGCCGCCGCCCGTGGGGCCTCGACATCTCGGTCCGGGATGCCGAGACGGGCCAGTCCCGGCCGGCCACCACCCTGTCGGGGGGCGAGACGTTCATGGCCGCCCTGGCTCTGGCGCTGGGGCTGGCCGACGTCGTGTCGTCGGGGTCCAACTACTCGATCGGCGCGCTCTTCGTCGACGAGGGGTTCGGCTCGCTCGACGGCGACTCGCTCGACACCGTGATCGAGGTCCTCCGGTCGCTCCAGGACGGCGGACGGATGGTCGGGGTCATCAGCCATGTCCAGGAGCTGAAGGACGCGCTGCCGAACGGCATCACCATCGCCTCCACCAACCACGGCTCGGTGGCGACCATCCACTACCCCGACGCGTGACACGCACCCGTCCCCGTCGTCGGCCGGTCGCCAGTCGGGTCGTCGCGTCCCTGGCGGTGGTGGTGCTGACGGCCGCGTGCGGGTCCACCGTGCCGTCGGCGTCGAGCCGACCAACGGCACGGGTCGGTCCGGGCACCACGACCGCGCCCACGACGAGCCGGCCACCCGGTACGACGGTGCCGACGTCGGCACCGACCACGACCCCACCCGCGACCGGGGGCCTCCAGGTGGGACCGGGCACCCAGTCGGCCTATTCGGTCGAGTCCCAGCCGGCCCCCGGGTCGTGTCACTACCGTTGGGACGGGAGCGACCCGCTACCCGATCCCTCCTGCACCCCGGGCGCGATCAACCCCCAGGTGACGCAGGCGGACATCGCCACGACGATCTGCAGCTCAGGGTGGACGAGCACCGTGCGGCCCCCCGAGAGCGTGACGTCGCCCGAGAAGGTGGCATCAGCCGCCGCCTACGGGTACACGGGTCCGTTCTCGACTGCGGAGTACGACCACCTGGTCCCCCTGGAACTCGGTGGCGACCCGAACGACCCGGCCAACCTGTGGGTCGAGCCCAATGACCGGCCGGACGCCACGTCGACGTACAACAGCAAGGACGATCTCGAGGACAGACTGCGCCAACTGGTGTGCTCCGGGAGTCTGGACCTGGCCACCGCCCAACAGGCGATCGCCGCCGACTGGGTGACAGCTGCCGCCCGATACGGCTGACGATGTTCCGGTCGCCTTGACGCAACACCTGTGTCCCGTTGGTGCTACAACGGGGGGTGCAGGGGCATCCAGACGGGACCGAGGGGTTCCGCGAGGCCCCGCCCTTCGGAGGACCGACCCGGATGACACTCACGATGACGCGGGACCACGTGGGACCGTCCAGGCGGCGGCTACCGATCCAGATCGCCAACGAGTCGAAGATGATCGAGGCGACGATCTCCCTGCTGGGCGAAGTGGAGGTCACCCGGATCACCAGCCGGATGATCGCGGAGCGGTCCGGCACGGCCACGAACTACATCACGCGGTACTTCGGCGGCCGTGACGCCCTCCTGGCCGCCACTGCGGAGGAACTCGGTCGCCGGGTCGCCACCGGGATGGAGGCGATGAACGGTCGACCGGACCTCGCTGGTCCGCTGGAACTCCTCGAGGCGGTCATCGCCATGCCCGAGGTCGGCATCTGGTTCAGCCTCTTCCGCTACCTCTCGGGCCGGAATCTCACCGACGTGCCTCAGGGGGACTCGAAGCCGCCGCTGGTGGCTGCATGCGAGGACGTCGTGGCCCGGATCTTCGGGATCGAGGGCGACGACGTGCAACTCTGGTCAAACGTGTTCCTCACCTACATCATGGGGGGACTCGCCTTCAACCCACTGCTCGGGACGAGCAACGAGGAGGGCGAGAAGGTCCTGGCCAAACTGGCCCGGATCGTCGAGCTGCTACGCGACAACCGGATCTCGCTCGACAGCTGAGGGAGGCGGACGCCGGTGTGTCAGGACGCCGGTGTGTCAGGACGCCCGTGTGTCAGGACGCCCGTGTGTCAGGACGCCGGTGTGTCAGGACGCTCGGAGCAGCACCGTCTGAGCGTCCGACCACGTCCGGTCGCACGACCGGCACCTCCAGCTGGTTGCCGAACCCGACACCAGCCGTGGATAGACCACCAACTTGGGCACGTCCTGCGCCGCACAGTACGGGCATGTCCGGAACGCCTCTGACTCACTCACGATCGACACCTCCGACAGGATCCACTACCTGGTGGATCGGCACCTGGCGCACACACTTGAGGAGTTCCGCGGTCGGTTCGGTCCCGGACGGTGGCCCGGCACGACGTTTGCCGGTGGCTCACCCCACGGCCGGATTGGCCGTGCACCATGCCGCGAGGGCGACCGCCTCCCGAGCGAGCTGCGTGGTGAACCCGCCGTAGATGGCCCGCTCGGCCGCCTTGGAGACCAGGGGCACCCGCACCTCCAGCCGTCCGGCCACGGTCTCGAGGGTGGCACCGTCCGACTCGTCGAGCGCAAGGGTGCCGTCGCACCGCAGCATGCCGTCGTAGTGGTCGGGCACGACGACCAGGGTCCCCCGGTGGGTCGAGGTGTCATAGGTCGTCTCGATCACCCAGGTCAGGTTGTCGACGTCCACCACCATGGCCGCCGGCCCGCTGATCGACCCGGCGAACGCATAGCGGACCCGCACCCGGAGCGCGCCGTCCTCGGTCGCCGCCGACAGCAGCTCGGGCGCACGGACCGAGGTCGAGGCATCCCCCAGGCCGGCGTAGTAGTCGGGGTCAGCCAGGGCACGCACCACGTCGTCCCGTGCGGCGCCGATCGTCTCGGTGACGGTGAATTCCATGGTCGCTCCCCCAATTCGGCACCGTTCGGGGCCCGGCACCCAGCGTACGGCCACCGTGTCGGTGGATCATGCCGCGGGGCCGGGGCGTCAGCCCAGGACGTTGCAGACCGTCGACGACGACCGGCCCGTGAGTGCCAGGGCCAGCGCCGTCGGATCAGCCCGGTCGGCCAGGTCCACCAGGAACGGGTCCACGACGGCCAGCGCACCACCGGGAGCCGACGGGGTCAGCCCGCAGGCGAGTTGCAGGTCGAAGGTGTGCAGCACGACCTCGACCACGCGTGTGACGAGGTACTCGTCGAACGGGAGCCATCCGACCAGGTGGACGAAGGGTCGGTCGCCCGGTGTGACGGCCACCCGGTCCAGTAGTGCTGCGACCACGTCCCGCGCCCAGGGCATCGGGTCACGGTCCGTGGCGGACGCGGCCTCGGTCGCCCGTCCGGCGATGCCGTCGTGTGCGCCGGCATGGTCGAGGGCGGCCCGGTAGTAGCCGGTGGGGCCGGTCAGCGGGGGTCCCTGCGGGTCCAGGTCCGCATCGAGGAGTTCGCCCACCACGGCCAGGCTGCGGACGACGTGGGCGAGGAGCTGACGCACCGTCCACCGGTCGGTGGCCGGTCGGTCCCAGTCCTTCGGAGTGACTGCCGCGCCGCAGGTGAGGAGTGCGTCGGTGGCCTCCACCAGTGCTCGCCGCACCCCGTCCGAGCTGTCGGATCGGCGGGGCGTCCCGGCGGGGTCTGCGCTCACCCCGTCATCTTCGTCGCGGCCGTCCGGTGAGGCAACCGGCCGACCCCGGCGTCAGCCGCAGGCGGCGGTGTAGGCGGGCGTGCCGGGCCGGAGCGCCTGGCCGGAGTCGGGCGACACCTGGAGGCACGATTCATCGACCGCCTGGAAGGCACTGGCGGCCACCTGCTTGAGCTGGTCCACCTGGGTGGCGGTCCACCGGGTGTCCGCCGTGCCCTGGAAGAACCAGTTGGAGCCGTTGTCGGCCAGGATCAGGCCAAAGGTCTTCAGGGTGGCGAGCACCGCCTGGCAGGCTGCCGCACACGAGGTGGCCGGCAGGGTGAACGAAGCGTCCAGCCGGAACCGCGCTCCCATGGGGGGACACCACGCGTCTGCCTGACCCGCCTCGTGGCGGGCCGGCCAGACGTAGGCCTGCTGCGTGCAGGCGACGGTGAACCGGAGGGCGTGGTCCATGGACCGGCAGCCACCTCGTCGTAGTTGACCAGGCCGGGCAGGATCGGCAGGCCGGCGGCGTCGGCCGACGTCCACCCGGCGGGCCGGAGGGCATCGCAGGTGAGGCTCCAGATCGCTCCCGAGCCGGCCTTCGACCTGCCCTCCGGGTGGTAGTGGGTGTCCCAGGTCTCGTACAGGGTGCACGTCGCCGGATCGACCATCAGGGCGTGGCGGTCCGATCCGTGCTCAGTGGGCGTGGTGGCCGACAGCGGATAGGGACCGGGGTC
>Ga0302279_10001261_pt1 | contig 36310 bp, 29 predicted proteins | sample III_Bog_N3_3_FD_194541 | JGI IMG/M metagenome (GOLD analysis project Ga0302279, IMG submission 194541) | Peat permafrost microbial communities from Stordalen Mire near Abisko, Sweden - III_Bog_N3_3 | ecosystem: Environmental > Terrestrial > Soil > Wetlands > Peat | place: Sweden: Abisko...
CCCGGACGTCATCCTCACGATCACCTACCCGAACATGGCCACTCTCGACGGAATCAACGACAAGTTCGATGCGGTCACCGAGAAGGTCGAAGGCTCTGTGGCGAAGTCCAACCAGAATGACATCGACCGCGGCAGCCTCCGCGAGGTGCTGGGCAGCGAGCTCATCCGCGAGATGGTGCTCAAATAACGGCAGCTGACAGATGCACCGGGCCGCGAACGGCGCGCGACAGCGCGAGCCTTCGCGGCCTTGCTATTTCTTGAGGGTCCTAATGAAGACAACCAAATCCTTCGCCTCGGCTATCGAAAGCTTGTCCTTGTAGCTTGGCATCCGGTCGCCGTCGGCCTTTGCGCCGACCCCTGACAAGAGGTTCCTCAGGAGGCCGGAGTCCGTGAACGCCGCCTGGATGGCGGGCTTGGTGTGGTCCTTAATGCGGAGTTTGATGCCCTCCTTGGTCTTGCGATCGCCATTGGCTCGGTGGCAGCTCATGCACTGGTCCTCCCAGATCTACCGGGAGGCGCTGGACCAGACCGCGACAGGCCGGATGACGGCCGAGGCAAATGCGAGTCGTTTGATCAAGGAGTTCGTGGGACCTCGATAAGCCCATCGGATCAAAATCCACGTTAGTGAGCCCGATCCCCCTTTGATTTTGTCCGTGGCTCCCCTGTCCCTAAACCCGGCGGCGCCCCGGCCAGGTCTCCGGCCGGGCCCAGAAGCCGTCCTCCCTGCCGCCGTAATAGGCGTCCAGGACCTGGTCCATCACGCGGGAAGTCCGGCGTGCGGATTCCCCGGTGCTCGGGCACGAGCCCAGACCCAGCAGGTCGTCCACGGCGCTCTGGATGAAGGGCTGGGCCACGTGCTCGGGAAAGGGGACATGAATTTCGCGTGTGCCCGCCTCGGTCCTGAGCATGAGAGGCCGCTGCGTGTACATGGGGAATGAGATTTCACCCTCCGTCCCCACGATCTGCATCATGTCGTCGTGCACCGCGCTCGCAAAGTTCCAGATCATGGAGCCAAGGGCGCCGCTCGGGGCCCGGAAAGTGAGGGCCACGGTGTCCTCCGCCTCATAGTCGGAGGCCAGGTTCGCGGCACCGCCAGCGACATCCGCAAGCGGCCCGAGGAGGTGGTCCAGGAGGTCAAGGGCGTGGGAGCCGACGTCCAGGAAATGCCCGGATCCCGCGGTTGCGACGTCCACCCTCCATGGGCGGCCCCTCCTGTGGTGCGGCTCCGCCATCCGGTAGGAGACGCCCGTCACGGTGCCCACGGCGCCGTCCCGCAGGAGCTCAGCCACCCGGACATAGCAGGGCAGGCTTCGGTAGTAATAGGCCACAAAAAGCGGAAGCCCCGCGCGTGCGAACGCGCCCACCATCCGGTCGCATTCGGAGGCATTGCGCGCCATCGGTTTCTCCACGAGGGCGGGCTTCCCCGCGGCGGCGACCGCCAGGGCGTAGTCGCAGTGGGAGTTCGGCGGCGTGGCGACGTACACGGCATCGACACCGGGGTCGGCGATCAAGGCCTCGGCGCTGTCGTACCAGCGCGGCACGCCGTGGCGACGGGCATAATCCTCGGCCAGGGCGCCGGTCCTGCGCATGACAGCCACGAGTTCCGAGCGGTCCGCCTTCCGGAACCCGGGGCCGCTCTTCACCTCGGTCACGTCGCCGCACCCGATGATGCCCCAGCGGATGGATTTCCTGCCGAGGAAGTGGCCGGAGACGGGCATGAGGCTAGGGGCCTGGCGCCCTCTCAGCGCAACTCCTGCACCCGGATCCTTCGGTACTCCATCTGCCCATGGTCGCTCTCTAGGCCGATCGGCCCGGTGGGGGGGATGGGCATGGCGTCCATGATCACCTCCCCGTTGCACGTGGCATGGGCCAGGCCTCCCTTCACGGTCACGACGATCTCGTTCCAGTCGAGGGGGCGATAGTGCGCCAGCGTTGCAAACGGGCCGGCGATCAGGAAGTCGCGGCACTGCAGCTGGGGCTCCCGGACAAAGATGCCGCTGTCGGCGTTCGGGCTCGCGCGGAACTCGAGCTTAAGGATGAAATCACCGGGGAAGAGCCGGGTGGTCCACAGCTTCCTGTAGTCCTGCCGCGTGTGGGAGACGGTCACGATCAGGCGGCCATTCCTTACGAGGTACCGGCCGTCGTCCGTCGCGCGCTTGCCCTTGTTGTCCGGCGCCCCGGCATAGGCCCATCCCGTCAGGTCGCTTCCATTGAATAGGCTCGTGAAGCCCTTCTCCGGCTCAAAGGAATCGGGCCACGCCGGGATAAGCCCCACGGTCTCCATGACCGGACGGAGCGCAAGGGCCCACTTGGCCTGCCCCAGGATGTTTGGATGGAGCAGGTCCGGCATCTCCTCCTCCTTCGCGTCGCCGTGCACGTTGGCAAAAAGGGAGTAGGTATCCAGGACGGTGACCTGCGGCTCGTCCTCCACGGCCTTGAAATAAAGCTCGTTTATCCTCTGGATTTTCAACGCGGGCCTGGACTTGGACTCCGAGCTCGGGAAGATCAGGCAGAGCACCACCGGCATCCTGGGGTCGTGCGCCTTGAGCGTATCCACGATGAGCCTCACGTTCGCGGCGATCACCTCAGGGTCCGCCTTCTCCTCCAGGTCGTTCGTCCCGATCAGCATCACGACGCCCTTCGGATTGAGCGAGATCACGTCCTCCTGGAGCCGGATCAGCACCCCGCGGGTCGTGTCGCCGCTGATGCCGCGGTTGGCGACCTTGTTGCCGGGGAAGCTGCTCCCGACGTCGCCCCACCCCTGCGTGATCGAGTCGCCCAGGAACACGATGGCGCCCTGGTCCTGCTGGACCTGCGAGGCCCAGGAGGTGCGGTGCTCCAACCAGACCTTCTTGAACCAGTCGGCTCGGCGGATGGGGCCGGCGCCGGGAAGGCCATCGTCCGTCGCGGGGACCTGGAACCGGCTTTCGGCCGGAGTAGCCGTGGCGGGGGCCGGGGGCGCGTCCGCCCCGGCCACGGGGGCGGTCACCAGCACGTGAAACACTCCGGCGAGCGCGATTCTGAGCAGGCATCTGCGGAACATGGGGGTCATGGGGTCGCCCAACCCTTACTGTACTCCCGCGCAAAGAAAACCAGAATATCGTCGCACAGAACGCGGCCGGTAGCCACGGGCCCGCCCAACTAGGCCGCAGCCCCCGAGAGCTTGGCGGTCACAAACCGCTTCACGTCTCCCACCGTGCGGAACGGCCGGAGCTCCTCGTTGTCGATGGAGACCTGGAGGACCTCCTCCGCGAGAAAGACGATCTCAAGCATAGTGAGGGAATCGATCGCCAGGTCCTCAATGAGCCGCACGTTGTCGTCGGAACCGTTCAGCTTCGCCCGGGCCACGGGCTCTACATAGTGCTCGATCAGGCCGTGGATGATGGCCGGCACGTGCTTCACGTTGCCCGTCCTCCTGAACTCGCACGCCGCGTCTCGCGTGGCGGCAGAGCACCGCTTCAGCGTTTCACGAAGCTGGGCCTCGCCCCGGTTATCTCGGTTGTCCTCTCGGACTAGCCCGATCAGATGGGAGCCTGGATGGCGTTCGGTTGCTTGTCTCATGGTTCGCGTGGAAACACTGACTGCCGGCGCGGCATTCGGTTCGTCTGCCACGCCCAAATAATCCAACTGTTTATAGCCCAACATGGGCCCCCTGTAGCAAGGCCCGTTCCCTGCTCTACCAGTAGATTTATTTTTTGACAATTTATTTGTCGCCATAAGGACATGACGAACGGGGAGATGTGGTGGGATCGCTGCTGCATTTTGCCTCCTGCCCTGTCTCTCCTCATGACACCCGGGATAGCCAAACCCGCTAGCGCGCAAGCCGATCTCTCAAAAAGTGACGGTGACCGACAGGGAATATATTCGGCCCCTCCAGTCGCCATAGGGCTGGACTCCCGCCCCCGACGGGTCGTCCGCATATTTTGGCGGCGCGGCGTCAAATATATTGTCCACCCTGAGCTGCCCGCGCAGGCCGTACCTGGGGCTTTTCCAGGGGATCCACCTGCCAAGGTCTCCCTGGAGGTAGGCGTCAAACTGGGTGTAGGGCTGAACCTTGTCCGAGCCCTGGGTCACCCACTCTTGTTCCGGCAGGATCCGCGAATGGAAGTAGTGCCCGTCGATCCCGAAACCGTACGCATGGTTCGACCAGCCTGCGCCGAAGTTCATCCGCATCTTGAGGAGCCCTGGAGTCGAGCCGTCCGGGGCGCGAAGCTCGTCCACAGGCGGGGAATCCGGAAGGAGCTCCACGTCGTAGCGCTGAAAGTCGATCAGCCGGCAATAGGCCTCGAGCGAGCCGCCGAGGCATCGGTTCCACGTGTAGTCTATGGAGGAGGTCCATTCGTAGGAATGCCTCCATGCCAGGTTGAAGTTTCCCGTGAGGACCTCGGTGATCGGGCCGACGGCATAGATGTCCCCCGGGGCGGCGGGCGCCCGTATGACCCTCTGCGGGAAGATGCTCTCCAGGTCGAGGACCCCCGTCGCGTTCAGGTACACCTGCTCGCCCGAGGTGACCGTGTCCACGAATTCCAGGTTGACTCGGAAATGATGGATCTTCCCGCGCTCAAAGAGGAGCCCGAGGGTCTGCGTCACCGAAGCCTCCGCGACCAGGTCGGGATTCAGGGCGTCGCTGACCTGGAAGGTCTCGTTTTGGTTGCCCCTCCTCGGGTCGGGCAGGGTCACCGAGGCAACCGCGCCGGCCCCTCCCGTGCTGACGCCCGTCTCCTCTAGGCGGCTGAAGACGGGGGACGGGAATCGATCCGCCGTGGCAAAGGTGCCGCGCAGCGAAAACCCGCCGGCAAAGTCGATCTTTACCGCAGCCGTCGGAGCAAAATTGGACTCGTTGGCAAGCGTCGACGCGGTGTACCGGCCGGCAAGGTCGGTCTCGATGCCATGGATCCAGCCGGGGAGCCACCGCGCGGGCAGGAGGGGCGCATCCAACTCTCCAAAGGTGCTCACCCGCTGTAGCGACCGGCCCACCCAGTACTCGGGGGCCTGCACCAGCGATCCGTCCCCGTACCGGAGGATGTCGTCGTACGTGGCGAGCCTCGCGTAGCGGTAGTCGCCGCCCAACACCACCGTGCTGGTGCCGGTGGGCAGCCGCAGGAATGCATTCGTGATCCTGAGCGCGGAGTCGAAGGTGTCGTAGTCGCCCAGCGTCACGAAGCTGCCGGGACTGCCGTAGAACACGACCGCTTCGCCGTAGAACTGCTTGGGCGGCGCGAAGGCCTGCGTGTCGCGCAGCGGGTTGTAGACGCCCTCGTCCACCAGGTACTGCCACCGACCGTCGTCGACGCCCTCGATGCCCCGGTAGCGGGTGATGCTGAGGCCGTACTGGGCATCGAGCGTCGCCTTCCAGTCGTCGCGCATCTTCAGCAGGAGACCGAAGACCGCCGAGTAGTGGTCGATGTGCGCCTCGTCGTAGTCCTGGCCGTAGGCGGGCGCCGTGTCGTTAAGCGTGACGTCCAGGTCGGTGTGGAACGGGTTAAAGGGCGAGGCCGCCGGCAGGAGGAGGTTCCCGTTGAAGACGCTGTAGCCGGTGTTGTTTACCGTGCGGCCGGCGCTCGCGTCCATTCCGAGCTGAAGCCACGGGAAAACGTCGTACGTGAGCGAACCGAAGAACGTCCCGCTGCGCTCCTTCCTCCCGTACGGGTAGTCGATGCTGTTGGTCGACTGTGCCAGGCCCTCCCCGAACGGCTCGAACAGGGAGAGACTCTGCTCGCCCATCCGCCCGGCAAACGCGCCGATCCCGCCCAGGCCGTCCGCCCCTGGGGCCACGGAGGTCACGGTGGCCGACCCCGGGCCGAAGAGCGGCGACTGGTCGGCGCTGCTCACGTTGGGTGTGGCCCGGTAGAGCGAGGCCTGCGCCACCTGTGCCTGCGCAAGGCTCGCCCTGATGTACCCCAGGTTGGCCTCCGTGGGAGGGGTGACCTGGGTGAAGGTCGCGTTCAGCCTGAAGTGGATCTTGCCCCCGAGGAGCGTCTCCCCGTGGAGGAGCGAGACGGTGGACTGCGGCGCGTCGAACCCGGCCAGCGCGTTCGTGTAGGTCGTCGTGAGCTCCGTCGAGTTGGCGTCGGGCCTGAGGACGATGTTGATCACCCCGCCCACGGGACTGCCGCTGTAGATGGCCGAGGCCGACACGGGAAGGACCTCGATGTGGTCGATCAGGCTGAGCGGGATCACGTTCACGTCGGCCTGAGGCGGGGTGGCCGAGGTCAGGTTGGCGGGGAGCGCCGTGACGATCTCGGGAAGCCGGCGGCCGTCCACGAGCACGATCGTCGCGTCCGACCCGTAGCCGCGCATGTTGAGGTTGTCGCTGCCCGACACGAAGGCCTCCGCGTTTCCGTTGCGCTCCGGCGGCAGCGCCGTAACGTCGCTGTCCAGGATCTCGCGCTGCAGGAAGTCGTTCACGTCGACGACGCCGCTCCGGGCTATCTGCTCGCGCGTGAAAATCGTGTAGTCGAGGGGGTCGTTCTCGGAGCGAGGGCGGTCGACGTTGCCGATCGCCGTGCGGGGGATGGGGTCGCCCTGAATGCTGTCGAGGGGCCCGTACGCCGCCGACCTGGCCTGCACCACATAGGGCTCCAGCTGCGCCGGGTCGCTCGCGACGGTCATCGTGAGCGCCCCCAGCGTCAGGCTGTGGCCCGCGCTCACCCGAACGTCCGCGATCTCCAGGGGCTGATAGCCCGCGCCCCCGGCGACAAGCTGGTAGGTGCCCGCGGGCACGGAGGGAAACTCGAATTGACCCGAGGGATCCGTGGCCGCGGAAAACTCGCGCCCCGTGATGATCACGTGCAGGCCCTTCGCCCCGGAGCCGTCCGCGGCTAGGAGCCGTCCCTTGATCGACCCCTTGTTCTCGGTGGGGGTGACGACAAACCGCCCCGCGCCCTTCTGCCTCGCGGAGAAGCCGGTGCCCTCTAGGATCATCCGAAGCGCCTCGTCCGGCTCATGCGGGCCTGAAACGGCCGATGAGCGCACCTGGTGCAGGTCGTCAAAGGAGAAGAGGAGCTCCACCTTCGCCTGGCGGCAGAAGGCCATGAGCGCACGGTCGGCCGGCTGCGCGGGGAGGTTGAAGTCCACCGGGACGGCGGCAGCCGCCAGGGGAATCGAGGCGACGATTCCCAAGAGCAGGCGGCGGATGGTGACTTGGAATGCTCCGGCTAGGAAAGGTGGGGTGCTGGTCAACTGAAACTCGGTCCTCAGGGCTCGGTCTGCAGGCTCACGCGGATGGAGCCCGTGGCGCCGTGCTCGACGCGCACCCTGCGATCCTTCTGGAACACCTCCATCTGCGCAAGGAATCCGTCAAGATCGTCGAGGCTATAGACGCCGCCCACCTTGAGTGCCCCTGCGGCAGGGGTCACGGTGATCGACCTCCCGTTGTAGTGCCCATAGAGGCCCAGGGCGTCCGAGAGGAGCATCCTGTCGCAGACGATCTTGCCCTGGCGCCACGCGAGGGCGTCGTCAAGGTCGGCGTCCGAAAGCTTGCTGAGGGTCACGACGCCGGCGTCCGCCGCAAGCCGGTCGCCCGCCTCGAGGCCGACCGGCCCCGCCGACTGCGAGCCGGCGGCGGCGCCGGGCCGGACCTGCACCGAGCCCTCGACCACGGTGACATCGAGCTGCGAGACGGCCTCGGTGAGCACGTTGAAGATGGTGCCGGTCACGCGGACCGACCCGGCGGGCGTGTCGACGGTGAAGGGCCTCGACTTGTCCTTGCTCACCACGAAGAAGGCCTCGCCGTTGGCGAGCTTCACCCGGCGCTCGGACCTGCCGATCTCCACGACAACGCTCGTGTTTGCGTTGAGCTCGATGCGCGAGCCGTCCGACAGGGTGAACGCCTGCCGCTGGCCGGAGGGCGTGGAGAGGGTCTCGGCCCTGCCCGCGAACCCGAACATCCAGATCGCGGCGGCCACCGCGACAGCCGCCATCGCCGCGGTCGCAATCCCCCAGGCGGCGACCTTGGCGCGCCCGGGAGCCTCCTCCTTGTAGCGAACCTCGATCGAGCCCGAGGCCAAGAGCTCGGACACCGCGCGGTCGAGCCTCGATGAGAGCCTGCAAAACGCCGACAGGGCGGCCCTGCGCGCCGGGTCGCCGGAAAGCCAGGCCTCCAGCTCCGCGCGCTCGCCTGCCTCCAGCGACCGGCCCTCCAGGCGGGCCGCCCACAGCGAGGCCTGCTCCTCGGTCTCTGTATCCGGAAATTGATGCGGCTCATTCATGAATCAAGTCTCCCTTCCATTGCGGTTCGCAGGAGCCTTAGGGCGCGAGCGTGTTGTTTCTCGACCGTGCTGACGGCGATCGACAGCCGGTCGGCGATCTCCCTGTGGGAGAGTTGCTCTATCTTGCACATCAGCAGCACGGCGCGGCATCCCTCGGGCAGCTGGGCGATCGCCTCCTCAAGCAGGTCGAGCTCCTGGCGCGTGATGACCTGCTCCTCCACGCTCGGGTCCGCCGACGCGGACATCTCGGGGATGAACGCATCCCGGGCTATCGGCGACACGCTCCGGTGCTTCAGGCGGTTGATCGCCAGGCGCCGGGCCGCCGTGTAGAGGAGAGCCGCGGGGCGCCTCGCCGACTGGCTGCTGATCGTGGGGTAGACGCGCATGTAGGCGTCGTGGGCAAGGTCCTGGGCCTCGCTGGCGTTGCCGAGCAGGCGTGTCAGGTAGCGGCGCAGCGGCGCCAGCGTCGTGCGGTACAACGCTGAAAAGTCGGATTGGCCGTTTGGCTCTTCAGGCATGGGAGCCGTGAATCGGGAAAGGGGAAGGGTCTGGATGGGTTTCACACCTCCCCACTAAGACAACCCGGGGGGCGTAAACCTCTATCGCCTCGAAAAAAAATGGGGATGGCCTTTCCATGGGATCCGTGGGGTTCGCCCTTATGCGCAACACCATGCAACATTGTTGTTTAAATACGCCCCGGCGACCTTCAAATTACCGCCATGAAGGAAAAAATCGGATTCGTGGGTGTGGGAAGAATGGGAGCGAACATGGCCCGCCGGCTCAAGGACTGCGGCTACAGGGTGAGCGCGGTCTATGATGCCAACCCGGCCGCAGCCAAGAGCCTCGCCGGGGAGCTCGGGGCGAGGAACGCCCGCTCGCTCGCGGCCGTGACCGCGGCCTCGGACGTCGTGTTCACGGTGGTCACCGACGACGCGTCGCAGCTCGCGGTCTTCGCCGAGGAGGGCGACTCGCTCCTCACGAAGGCGACCGGAAGGGTGTTCGTGAACTGCGCCACAATAACCCCGAACACGCACGTCGAGGTCGCCCGCCGGGCGAAGAAGGCCGGGGCTCGCGCGATCGAGGGCTGCATGGCCTCCTCCATTCCGCAGGCCCGCGCCGGAACGCTCTACCTCATGTGCGCGGGCGAGAAAAAGTCCGTCGAGCGCGTCCGGCCGATCCTCGGGAACCTGAGCGCCGCTCCGCGCTACATCGGCCGTTCCGGCCAGGCCGCCCAGGTGAAGGCGATCGTCAACATGGTGATGAACGCAAACACCGCGGCCCTCGCCGAGGGCCTGGGGCTCGCCGCTGCGCTCGGCCTCGACCTGGACATGGTGCGGGAGGTGTTCTCGCAGACCGGTGCAAACTCCCAGGTCCTGAAGACCGACGGCGAGGACATGCAGAACCGGTCCCACGAGTGCTACTTCTCGGCGGCCCACGCGGCAAAGGACAGCACGATAGCCTGGGTGCTCGGGAACCAGTCGGGCCTCAGGCTCCCGGTGGCCGCGGCGACGAAGCTCCAGTTCGACACTCTTGTCAGCCTCGGGCTCGGCGGGCAGGACAAGAGCGCCGTGGCGGAACTCACGTTCAAGGGCCGGCACGCCTAGGGAGGCCCCAGGGGCCTTTGCCCTTATCGTGTTCTAATCCTGCAACTTGCAATCACGCTGGCGTTTATCTGCGGCTTTCGTGCTCCCACGGGTTGAGGTCGGGGTTTAACGCGCTACGGTGTCGGATAACTTTCACACCCATGGCTTCCACCCTCTCCGACTCGTATAAGAATCCCTCCGCGACAGCCACCGGGGCCGTCGACTACAGCGTTCCCGACCTCACGAGGCATCCGCCCCGGAGCCCCCGAACCCGCCTGGGCGGATATGCCCATCTGCCCCGGCTGCTCGACAAGGCGCGGGCCGTCGCCGCCGGTAAGGGAGGCGATTTCCACTACAACTGCCCGTTCGACCAGCAATTCTTCTCCTTCACGGGCATCGACCAGGAGGCCTTCATGGCCGAGATCAAGAAGGGCAAGTCAGACTCGGAGATGCTGGCCTACGTCGAGTCCCACTCGCCGAGAAAGCCGTTCGAGATCGCGACGTGGTCGACCTATCTGGAGCACTGGGTTCCCTCGGTCCCCGACACCCGCGCCTTTTTTAACGACGTGCACCGCAAGAACGCGCCGGGGCGGGCCGACATCGGAACATGGTTCGAATGGCTGGAGCTTGACGACTACGTGACCTACGGGGGCCGCCCCTAGCCCGCGCCTCCGCGGAACGGCGCGGGGGCCGGCGTTTTTTGTTCAGGTTAGGACACGACACGGGGCCGGGCCGCCCTTGACGCGGTGTGGGGTCTGGATACCTGTATCCTTCCACCATGTCGGCCGACCTTTCCGATCTGTACCAGAACGTCATCCTTGACCACAACCGCAGGCCGCGCAACCGGGGAAGGATCCCGACGGCAAACCGCTCGGCCCACGGGGACAACCCGTCGTGCGGCGACCAGTGCGATGTCTTTCTCAGGCTCGATGGCGACAAGATTGCCGAGATATCCTATGACGGCTCGGGCTGCGCAATCTCGCAGGCGAGCGCGTCGCTCATGACGACCCAGCTTAAGGGCAAGACCACCGCGGAGGCCGAGAAGCTCTACAAGGAGTTCCACGAGATCGTGACCACGGGCAAGGAGCCGGAGGAGATCAGCGACCTCGGGGCGTTTGCCGGGGTGCACGCATTCCCGGCCCGGATCAAGTGCGCGACGCTCTCCTGGCACGCGGCCCTGAACGCGCTGCACGGGGACGCGGCCCCGGCGACCACCGAGAGCCACAAGGACTAAGGCGCGATGCCCTCCTCCTGGGACAGCATCCGCGATCAGTTCCCGATCCTGAACCAGCAGGTGAATGGACACCTGCTTGTCTATCTGGACAACGCCGCGACCACGCAGAAGCCGGTCTCGGTCATCGACGCCCTGGACCGCTTTTACGCGCGGGACAACTCCAACGTCCACCGGGGCCTCCACGCTCTCTCGATGCGCGCCACCGACGACTACGAGGGCGCCCGAACGCGGGTCAAGGACTTCATCAACGCGGAGGCCCCGGAGGAGATCATCTTCACGCGCGGCACGACCGAGTCGATAAACCTGGTGGCGGCAAGTTGGGGCTCGGCGAACCTGCGGAAGGGGGACGTCATCCTGCTCACGGAGATGGAGCACCACAGCAACCTGGTCCCGTGGCAGCTGATCGCGCAGCGCACCGGGGCCACCGTCCGGTATGTGCCCGTGACGGGCGACGAGGGGCTCCTCGACCTTTCGGCGCTCGACCGCCTGCTTACCCCCGAGGTCAAGGTCTTCGCCTTTACCCACGTCTCCAACACGCTCGGCACCATCAACCCGGTGGCGGACCTCTGCGCCCGGGCCCGGAGGGTCGGCGCCGTGACGGTCGTGGACGCGGCCCAGTCGATCGGGCACATGCCGCTCGACGTGAGGGACCTCGGCTGCGACTTCCTCGCGTTCTCCGGACACAAGATGGCGAGCGTCACGGGCATTGGCGTCCTCTACGGCCGGCGGGCGCTGCTGGACGCGATGCCGCCCTACCAGGGCGGTGGCGGCATGATCTCAAGCGTCGACTTCGAGGGGAGCCGGTGGAAACCCTCGCCCGAGAGGTTCGAGGCGGGCACGCCCAACTTTGGCGACGCCGTGGCGCTCGGGGCCGCATGCGACTTCCTTGACGGCCTCGGGCGCGAGGAGATCAGGGAGCACGACGGCTCGCTGGCGATCCAGGCCCGCGACCGCCTCGCTGAGCTGCCCGGCATCCGCATCATCGGCCCTAAGGGGGAGCGCGGAGGGCTCGTGAGCTTCGCATTCTCCGGCGTGCACGCCCACGACGTGGTGACCTTCGCCGACGAGGATGGGATCGCGCTCCGCGGCGGCCATCACTGCAACCAGCCCCTGATGAAGAGGCTGGGATTAACCAGCACGGTCCGGGCGAGCTTCTACGTCTACAACGAGGCCCGCGAGATCGACGCCCTGGTGGCGTCCATGCGGCGAACGATAAAGTTCTTCGGGGTCTAGCCGATCCAGGCGATCGCCTTGTCGGCCAGGCGGTCGAAGGCGCTCACGCAGAGTTCAAGGTGCTCCTCCAGCGTGTCCTCGATCTTGTTGTGGCTTATGCCGTGGAGGCTCTGGACAAACATCATCGCGGTCGGCACCCCGGCCCTTGCCACCTCGGCGGCGTCGTGCAGGGGCCCGGAGGGCATCATGTGGGCCGAGCCGCAGGTTTCCCTGATCGAGGCCTCGCAGAGCGAAATGAGCGCCTTGTCGAAGGGGATCGGCTCGATCTGCCAGATCCGGTCCCAGGCGACGGTGACATTTCCGTCCGACGCGAAGCGGCCCGCGGCCTCCCGCGCTTCCGCGAGCATCCGGCCCAGGGCGACCGGGTCGAGGTGGCGCTGGTCCAGGGTGATCCTGCACTCCTCCACGACGCTGGTCACGATCCCCGGCCTTGTGGTGCAGGAGCCAATGGTGCACACGCCCCCGTTGCGCTCCGCTATCCGGTAGATCTCAGGGCTCATCCTTGCCGCCGCCAGGAACGCGTCCTTCCTGCGGTTCATGGGCGTGCTGCCCGAGTGCGCAGCCTGCCCTCGGAAGGTGATGGCGTGGCGCTCGACTCCGAAGGTCCCGAGGACCGCGCCGAGCGGAAGGCCAAGGTCCAGGAGCACGGGCCCCTGCTCAATGTGGAGCTCGAGGTAGGCGGCGGCGTTCCTGAGCTCCTTCCCGCAGGCCTTCACGTTCTCGAAATCCACGCCAATCTCCCTGAGCGCCTCCGGAAGCGCCACACCGTCCCTGTCCCTTAGGCCCCGGGCCTCGTTCATGTCGAGAGTCCCCGAGCACGCGGAGGAGCCGAAGAGGCTCTTGCCAAACCGCGCCCCTTCCTCGTCGGCCCAGTCGACAAGGCGCACGCTGACCGGCGGCCTGCCGCCGTACTGCTCGCTTATGCGGCGCAGGACCTCGAGGCCGGCAAGGACGTTCAGGCAGCCGTCGAGCCACCCGCCGTTCGGCACCGAGTCCATGTGCCCGCCGATGAGGAGCGCCCGCTCGCTCGCGCCCTTGAGCGTGCTCCAGAGGTTCCCCGCCTCATCCTCGTGCGTCTCGACGGGGAGCGCCTCAAGCTTTGACCGCAGCCACGCCCGGGTCTTCCTCCATACCGGGGTGAACGCGACCCGCTGGGCGCCGTTCTCGTCCGCTGTGAACGCCCTGAGCTCCTTGAGCTCGGCGACCGTGCGCCTGGGGTCTACGTGCGCGTTCATCTTTGGGGAGGAGCAGCGCGAACGTGGCTCAGTTGCTGCTTGGAAACGAGAGAAATTTGGTCGATATTAGCTCCCAGCCGAACCACCGATGCCCACCCTAGCGACCACCGTCGACGGCCTGAGGCTCCCCAACCCATTTGTGATAGGGTCAGGCCCACCGGGCACAAACCTGAGCGTCATCAACCGCGCGTTCCGCGAGGGATGGGGCGCGGTGATCGCGAAGACGGTGAGCCTGGACTCCTCGAAGGTCGTGAACGTGACCCCGCGGTATGCCAAGCTGCACTCCGGGTCGGGAGATGAGGTCATCGGCTGGGAGAACATTGAGCTTATCAGCGACCGGCCCTTCGGGATATGGCTCGACGAGTTCAAGCGCTGCAAGGACACGAACCCGGGCGGCGTCCTGATCGCCTCGATCATGGAGGAGTACCGCAAGGACTCCTGGATCGAGATCGTGGAGCGCTGCCAGGGCGCGGGTGTCGACGCTTTTGAGCTGAACTTCTCCTGCCCGCACGGCCTGCCGGAGCGGAAGATGGGCGCGGCCATGGGCCAGGACCCGGATATCCTGGGCGAGGTGTGCGGCTGGGTGATGGGCGTGGCAAGGAAGCCGGTCTGGGCGAAGATGACCCCGAACATCACTCACATCGAGGAGCCGAGCCGCGCCGCGCTTAAGGCGGGCTGCAACGGGCTGAGCGCGATCAACACGATCCGGAGCGTGATGGGCGTGAACCTGGAGACCCTTCGCCCGGAGCCCTCGGTCGAGGGCTGGACGACGCCCGGCGGCTATTCCTCGAAGGCGGTGCGCCCGATCGCGCTGAGGATGGTGATGGAGATAGCCACCATGATCCGAAAGGAGTTCCCGGGCCGAAGCCTCTCGGGCCTGGGCGGCGTCGAGAGCGGCACCGACGCGGCCCAGTTCATCCTCCTCGGGTCGGACACAGTGCAGGTCTGCACCGGGGTCATGAAGTTTGGCTACGAGTGCGTGAAGCCCATGTGCGAGGAGCTCCTCGCCTTCATGGAGAAGCACAAGTTCGAGACGCTGGCGGATTTCAAGGGTAAGAGCCTGGACTACTTCACGACCCACGCCGACCTCGTCCGCCGGCAGTCCGAGCGCAAGGCCGCCCAGAAGGCGACGGCCAAGAAGGTCGTCAAGTCCGACGGCGAGTGGAGCGGGGACGAGTTCGTGAAGCAGTCGGACGCCCTTTCCAAGGAATAGTCGCCGGCCAAAGATGATTCGACTGGCAGAAAAAAGGGACGCCCCGGAGATCGCAGCAATCTACCGGCCGTTCTGCGAGGAGTCCTGCGTCTCCTTTGAGACCGAGGCGCCCGACACGGCGGAGATGGCGGCACGGATCGAGAGGATCAGGCGCCGGTTCCCATGGCTCATTTTTGAGGACGCCGGCAAGGTGGCCGGGTACGCGTACGCCTCGCCCCACCGCGAGCGGGCCGCCTACCGGTGGGTCGTCGAGGTGACGGTGTACGTCCACGCCGGCCACCGGGGCCGGGGAATCGGGCGCTCCCTCTATGCCGAGCTCTTTTCCCGTCTGCGCGAGCAGGGGTACTACAAGGCATACGCCGGGATCCTCGTGCCCAACCCCGAAAGCCAGGCCTTCCACGAGGCGATGGGCTTCGAATTGGTCGGCATCTACCGCAGGATAGGCTACAAGCTTGGCGCCTGGAGGGACGTGGGATGGTGGATGCTCGCGCTCCAGCCCGAAGGGGACAGCCCGGCCGAGCCAAGAAGCCCCTCACTGGCATCGGCGAACTCCCTATGAAATCCCCCGCCCTCATCCCCTGCCCCTTCTTCATCGGCGGCGAGTGGATCCAGCCCAATCTCGTGGGGACGCCGGTGTTCAACCCGTCGACCGGCGACGTGATCGCGGAATGCCCCGCGGGAGGCGCCTCCGAGGTGGCGGCGGCCGTCGAGGCCGCGGAGGCCGCCTTCCCCTCCTGGAGGGACACGCCGGCGATCGAGCGGGCCCGCTTCCTCTTCAGGTACCGGCACATCGTCGAGGAGAACTTCGACCGGCTCTGCGCCAGCATCTCGCTTGAGCACGGAAAGACGCTCGTCGAGTCCCGGGGGAGCCTCTACCGCGGCATCGAGAACATCGAGTACGCCTGCGGCGCGCCGACGCTGCTCTTCGGGGACACGCTCGGGAACATGGCCCGCAACGTGGACTGCGAGACCTTCCTGCAGCCGCTCGGGGTCTGCGTCGGGATCACGCCCTTCAACTTCCCGGCGATGGTGCCCCTCTGGATGTTTCCCCTGGCGATCGCCTGCGGCAACACCTTCGTCCTGAAGCCGAGCGAGAAGGTGCCGCTCACCGCCGTGCTCCTGGTCGAGCTGCTCGCCAAGGCGGGGCTGCCCAAGGGGGTCGTGAACGTGGTCCACGGCGGCCGCGAATCCGTCGACGCCCTCCTGGCGCACCCGAGGGTCCGGGCCGTCTCCTTCGTCGGCTCCACCCCTATCGCCAAGTACATCTACGACACGGCGACCAAGAACGGGAAGCGGGTGCAGGCCAACGGGGGCGCCAAGAACCACATCATCGTGATGCCCGACGCGGACATGCCGAGGTCGGTCGAGGCGCTGACGACGGCCGCCTTCGGGTGCGCGGGAGAGCGCTGCATGGCCGGCTCCACCGCCATCGCGGTCGGCAAGGCCGCAAACGCGATCCTTCCGCAGCTTGTCGACGCCGCACGGTCGGTGAAGATCGGGCGCACGGACACGCCGATGTCGCAGCCCGACATGGGCCCCCTGATCACGGGACCCCACCGGGACCGCGTGCTCAAGCTGGTGGACAGCGGCGAGAAGGAGGGGGCCAAGATCGCGTGCGACGGCCGGGGCGCCAGGGTCGCCGATGCACCGAACGGATTCTACCTGGGCGCCACCATCGTCGACCACGTGAGCGAGAAGATGACGCTCGCCCGCGAGGAGGTCTTCGGGCCCGTGCTAAACGTCATGAGGATGGAGGACCTGGACCAGGCGATCGAGGTGGCGAACCGCTCGTCGTATGGGAACGGCGCGTCGATCTTCACCGCCTCCGGCGCCGCGGCGCGCACCTTCAAGCACCGGGTGAAGGCGGGCATGGTGGGCATAAACGTCGGGGTGCCCGCCACCATGGCGATGTTCCCCTTCACCGGCTGGGACGCCTCCTTCTACGGCGACCTCCATATCCAGGGCCGGGAGGCCGTGCAGTTCTACACTCAGCAGAAGACCATAACGACCCGCTGGTTCGGGGGCGCCGTGGAGGATGTCTGGAGGAAATAAAATCCCATGCCCCTTCTCATAAGAAACGGTGAGATCATCACTGCCGACTCGCGCGCGAGGGCCGACATCTACTGCGAGGGCGAGACGATCACGCGGATTGGCCAGGGGCTGGAGGCCTCGGCCGGCGCCGAGGTCATCGATGCCTCAGGCAAGTACGTGTTCCCGGGCTTCATAGACCCCCATGTCCACATCACCCTGCCCTTCATGGGGACGTTCGCAAAGGACACCTACGAGACCGCCAGCAAGGCGGCCCTGGTCGGGGGGACCACCACCCTGATAGAGATGTGCTGCCCCGCCCGGGCGGACGACGCGCTGGGCTCCTTTGAGCACTGGATGGCGCAGGCCGCGGGGCGCTCCGCCTGCGACTTCACGTTCCACATGGGGGCCACGAAGTTCGACGCAGCGACGGAGTCCCAGCTGCGCGAGGTGGTGAGCCGGGGCATCAGCTCCTTCAAGATTTTCCTCGCCTACAAGGGCGCGTTCGGGATCGACGACGCGGAGCTGTACCGGACGCTCAAGCTCGCCCGGGAGCTCGGGGTCATCGTGACCGCGCACTGCGAGAACGAGACCCTCGTCTTCGAACGGCAGAAGGAGCTCCTGGCCGCCGGGAAGACCGACCCGGGTCGCCACCACGAAAGCCGGCCGCCAGAGGTGGAGGCCGAGGGCGTCCACCACCTGATGACGTTCGCGGAGCTGACGGGCGCCCACACGTACATCGTGCACCTGAGCTGCCGCCAGGCCCTGGACGAGGCGCTTGCCGCGAGGCGCCGCGGGGTAAACGTGGGCATCGAGACCCTGATCCAGTACCTGGTGCTGGACAAGACGTACGCGGAGCTCCCGGGCTTCGAGGGCGCAAAGTTCGTGATGTCCCCGCCCCTCAGGGACAAGGTGAACCAGGACGTGCTCTGGAACGGGATACGGGACGGGCTCATCCAGACGGTCGCCACCGACCACGCGCCCTTCGACTTTGAGGGCCAGAAGCGCATGGGCATCTCGGACTTCACGAAGATTCCGAACGGCATCCCCTCGCTCGAGGAGCGGGTGAACCTGCTCCACACCCACGGGGTGCGCAAGGGCAGGATCAGCCTTCACACTCTGGTGAACGCGGCGAGCACCCAGGTGGCGAAGACCTTCGACCTTTTCCCGCGCAAGGGCACGATCCAGCCCGGGGCGGACGCGGACCTGGTGGTGTACGATCCCGGCTACCGGGGGGTCATCTCCGCGCGCACGCAGCACATGAACGTCGACTACAGCGCGTTCGAGGGATGGAAGACCGAGGGAAGGCCGAGCGTCGTCACCGTGCGGGGCAAGGTGGCCGTGCGCGACGGCGCGTTCGTCGGCGACCCCGTGGGGGGAAGGTTCCTGAAGCGGGTTGCGAGCCGGGCCCAGGGGCATCCCTAGGGCCGGCCCCCTTTTCAGCGGGTCAACAGCTTGATGTTGCCCCCGCTGGAGCGCATCCGCAGGAGCGGACCGCCGCCGTTCACGTTTCCGGAGAGGCTGCTGCGCCCCAGCCCGCCGCCGTCGATCGTGATCGTCAGGCCCGACGCCTCGACCTCGCCGCCGCTGGTCGATGCGTCGAGATGGAATGAGGCGTCCTTGGCCACGGTCGCCTTCACCTCGCCCCCGGATGTCGAGAGGTTGCAGTCGCCCTTTAGCGGTCCCGCAAAGCCGGCCCTCACGTCCCCGCCGCTCGTCTCGGCGTCAAGCGTGGCCCCCACGGAGTCTATATTGATGTCGCCGCCGGAGGTCTTAAGCACCGCCGGTCCCACGATCCTCTCGACCGAGACATTGCCTCCCGAGGTCGAGAGCCGGACCTCCCCGCGGCCCTCCCCAAGGACCACGTTTCCCCCGGACGTCGAGGCGTCGACCTCCCCGCCGATCGAGCCCATCTTCACGTCGCCGCCCGAGGTGTGCGCCTTCAGGCTGCCCCCAAGGTCGGCGACGATCACGTTTCCACCGGAGGTCTTCAGGTTGGCGGAGGCATCTGCGGGCACCGTGATCTCAAAGTCGACCTGGACGGGCGGCCAGCTCCCGAAATGGAAGCCCATCGAGCTTTCGTAGCTCGCTGAGGCCAGCACCTCGTTGCCGTTGTCCTCGATCCTGAGCTCGAGCTTCTTCAGCAGCTCGTCGGCCTCCGCCTCGCTTCCGGCGCGTATATGCTCCTTGGCCACGATCTTGACCACCGGGTCCTTGGAGGTGGAGACGCGGATGTCGCCTCCGGCGGTCGACACCCTGATGTGGACGCCGGGCGCCACCTGGAAGGTCCGGACCACTTCTCGCTCCACCTTGGCGGAGGCGACGGTCGTTAGCGCTGCAAGGGCCGCGGCAGCGGCCAGGATACGATGGAGTTTGGGCATGATTAGGGGGGGTCACCCCTATAACCCGCCGCGCCCCGGTAAAGTTACAGCTCTTTTCGGGGTCGGGTCGGCGGGAGCCGGCGGGGGCTGCAACTACGCCCCGCAATCGTCGCAAGAGGGCACTTGCCAACGATTTGTTGCTGGAGCCCGGCTGCCGGGCTCCCTACGTTATGCGTCCGCACACCGGGCATCCCATGGCAAAGGCTTTTTCAAAACTTTCCGAGCAAGAGGTCCTGGCCCTCGCCGTCTCGATGGAGGAGGAGGACGGCCGCATCTACGGGGACATGGCCGACAAGGTCCGGGAGAACTTCCCGTCCACCACCGCAACGCTCCTGAAGATGCAGCAGGAGGAGTCCGAACACCGCCAGCGCCTGATCGACATGTACCGGTCGAAGTTTGGCGATCACATCCCGCAGATCCACAGGTCGGACGTGAAGGGCGTGGTGAGGACGGCGCCCGTCTGGCTCCTGAAGACGCTCACGGTGGCGCAGATCCGCCGGCAGATCGGCGTGATGGAGCTCAGTTCCCGGAAGTTCTACGAGGTCTCGGCGGAGCGGTCCGAGGACGCGGGAATCCGAAAGCTCCTGGGTGACCTCGCCTCGGCCGAGGCGGAGCACTCGGCGGTCGCGGAGAGGCTCGAGAAGGACCAGATCGCCTCCGGCGAGCGCGCGGTCGAGGACGAGAGCCAGCGCAGGATCTTCGTCCTGCAGGTCGTGCAGCCCGGCCTCGCGGGGCTGATGGACGGGTCCGTCTCCACGCTTGCGCCCCTTTTCGCCGCGGCCTTCGCGACGCACAGCAGCCACGACGCGTTCCTCGTGGGCATGGCCTCCTCGGTGGGCGCGGGGATCAGCATGGGCTTTGCCGAGGCCCTTTCCGACGACGGCGCGATCAGCGGGCGCGGCCACCCCCTGATGCGCGGGGTCGTCTGCGGCCTGATGACCTCGGCCGGGGGCCTGGGCCACACGCTGCCGTTCATGATCACCGACTTCCACTCCGCCTTCACGGTGGCGGTCGGCATCGTGGCCGTGGAACTCATCGTGATATCCTGGATCCGGCACCACTACATGGACACCCCCTTCCTTTCCGCGGCCTTCCAGGTCATAGTGGGGGGCGTCCTGGTCTTCATCGCGGGCTGGCTGATCGGCTCCTCCTGAAGGTGACGGACGGGCCCCTAGGAAACGAGGACCTGGCGCCGGTGCCCCCGGAGCGCCGCACGTGGCGGATGGGAAGCTACGCCGCGCTCTGGATATCGATGTCCGCCTGCGTGCCGACCTACATGCTGGCCTCGTCGCTGGTCGGCGGCGGGATGAACTGGTGGGAGGCGGTCCTGACGATCTTCCTTGGCAACGCGATCGTGCTGGTGCCGATCCTCCTTAACTCCCATGCGGGGACGCGCTACGGGATTCCCTTCCCCGTCCTCTGCCGCGCCTCCTTTGGCACCCTGGGGGCCAACATCCCGGCGCTTCTCAGGGCCTTCGTCGCCTGCGGCTGGTTCGGGATCCAGGTGTGGATCGGGGGCGAGGCGATCCACAAGATCCTCGGCATCTTCTTCCCCGCGATCTCCGGGGGTGGGACCGGCCCGCTTGGCATCAGCCTGTCGCAGTTCGGCTGCTTCATGGCGTTCTGGGCCGTCAACATGGCGGTCGTCTACAAGGGGATAGACTCGATCCGCATCCTGCTCCAGATCAAGGCCCCCCTCCTCATAACGCTCGGGGTGGTGTTCCTCGTCTGGGCGTACCGGGCCGCGGGCGGCTTCGGCCCGATGCTCTCGCAGCCCTCCGCATTCGAGCTGGGCCAGCCCAAGAGCGGCCAGTTCCTCTCCTTCTTCATCCCGGGGCTCACGGGGATGATCGGCTTCTGGGCCACCCTCTCCCTGAACATCCCGGATTTCTCCCGCTACGCGCGCTCCCAGAGGGACCAGGTGCTCGGGCAAGCGCTCGGTCTGCCCCTGGCGATGGCGTTCTACTCCTTCATCGGCGTGGCCGTCACCTCGGCCACGGTGGTCATCTTCGGCCAGACCATCTGGGATCCCCTGGAGGTGCTGGTCCGGTTCAAGAACCCGGCGGTGCTGATCGTGGCGATGCTGGCTCTCTGCGTGGCGACGCTCGCCACGAACATCGCCGCCAACGTGGTCTCGCCCGCGAACGACTTCGCCCACCTCTCGCCGAAGCGGATCTCGTTCCGGATGGGGGGCCTGATCACGGGCCTAATCGGGATCGTGATGATGCCCTGGAGGCTCGTGGCCGACCCCTCGGGCTACATCTTCACGTGGCTGGTGGCCTACAGCGCGCTCCTGGGGCCCGTCGGGGGGATCATGATCGCCGACTACTTCGTCTACCGGCGCCGCCAACTCGACGTCGTGGCGCTCTACGACCCGAACGGCTGCTACCGCTTCTCCGGCGGCTGGAGCCTGGCGGCGATCGCCTCCTTCCTCCTGGCGGCCCTCCCGAGCCTTCCCGGGTTCCTTGCCCAGGTCGGGGCCGTAAACCCCGCGCACCTCGCCCCGGTCTTCGCACAGATCTACGGCTTCGCGTGGTTCTCGGGCTTCGCGATAGCGTTTGTCGCCTACCTGCTTTTCCGCAAGATCGGACCCAACGCCTAACATGAAATCCATCCCGCTTCCCCCGTGCGGACACGTCCCGCAGCCCTACTCGGGCCCCTCGGCCGAGGAGGTCCTGGCCCTGCGCAAGGAATTCCTGAGCCCGGCCATCTTCCACTACTACAAGAAGCCCCTGATGATCGTCGAGGGCAAGGCGCAGTGGCTCTTCGACGAGAAGGGCCGGCGCTACCTGGACGGGATCGGCGGCATTGTGACGGTGAGCTGCGGCCACTGCCATCCCGACATCGTGGCGGCCGCGAACAAGCAGAACGAGACCCTGCAGCACACGACGACCATCTACCTGCACCCCAACATCGCGCTCTACGCCAAGGAGCTCGCCTCGAAGATGCCCGGCGAGCTCAAGGTCGTCTACCTCGTCAACTCGGGCTCCGAGGCGAACGACCTGGCGCTCCTGATGGCGCGGGCCTACACGGGCTGCTACGACATGATCGCGCTCAGGAACGGCTACCACGGGGGCAGCCAGTCGACGATGGGGCTCACCTCGCACAGCACGTGGAAGTTCAACGTGCCCCACGGGTTCGGGGTCCAGCACTCCGTGCTGCCCGACACCTACCGCGGTCCCTTTGGCAGCGACGACCTGGACGCGGGGCGCAAGTACGCCGACGACGTCAAGAGCCTGGTCCAGTTCGGCAGCTCGGGCAGGCTCGCGGGGTTCATCGCCGAGTCGATCCAGGGCGTGGGCGGGACGGTCGTCTACCCCGACGGCTACCTGAAGCACGCGTACGCCCACGTGAGGGCGGCGGGCGGGCTGTGCATCGCCGACGAGGTCCAGACCGGCTTCGGGAGGACGGGCACGCACTTCTGGGGCTTCGAGACCCAGGGGGTCGTGCCGGACATCGTGACGATGGCCAAGGGGATCGGCAACGGCTGCGCCCTGGGCGCCGTGGTCACGACGCCGAAAATCGCACAGGCACTCGCCTCCCGGATCCACTTCAACACCTTCGGGGGCAACCCGGTCGCCTGCGCGCAGGCGCGCGCCGTCCTCAAGGTGATCGAGCGCGAGGGCCTCCAGGCCAACTCGCTGAAGGTCGGCGCCTACCTGAAGTCCGGCTTCACGAAGCTGGCGAAGAAGCACACGCTCATCGGGGAGGTCCGCGGCCTGGGCCTCATGCTCGGGATCGAGCTCGTCAAGGACCGCAAGACAAAGGAGCCCGCGAAGGAGGAGTGCGCCGCCGTGTTCGAGGCGTGCAGGGAGATGGGGCTCCTTATCGGGAAGGGCGGCCTCTGGGGAAACACCCTGCGGATAAAGCCCCCGATGATCTTCTCGAAGTCCGACTCGGACTTCATGCTGGCCGTCCTGGACGAGGCACTAGGCTCCGTCTAGGGTATCTTCAGGTCCATCCCTATCTTCAGCGGCGTCTTCTCGCTCGGAAGCGTGTCGCGGTTGGCGGCATAGATGTCCCTCCACCGCGACCTGCTCCCGTAGTACTTCTGCGCGAGGCTAAAGAGCGTGTCGCCCCTGGCCACCGTGTGGTGGCGGCCACCCGCGGCGGCGGCGGGCCTGGCGGGCTTCGGCGCCGCGTCCCCCTGGGGTGCGTCGGCGACCGCCGGGGCGCCGTCGCCCGCGTCGGCGGGCGCTAGCGAGATCGGGGACTCCGACGCGTCCTTCTGCGGCGCAGGGGCGTCGGCCAGGCTCTGGGGCGTCGGGATCGCGCCTATGTCGATCGCGCTCGAGTGCACCGTGGGGACGGGCACCCCCGCCCGGAGCGCCGCGTTCTCGGCCTTCAGCTCGTCGTTCTCACGCTGGAGCCGCTCCAGCTGCGCCTCGACGCCCATGTGCTCGGTCTGGCTCTCGAGCGGCTGGCCCGGCAGCGCCCGCGCGAACTCGCGCTTCGCCGCGTCGATCAGGCCGCGGACATACACGGCCTGCTTCGAGTTCGGCTCAAGCTCCAGGTACTTCCGGAAGTGGTAGATCGCAAAGATCGGGTCCTTGATGTGGTTCAGGTAGATGAGGCCCGCGTCGAGGTTGGACTCCGGGGCGGCGTCGCCGCGGCGGTCGATCACCTTCAGGTAGTCCGAAAGCGCCTCGTCCCACCTGCCCTGGCGTTCCATCTGCTGGCCGTCCCGGTAGTTCGAGTCGTCCATCTCCGACGAGAGCGAGGCGTTCTCGCCCCCGCAGCCCGCCCCGAGCGCAAGGGCCAGGAGGGCGGCGGAGCCGAAAAAGATCGAACGGGTGTGCATCTGGCGGCGAAAGGGATTGAATGGACGGGACGGGTGGCTAAATTTTCCCGACTCTACCCACGATACAAACCTAAATGACGGCTGACAACAATACGCGTCGATGGCCATAGCACCCAAAACGGCCCTGGCGCGGGCCCGCAAGTGCATCCGGATCGAGCGCGAGGCGCTTGACGCGACGGCGCGGGCGCTCGGCGCCGAGTTCGTGGATACGGTCCGCGCGGTCGAGGCGACGGTGGCGGCCGGGGGCAAGCTCCTCTTTAGCGGCGTCGGCAAATCGGCCCACATCGCCGGCAAGCTGGCGGCCACCTTCAACAGCACCGGGGTTTCCTCCTGCTTCCTCGACCCGACCCAGGCGCTCCACGGCGACCTGGGCCTGTGCTACGAGGGCGACCTCGCGATTCTCCTGAGCAACAGCGGGCAGTCCGACGAGGTCATCCGCCTGTTGCCGCTCCTAAGGCGCTTCGGCCTGAAGATCGTGGCGTTCACGAGCAACCCGAAGTCGGACCTGGCGCGGGACGCCGACCACCGCCTGATCTACAGGGTTAAGCGCGAGGCGTGCCCGCTCAAGCTCGCGCCCACGGCAAGCACCACGGCGGCGCTCGCCCTCGGGGACGCGCTCGCGATGGTGCTCCTGGAGGCCCGGGGCCTCACGAGGGACGACTTCGCGAAATACCACCCCGCCGGCAACCTGGGCCGCGTCCTTCTCCTGCGGGTGCGCGACATCATGCGAAGCGGCAACCGCCTTCCTGTCGCGGAGGACACGGTGAGCGTGCAGGACGCCATCCTCGCGATGACCAAGGCGAAGAGCGGGAGCATAGCCCTGATCGGCGGCCGCAAGGGCAGGCTCTCCGGGATCTTGACCGACGGCGACTTCCGCAGGTCGGCCCTTTCGGGGCCGGGGTTCCTCGGCATGCCGGTCTCCAAGTTCATGACCCGCTCGCCGAAGGTGATCCGCGATGACGCGCTCGGCGTGGACGCGCTCCGGCTTTTCGAGCTCCACAAGATTGACGACCTGATCGTGGTCGATGCCGCAGGCAGGCCCGTGGGGCTGATCGACGGCCAGGACCTGCCCAAGTTCAAGATCGTGTGATGCACCCGGTCCGCGTCGGCATCATCGGGATGGGGGGATTTGCGGGCTCCCACCACAACACCGTGGCCCGGCTTGAGGACCGAGGCCTCGTGAAGCTTGTCTGCGCCTGCGACCCGGACCCCGGGGCGTTCTCGTCGGAGCGGCAGATCTGGCACCTGGCCGAGCGCGGCGTGCGCGTGTTCGACAGCTACAGGGCGATGCTTGCGGAGTGCCACGGCGAGCTCGACTACGTCGTCATACCGACCCCCCTGGGCCTCCACGCGGAGATGCACGAGGCGGCCACCGCCTTCGGCATCCCGGCCTACGTGGAGAAACCCCCCACCCTGGACCACGAGGAGCTCGGGCGGATGATCGCGGCGGACCGCCGCGCGCGCCACGCCTCGCTCGTGGGCTTCAACTTCATCGTTGAAAAGAGCCGCCTTGCCCTCAAGGAGCGGCTCCTATCCGGGGAGTTCGGGGCCATCCGGGGAGGCACCCTCTCCGCGCTCTGGCCCAGGCCCTCCAGCTACTTCCGGCGCAACGGCTGGAGCGGGAAGCTCATGGACGGGGGCAAGGTCATCCTCGACTCCTGCTTCGGGAACACGATGGGGCATTTCGTCCACAACATGCTCTTCTGGACGGGCACGGCGGGCCTCTACAAGTGGGCCGACATCGCCGCGGTGCGGGCCGAGCTCTACCGGGCGCACGCCATCGAGGGGGCAGACACCTTCTTCGTCGAGGCCGACCTGGCGACCGGTTGCACGCTCCGGTTCGCGCTCTCGCTGGCCTGCGCGGGGGCCAGCGCGAGCTCGGAGACCGTGATCTGCGAGAAGGCGATCCTCAAGTACTCGGTCGGGGGCCAGATAGAGGTCTCCTGGAAGGATGGGCGGAGCGAGCGCATATCGAGCTGCCCGTTCGACGGCCTCGAGGAGAACCACCTGGAGTATGTCCGCTACCTCAAGGGCGAGAACGCGCGGCCCGCGACAACCCTCGAGGACTGCCGCCCGATGGTCGTCCTGAACGACCTGGCGCACATCTCCAGCGGGAGGATTGTTCCCATTCCCCCCGACATCGTCTCCCTCGTGCGGGACGAGAAGGAGCAGAAGGACTACGTGAGCGTCACCGGGATGTCCAAGGTCGTGGACAATTTCCTTTCGCGGGGCATATGGCCGAGCTACGCCGGCTGGCGCAGGGAGAACGGCGAGGTCGTCACGCCCGCCGACCTGACGCGGTTCCGCGATGTCGTCCTCTCCATGGCCGCGCAACGCAGCTAATAGATCTCCCCGGCCGGCCCACGGCAACTTTACACCCGGCGGGAGTTGGTCATGATTGTGGCATGGCCACACCCCCTTTTGTCTACCAGGAGCCCCTGCCCCTCTCGGGGGACTCAACCGAGTACCGACTCCTTTCAAAGGAGGGGATTTCGGTGACGCAGTTCGAGGGACGGGAGGTCCTCAAGGTGGAGCCCGGGGTCCTCGCCTTCTTGGCTCAGACTGCGTTCCGTGACAGCGCCTTCATGCTGCGCACCAGCCACTTAAAGCAGGTTGCGGCCATCCTTGACGACCCCGAGGCCTCCGAGAACGACCGGTACGTGGCGCTCACGCTCCTCAAGAACGCCGAGATCGCCGCAGAGGGGATCCTCCCCATGTGCCAGGACACCGGGACCGCAGCCATCTATGCGAAGAAGGGCGAGCAGGTCTGGACCGGGTCCAATGACGCGGAATGGCTCAGCCGCGGCGTCTACGAGTGCTTCACGAAGGAGAACCTGCGGTACTCCCAGGTGGCCCCGCTCGACATGTGGAACGAGGTGAACACCGGCACCAACCTTCCCGCGCAGATCGACATCCACGCCACCACCGGCTCGGCCTACGAGATGCTCTTCGTCTCCAAGGGGGGAGGCTCGGCCAACAAGATGCTCTTTTTCCAGGAGACCAAGGCCCTCCTAAATCCCAAGAGCTTCGAGAAGTTCGTCACCGAGAAGCTCCCGCTCCTGGGAACCTCCGGGTGCCCGCCCTACCACCTGGTGTTCGTCGTCGGGGGCACGAGCGCGGAGGCCTGCATGAAGACCCTTAAGCTCGCCTCCTCTCGCTACCTGGACTCGCTGCCGACGACGGGCAACGACCTGGGCAGGCCCTTCCGCGACACGGCTTGGGAGGCCAAGGTCATGGAGATCGCTCGCAAGACCGGGATCGGCGCCCAGTTCGGGGGCAAGTACTTTGCGCTCGACGCCCGCGTGATAAGGCTCGCGCGCCACGGCGCCAGCTGCCCCGTGGGGATGGGCGTCTCCTGCTCCGCGGACCGCAACATCAAGGCAAAGGTCACCCGCGACGGGATCTTCCTTGAGAAGCTCGACTCAAACCCCGGCCGCTTCATCCCCCCGGCCCTCCGGGCCCTGAAGGACTCGGCGGCCGTCCGGATTGACCTCACCCGTCCCATGGAGGAAATCCTGGCCGAGCTCTCCAAGTACCCGGTGACAACCCGCGTCTCGCTCACGGGTACCCTTGTCGTGGCGCGCGACACGGCCCACGCGAAGCTCAAGGAGCGCGTCGACGCCGGGAAGGGCCTGCCCGACTATTTCAAGCGCTACCCGGTCTACTACGCGGGCCCCGCGAAGACCCCCGTCGGATACGCCTCCGGCTCCTTCGGGCCGACGACCGCCGGGAGGATGGACAGCTACGTGGACCAGTTCCAGTCTATCGGCGGCTCGATGGTCATGCTCGCCAAGGGAAACCGGAGCGCCCAGGTCACGGCCTCGTGCAAGAAGCACGGCGGGTTCTACCTCGGGAGCGTCGGCGGCCCCGCCGCGATCCTGGCCAAGGAGAACATCACCAAGGTCGAGGTGCTCGAGTATCCCGAGCTCGGAATGGAGGCCGTATGGAAGATCGAAGTGAAGGACTTCCCGGCGTTCATCCTCGTCGACGACAAGGGCAACGACTTCTTCGCAAACGGCTGCGGGGCATGCCTGCCCACGCCGGCTCAGAAGCCGGTCAAAACCTGAAGCCGACGAGCATCCGGTCGTTGGACCCGTGGTCCATCGACTCGTACATGCGCTCGTCGGACGAGGAGCGCTCCCTCATCCAGTCGCTCGCGAGCGCACGCCGGGCGCCCGAGGAATAGGCGGGAAGGGCCGGGGCAAGGAGCCTCTGGCGGCGCTCCTCGGCGGGATCCATGCGCGCCAGCGGATCCGATGCGGCCTGGCGGACCGGGGCCACCGTCGTCTCAAAGTCGCGGTCGGATCCAAACACGCCCTGCCTTGAAAAATCGGCAGCCGGCTCGCGGTAGTCGGCAAGGGAAACGGCAATCCCGTCGGCAAACGGGGACTTCGAGATCGCATCAAGCGTGATGTCCGCCGGGGCCTTGGTCAGATGCGAGGCGGTCGCGGTGACCACGGCCTCATTCACCGAGACCGGCGCCGGGGTGGTCGCCTGGACCTCGCTGCGGACCAGGACCTTTGCATCGGCTATCGGGGCCGCAGCCACGTGGGCCAGGGAAACCGGAGAGGGAGCTGAGGCGCGGGGCTCGGGAGCCCCTGCTGGCGCCATGCTCACGACCTGTGACGGTGACGCGGAGTAGTAATGGATTCCCGCCCAGGTGATCGCCAGCGCGGCCGCGGCGCCAAAGGGGAGCTGGTAGCGGTTGAACACCGCCGCGGCCCTCGAAAGGCCGTTCCACCAGGGGCGCTTATTTACAATTGCCGACAGCTGCTTGGAACGGATCTCCGCCTCGAACGAGGCCCAGAATTCGACAGGCGGACGCTCGGCCCTCTTCAGCCGAATGAGGTCCTCTATCGTGATCTTCTGTTCCGTATCCCGTTTCATTTCAATAAATAGGGTTGTAGCTCGGCTTGCAGCAACTGTTTTGCATAATGGAGCCGGGACCGCACAGTTCCGACTGAACATTCCATGACCTCAGCGATCTCCTGATGGCTGAGCCCGTCGATTTCGAATAAAGTCACCACTGTGCGATGATTGATAGACAGTTTTTGCATCGCGTCGTTCAATTTTTCCTGAAGTTCGCGGACGAAGGTGTCCCGCCCCACCCCGGTCTTGTCCGTGAGGGCGTCGATCAGCTCCTTTGACACGGGGTCGTCCTCCCGAACCGACTCCAGGCTGAAGAACGACCGCAGGCGGTTCTTGCGCAAATGGGTCACCGTCGAGTTGACGGCGATCCTGTAAAGCCACGTGAAGAAGGAAGCTTGCCCCTGGAACCGGTTGATCGACTGGAAGGCCTTGATGAAGGCGTCCTGGGCTAGGTCGGCCGCATCCTCCCGGTTGGAGGTCATGTTGTAGATGATGCCCAGCACCCGCTCCCGATACTTGACGATCAGCTTGTCGAACGCGGCCACGTCGCCCGCCTGGACCTTCCGGACAATGTCCAGGTCGGCGTCCGCCTCGAGCTTACGCTCAGGCGACGCCACGAGCGTCTTCTCGAGGGCTTTGCTGGCGTTCATTTAGGCACGGCCAACCAAGTCCCGCCCACCTGCCGTGGCAAATCGAAACTGGCCCAGGTCCAGGCTTATTAGATTTTTCACCAGGGGGGCCGCGCCGCGCGGTTCATCCAACAGGCCTCATGGAAGCCACTTGTGCGAGAAGCACGTCCCCAAGGAGCATGAGGTTCCGCGTCGGCGGCCTGCCCGGCCATTCCCTGAGCGCCGAGCGTGCCGCGCCCACCTCCTCCCTCACGGCCTTCTCGACCGCGTCAAAGACCCCGAGCTCGTGCATCTGCCGCAGGTGGAGCGCGGGTTGCGCGGGGCGGGCACCGCTAATCTCCTCGGTCAGGGCCGCCCGCTCGCCCGGGGGAAGCCGGTCGAGGAGCGCAAAGAGCGGCAGTGTCAGCTTTCCGCTCGCAAGGTCCGTCCCGAGCGTCTTCCCGATGCTCTCCTCCCTGCCGAAGAAATCGGCCAGGTCGTCGTAGATCTGGTAGGCGATGCCCAGGTGGCGGCCGAAGCGGTCCGCCGCCTCGACGTAACCCTCCTCGTAGCCCGCGAGCTTTGACCCGAGAAAGCACGAGACCCTGAAGAGCTCGGCGGTCTTCAGGTCGATGATGCGCTGGTAGTCCGCCGGGGTGACGTCGGTCGACCGGCGCCGGAGCGTCTGCACGATCTCGCCCGCGCAGACCCTTCGGGTGGACTCGGAAACGGCGGCGCACACCGCGGTCGTCGGGAATTCGGTGGCCAGGTGCAGCGCATGCGCGAAGAGGGCGTCGCCCAGGAGCACCGCGGCCGTCGGCCCGAACTCGCGGGTCGCCGTCGTCCGGCTCCGCCGGACGTCCGCCTCGTCCATGATGTCGTCATGCACAAGCGTCGCAAGATGCACCATCTCCACCACGGCGGCGGCCCGCACGAGCTCCGGCGCCACATCATGCGGGTCCCTCCAGCCGCTCAGGAACACCAGGGCCGGCCTGATCCTCTTGCCCGAGGTGTCGATGCAGTAGTCGACCATCGCGCGGATCTCCGGCTCGAAGGAGGCAAGCTGCTCGCGCAGGAAGGTGTCGAGCGCCGCCATGTGCGGCGAAAGCAGCGAGAACACCCCTGCGAAGGCGTGCTCCCGTGCGGCTGCGGGAAAAGGGTTGCTTAGAGCCCTGGGCATGAACCCAAGGACCTTAGCCTGAAATCAGGAAATCGCCACCCAATTGTCGCGCCCGCCGAGGCCCCCGGTTAAGGGACCTCGTAGACCTCGATGAGGGCGTCACCCGTCGCGGCGCCCGCGCCCGACACCTCCGCGGTGTAGGTACCCGGGGGCAGGTCGACAAGGATCGCGGAATCGGCGCTGCCGGTGGCAAACGCGAACGCGCCCGTCGCCGTCTCCGCGGCGGCCACCATGCCCGAGTCGTTTCCTGTCTGCCACGCGAAGTTCTCGCGCACCAGGGCGCCGGAATTGTTGTAGAGTTGCAGGTGCGGGGTCGTGAGGGCACCGGATACGCCGAGCGGGATGAGGCCGGGGCCGGCACCGCGTATCAGCAGCCGCTTGGACGCGGTCCCGTTGAAGCTGAACCCGCCGATCAGCACGTTGTTTCCCGTGCCGACCAGGCCCCGGGTCGAGACGTTTGTCAGCTTCACCGTCGTGAAGGGCGTGTAGTTGTCCATGTCGTAGATCTCGACCAACCCGATGCCGGGGATGGCGCTGCCGGCTGGCGAAACCGTCGCCGTGTAGGCGCCGGGGGCGAACGAGCCGACGAGAGCCGAGTCACCGCTTCCCAGGGGAAGCGCGAAAGCGCCGACCTGGGTATTGGCATTCTGCACCGCGAGGGTGTTCACCGGCGTCGAGCTCCACCCCGTGTTCGAGGCCACGAGGGTCGAGCCCGAGTACACCTGAAGCGCCGTAGCCGCGATCGCGCTGGAGAGGCCGAAGGATTCAAGTGTGGGGCCGACGGCGCGGACAAGGAGCTGCTTGGCGGTGGTTCCGCCAACGACGAACCCAGCGATCATCACGTTTGAGCCCGTGCCCACCTGGCCGCGGGTCGAGATGTTCTTTATCACGCCGTCGCTGAATGTGCCGCCGGAGACCCGTGCCGCCGCGATGGTGCCTCCCGAGGGGCCTGAAAGGGTGCCCGTGAAGAAGCCCGTCGTGGGATCAATCTTGCCGGTCAGCGTGTTGTTGCCGGTGGTCGTGATCGAGAGGGCGCCCGTCGAATCGACGGATCCGTCCGCGACATCCGTGTACGAACCCGAGCTAAAGTAGACCATGAGCTCCCCGTCGTTGCCGAGAATCCCGGTGACCTGGCTTCCCGACTGGCCCTCAATGTTACCGGTGTAATACCCGGCGGCGACCGTGATGCTCCCGGCCTGCGTGGCGGCTCCAATCAGCAGGTCATTGCTCGGCACGAGGCTGCCGGACACCCCCGTCGAGGAGACGACACCACCCGTGATAAACTTGCTCGACAATGCCCCTCCCGGGCTCACCGCAATGTCCGAATAGAACGCGGTCGTGGGGGTCGTCCCGGAGGTCGAGTGCCCGATGTAGGTCCCCAGCGTGCCGTCGAGCGTGATGAAGGCAAACCGCCCCCCATCCGCTATGCCCTGGTACTGGCCAAAATAGCTGGTCGTGCCCAGGCCGCTGGTCGCGGGGAACACCTCGACAATGACCGGGGAGGTCGTGGTCGTTTCCCCGGCGCCGTCGGTCGCGATGGCGGTGAAGGTATAGATGCCCGCGGAGAGCGGCGTGAATGACTCCGTGTAAGGGGGCGTTGTCGCAGTCCCTATCGAGATGCCGTTCTCGAAGAACTGGACCTGCGCGATGGTCCCTGACAGGGACGACGCGTTGGCCGACACCGTGACGCTCGCGCCCGTTGTCAGGATCCCTCCGGTCGTGGGGGTCGTGATGTTGACCGTGGGCGGAGGCTCGATCCCCACGATCACGACCGTCGGCGACGGAGGCGTGTAGGTATCGCCGACGTTGTCGGTCACCGTTGCCGAAACGTTGTACGTTCCGAGGTTCGCGAACGTGTAGGTGTACTGGTACGGGTACTTCGTGAGGGTCGCTACCACGGCTCCATCAACCGCGAAGGCCACGGAGGCGATGTTCCCGTTCGGCGCACTCCCGGTGGCCGAGAACGTCACGGGAGTGTTCACGATGACCGTGGAGTCGTTTGCCGGGGCCGTTATCGTGATCGTGGGGGGAGTCCCGATAATGGTCGGGGTCGTCGACGAACCGCCTGAGTTGACATTCACGTTCACCGAGGACGACGTACCCTGGAATCCGTCGGCGTCGGTCGCGATCGCAGTCAGCTGGCTTTGTTCAACCACACCATTGACGATATTCTGGGTCGGCTTGAACGAGACCTGGTACAGGTCGCCCGAAACCGGCGTCTTGGCGGCACCCACGAAGGTCCCGTCCTGGTAGAATTGCACCTGGGAGATCGGGATCGGGTTTCCACTCGCGTCGAGATTCGTGTCCACGGCAACGGCCTGCACCGACGTCAGTGCGCCGGCGGAGATGGTCGCCCCGGGCCCCGGGGCCGTTATCGCAATGGCCGGTGCCGCTTCTATGATGACGTTGTCGGGCCCGGCCACGGGCGTTGCTGAGGTCGGCGTAATCGACGCGGATGGCACAACGTTTCCATTGGTGTCATAGGCCAGGGCCAGCAGGGCGAACGCCCCCGTGGACTTCGGGGTCCACGTGAAGGTGTAGGGGTAGGAATTGTCCGTCGCGTAGAGGATGCCATTGACGTAGAGTTCCACCTTCTCGATCCCCGCGCCCCCCTGTGCTCCGGCCGTCACAATCACGGGAATGGTGGCGGCGGGGTCGGCGACATAGTTGGGAATTTGCACCAACGACCCGGAGGCCGGGCTTACGATCGTCGCGGTCGGCAGGCCCGCCGAATTTGCGGCCGACATTGTGAGCAGTATCTCGTCCTGGTTGGGGTTCGTCGGCACTGCGGCAGACGGAACGATCGCCCCGTTGTTGTCATATCCAATAGCCTTGATGAGGTGGGTGGCCCCTGCGGGTCCCGCAGGCTGGTAAATGACCGAATAGGGATAATTATTGGCCGATCCGATGAGGGTGCCCGTGGTCCCGTTCCAGTCGGTGTAGAAAACCACCTTGGAAATGAACCCGTCCTTCGAGGTGGATGTTGCCTGGATCACCACGGTTGACCCCACGGTGACGATGCTTCCGGGGGAGGCGATGGGGGGAATCGAAGCGGGACTGACGCCTCCCGCCTCGGGACTGACGATCACAGTGCCCTCCGCAAAATAACGGATCGGCGCGGACGTTGCGCTGTTGCCGTTACCATCGGTGGTGGTTGCGACAATCGAGTAAATGCCCGGCAAGGGAGGGGTCCAGTAGATACCCGCAGGCTGGCCCGGTGTGGAAGACTCCGCGGTTTCGCCGACGGAAAGGCCATTGACGGTAAAGGAATAGATGAATCCAGACTCCGGCTGGGTGCCCGATGCCACCGCGATCATTCCAATCGTGTCACCCGCGGGACCATACCCCTCGTTCTGATTGGGTGTGGGGAAATCCTGCTGAATATTTAGGAACGCCTCCCCGGTGGCCTCGGTCGGAGGCGATGCCCCAACACCTGAGAGACCGCCTCCAATGAACGCAACCGTCGGGGGCCCAACGTAACCGGAGCCACCGGAACCAAACGGGACGTTCAGGTTAACCGAGCCCACGGCGTTTCCCCCTCCGACCAAGTTCACCGTGCCGAATGCGCCTGTGCCGCCACCGCCCGTGAATGTAACCGCGGGCGCTACGCCCGAATAACCGGCACCACCGGTCAGTATCTTTACGCTGCCAACGGTGTCGTCGGTAACCTGGATTTCGACGATGTTGATCGTAAGCACCGGAGGTGTCGTCTGCGCAACCGCAGTGGACGCCGCGAGGCCCAGGGCTAGCACTGTCAGAGAGAGGTATCCTGTTTTCATGGTGTCTCCAGTTACGGGACGGTCGGTTTGGAAGGGATCAATGGTCGACTGACTTTGCTGACTCGTCGATGAACGGTTCGGAGCCATCCCTGTACCCGGGGAGGTCGGACCTCTTCAGCTTGAACTTGCGGATCTCCTCGGAATTGAACACCTGCTCAACCGGGGCGCCCTCGGCGCTGATCGTCTTTGCGGTGATGAAGATCACCAGGTTGTCGACCACGTTGTTGCGGGACTCCTGCTTGAAGAGGTAGCCGATGATCGGGATGTCGCCAAGGATCGGGATCTTGTTCGTCCCCGTGTTGAAATTGGTGCTGATCAGGCCGCCGATGCCCATCGTGTAGCCGTCCTTCAGGGACACCTGGGTCACGGCCTTGCGCGTGCCGATGATCGGGATCGATGCGCCGCTCGCGCCGCCGAAGCTCGTCGTGCCCTGGTTCTGGCTCACCTCGGGGGCGAGCGTCAGCTTGATGAAGCCGCGCGCGTTCACCTGGGGCGTCACCTTCAGGATGATGCCGATGTCCTTGTAGATGAAGCCCGACACCTCGAAAGTGCCCGTCTGCTGGTTGAAGGTGTAGCTCGGGATCGGGTACTGCTGGCCGACGTTGATCGAGGCCTCGGTGTTGTTGAGGGTCACGATCGTCGGGTTGGACACGATCTTCGCGTTGTTGAGCTGCTGGAGGGCCGAGAGGACGAGCTTGAACTGGTCCGCCGAGAAGACCGCGGAAAGGACGTTGTTCGAGGTCCCGATCCCTGTCGTCGCGGCGGCGATGTTCGTCGCATTCGTGACGGCCGTCGTGATGTTGTTGGCGATGGTGGTGCCGCTCGAGGTGGAGCTTCCCGTGTTGCCGGTGTTCGTGTTTGCGATCGCCGAGTTAGTCCCCGTGGTGGACGTGGTCGAGGGCGTGCCGTTGGTGGTCGTGTTGGTGGTCGAGTTGTTCGACCCGCTCGTCAGGCTCGTCGTGCCGCTCGTGCCGTTCGACAGGCTGGTCGCGCTGTTGGTCCCGTTGCTCCCGTTCGTGCCGTTGTTCGACGTGCTCGAGGTGCCGTTGGCGTTGTTCACGGTCGAACCGTAGGAGTTGTTGTAGGAGTAGATGCCGCTGCCGCCCGGGGACGCCGTCACGTTGTACCCGCTCAGGGAGCTCCAGTTGACGCCGATGTTGCGGATGTCGTTGTTCGAGATCTCGACAAACTTCGACTCGATCATCACCTGGTCGGTCGGGTGGTCGAGCTGCTCGATCACCGGGCGGATGCGCTTCATGCGGGAGGGGCGCTCCGTGATGACCAGGCTGTTCGTGCGCGCGTCGATCACGATCTTGCCGCCCGCGGCCGCGTCGATCAGGGACGCAAGCGTCGGCTGGATGTCGGAGGCCTTGGCGTAGTTGATGACGAAGATCTCGGTCGAGACGGGCTCCTGGGTGAGGCTCTCGTTGCTCACGATCTTGATGATGTTGCCGTCCTCGACAAAGGTGTAGCCCACCGGGGTCAGCACGACCTGGAAGATCTGGTGCCAGGTGACGTCGTGGAGCTTGACCGAGGTCTTGCCCTGGAGGGTGTCCGGGACGACGATGTTCAGGTCGAAGAGCTCGGCCACGTTGCGCAGGATGTTTCGGATCTCCTCGTCGGGAAAGTCGACCGAGAGGGTGTCATGGCCCGCGGCGTCCTTGGTCTTGGACGGGGTGGCGCCCGTGGTGTCCTTGATGGACACGTCCGGCGCGGGCGCGGGCGCCTGGGCGGCAGCGGCCTTCTGCTGGGGGTTGTCGTCCGCGACGGGGGCGCTCGCCTTGGTGGTCACCTTCGCCTGGGCGTAAGCGTGCGAGGGCGCGGCCAGCAGGGCCAATGAAGCAAGGAGGAGAATAAGGCGTGTTCTCATGGGGACTTTCCGGATTGTATTGGCCTGGTGATTTCGTCGCTTTTGTAACGCAGTGTGAAGTTTGTGCCGTCTATCTGTGTCAACTC
>Ga0302279_10001262_pt1 | contig 36309 bp, 35 predicted proteins | sample III_Bog_N3_3_FD_194541 | JGI IMG/M metagenome (GOLD analysis project Ga0302279, IMG submission 194541) | Peat permafrost microbial communities from Stordalen Mire near Abisko, Sweden - III_Bog_N3_3 | ecosystem: Environmental > Terrestrial > Soil > Wetlands > Peat | place: Sweden: Abisko...
GCTGCAGCTGGTCGCCAACACCCGGCAGGCCACCTACGACCGGGTGCTGTACTGGGTGTCCACCAGCCGGGGCACCGCGGTCCAGGCCGAGTTCCAGGCCCTGTCCGGCAAGAAGCTGAAGTCCGCCCAGTTCGAGTACGGCAACCGCATCGAAAGCCAGGGCCGGAGCATCCCGTTCATCAGCCGCATGGTGATCAGCGACGCCCTGACCGACGCCCGCAGCATCCTGGAGTACGGCCGCATCGTGGTCAAGGCGGTGCCGGCGACCACCTTCGACGTGAGCAACCTCGAATGAGGTTCCGCCTCCCGCTCCTGCTCCTGCTCGCCGGCGCCGCCGCCGGCGCCAGCGAGCCGGAGCCGGTCCCGCCGTTCCGGGTTTCGGGCAACGCCGAGCTGTGGGCCTACGGCGCGGTCACCGACCGGACCACGGCCAGCCCGCTCAACCCCGCCAACCGGGTGGCCCAGCTGCCCGATCCCCAATGGACCGGCGAGGCCCGGATCAACCTGCGGGTGAGCCGGGACGGCCAGGAGCTGGTGCTGCGCCCGCGGGCGCTGGTCCAGGACAACCCGGGCAACGGCCCCGGCACGCGCCAGGCCTACCTGAGCCAGGCCTTCGTCCGCCTGCGGCCGGCGGACAGCCTGACCCTCACCGCCGGCCGCGATCTGCTCACCTGGGGGCCCGCCAGCTTCCGCTCGCCCAGCAACCCGCTCTATTTCGACGCGGGCCGCACCGAGCCCATGCGGGACGTGCCGGGGGTGGACCTGGTGCGCCTGGGCTGGACCCGCGGCCCGCTCACCCTCACCGTCGACCGGGTGCTGGACGCCCAGCGCCTGGAACCGGCAGCTCCGCCGCCGCCCATGAGCCTCGCCCGGCTGGATCTGCGCGGCCGGGACCGGCTGCTGGGCCTGGTCCTGGCCACCCCGGTGGGCGGCGCGCCGTTCTACGGAGCCTTCGCCCAGGCCACCCTGGGCCAGGCCTGGCTGGCCTACGCGGAGTTCGGTTCGGGCCGGCGCCCCGCGGCGCTGACCGTCAGTCCCGGCGCTCAGAGCGCTCAGAGCACCCAGGGCATCCAGGGCGCGCCGTTCACCGTGCAGACCCCATCGCCCCGGCGCGAGACCACCCTGCTGGGAGCCAGCTACACCCTGGTCAACGGCCAGACAGCCGGCCTGGAATGGCTGCGCGACGGCCACGGCTGGACCGCCCGCCAGGAAGCCCAGTACTTCACCCGGGCCGGCCAGATCGCCGATGCCTACCGGGCCGCGCCGGACGCGCCCATGGCCGGCCAGCAACTGGCCGGACTGGGCCAGGGGCTGGGCCAGGCGCCCGCCCTGCTGGGCCAGGACTACCTGTCCCTGCTCTGGCAGAGCAACCTGCAGGAGAGCGGCCACTACTGGCGCCTGGTCTGGACCGGCAACCTCCAGGACCGCGGCAGCCAGGTGCTGGCCTACGGGGAGCTGAGCCTGGCGACCCGGTTCACCGTCTTCGCGGCCCTGTCCCGGAACCTGGGCGGCGCCCGGACCGAAGCCGGCTGCCTGTTCGGCACTTCCCTGACGCTGGGCGTCAAATGTTTTGTATTCTGAACCCCGCCCCCTCCCTTCGAATGGCCCGCCCATGCCCAGCCCGATGATCGCCCCTCCGTTCGGAACCCGGTCGCGGTTCGCGCCGCGGGAACTGGCCACCCACGCCCTGGTGCTGGTGCTGGGCAACCTGATGGTCGGGGTGCTGCTGCGGGTGCTGGGCTTCGGCGGTTCCCTCGGCGTCAATGTCCTCTACTCGCAGTGCATCGGCCTGTCGATCTACGGGCTGGCCTCCGGCGCCTTCGCCATCACCCGCCGCGCCAGCGGACTGCGCCTGGCCTTGATCCTGCTGGCCATCCTCCTGGGCGGCCTGCTGGGCCAGATGGCCGCCAACCTGATGCTGCGCGCCCGCCCCCGGTTCTCGTCGGACTTCCTGAAGGCCGAATTCGTCGGCCTGTTCTTCGGCTGCCTGGGCTCCATCGTCATGTTCCTGCGGGAGCGCTACTGGGACCTGCAGCAGGAGCTGCAGGCCCGGGAACTGCTGCGGGTGGAGGCCGAAAAGCGGAGCGCAGAGGCGGACAAGCGCAGCGTCGAGGCCCAGCTCAAGCTGCTCCAGGCGCAGATCGAGCCACACTTCCTGTTCAACACCCTGGCCAACCTGGCCGGCCTGATCCCGGCCGACCCGGCCCTGGCCAGCCACCTGCTGGAGGTGCTCAACCGCTACCTGCGGGCCAGCCTCCGGCGCACCCGGGCCGAGGGCGGCACCCTGGGCGACGAACTGGACCTGCTGGAAGCCTACCTGGAGGTGTTCCGGATCCGCCTTGGCGAACGGCTGACCTACCAGATCGCCGCGACCCCGGCCCTGCGCGCCCTGCCGTTCCCGCCCATGCTGCTCCAGCCCCTGGTGGAGAACGCCATCCGGCACGGCATCGAGCCGTGCATCCAGGGCGGGAGCATCCGCATCGCCGCCGCCCGGGAGGCCGGCGCCCTGCGCTTGACCGTGCGGGACACGGGCGCCGGCCTGGGCGACATCCCGGGCAGCGGGTTCGGCCTGGACAACGTCCGGGCCCGGCTGGCGGCCCTGTTCGGCCCGGCCGGCAGCATGGAGGTGGCGGAACCCCCCGAAGGCGGGGTGCTGGCCACCCTGAGCCTGCCCGCATGAGCGACTTTGTCCCGGGCAGCCCCGGGCCCACCGCCCTGCTGGCCGATGACGAGCCGCACCTGGTGGCCCATCTGGCCCAGCGCCTGGCCGTCCAGTGGCCGGAACTGGCCCTGGTGGCCACCTGCGGCAACGGCCTGGAGGCCCTGGAGCGCATCCAGACCCTGCGCCCGGACATGGCCTTCCTGGACATCCGCATGCCCGGACTGTCCGGACTGGAGGTGGCCGCCCGGCTCACCGTGCCCTGTCGCCTGGTGTTCGTCACCGCCTACGACCAGTTCGCGGTGGAAGCCTTCGAGCGGGAGGCCGTGGACTACCTGCTGAAGCCTGTCAGCGACGAGCGCCTGGGCCGCACCCTGGCGCGCCTGCGCGGCCTGACCGGACCGCCGCCACCACCGCCCGGGACCCTGCTGGCCCAGATGCAGGCGCTGCTGGCGGGCGCCGGCCTGGGCGGCCCCGCCGCGCCCGCCCCCCTGCGCTGGATCAAGGCCCAGGCGGGGACCACCCTGCGCCTGGTGGCCGTGGACGAGGTCCACTACTTCCAGGCCAACGGCAAGTACACCTCGGTGTTCACCCGCGAGGCGGAACTGCTGATCCGCACCCCCATCAAGGACCTGGCCGGACAGCTGGACCCGGACCAGTTCTGGCAGGTGCACCGGGGCACCCTGGTGAACGTGCGGCAGATCGCCGCCGCCCGGCAGGACGCCCTGGGCCGGCTGACCCTGCACCTGAAGCAGCGCCCCGAGACCCTGCCCGTGAGCCGCGGCTACGCGCACCTGTTCCGGCAGATGTGAGCTTCGCAAACGGCGCGGTTGGGCCCATAATCGTTCCATTCGATGCCAGCCAGTCCCATCATTTCAAGGAGCTCTTCCACCATGACCAAGCCCGTCAAGAAAGTAGCCGTCACCGGCGCCGCCGGCCAGATCTGTTATTCCCTGCTGTTCCGCATCGCCAAGGGCGATCTGTTCGGCCCCGACCAGCCCGTCGCCCTGCAGCTGCTGGACCTGCCCCAGGCCCTGGCCGCCGCCAACGGCGTGGTGATGGAACTGCGCGACTGCGCCTTCCCCCTGCTCACCGACGTGGTCGTCACCGACGATCCCAAGGTCGCCTTCAAGGACATCGACGCCGGGCTGCTGGTCGGCTCCCGTCCGCGCAGCAAGGGCATGGAGCGCAGCGACCTGCTGGCCGCCAACGCCCAGATCTTCCGGGTCCAGGGCGCCGCCCTGAACGCGGTCGCCAAGCGCGACGCCAAGATCCTGGTGGTGGGCAACCCGGCCAACACCAATGCCTACATCCTGTCCAAGAGCGCGCCGGACTTCCCCACCGCCAACATCTCCGCCATGATCCGGCTGGACCACAACCGGGCCCTGGCCCAGTTCGCCGCCAAGGCCGGCGTCGGCGTCGACGCCATCGAGCACCTGGTGGTCTGGGGCAACCACTCCCCCACCATGTTCGTGGACTACAGCCACGCCACCGTCGCCGGCAAGCCCCTGGCCGACCTCATCGGCGACGAGGCCTGGTATCGCGACACCCTGATCCCCACCGTCGCCCAGCGCGGCACCGCCATCATCGAGGCGCGCGGCCTGTCCTCCGCGGCCTCCGCGGCCAATGCCGCCATCGACCAGCTGCGTGACCTGATCCTCGGCACCAAGGGCCGCTGGGCCTCCATGGCGGTCGCCTCCGACGGCTCCTACGGCGTGCCCGAAGGCCTCATGTGCGGCTTCCCCGTGACCTGCGCCGACGGCGCGTTCAAGGTGGTGCAGGGCCTGGCCATGAACGCGTTCGCCCAGTCCATGCTCGATCGCACGGTCAAGGAACTGGTCGAAGAGCGCGCCGCGGTCCAGTCCGTCCTCCAGTAGGACCCACCATGAAAGGGGGAACTGCCTGCTCGCTACGCTCGCGATGTTCCCCCTTGAACCCCCACAGGGTGGGATGGCGCAGCCCGCCCACCCTGTCTGCGTTCACCGTACAGCTGGCCCGGCACCCCGCCGGGCCAGTCGCGTTTTGGGGCCGGCGGTTATGCTGGAACCCGGATGCTGCCGGCGCCTCCCTGCCGGACCCATGCTGCACAAGGAGTCGCGATGCTGAAGGTCGGTTACATCGGTCTGGGTCTGATGGGCAAGTCCATCGCCCGCAACATCCTCAAGGCCGGGTTCCCGCTGGTGGTGCACAACCGCAGCCAGGGCGCGGTGCAGGAACTGGTGGCCGACGGCGCGCTGGCCGCCAGTTCCCCCGCCGCCGTGGCCGCCCAGGTGGACATCCTGTTCACCAACCTCCCCGATTCCCCGGACGTGGAGCACGTCCTGCTCGGGGAGCACGGGGTGGCCGGCGGCGCGCGTCCGGGGCTGATCTGCGTGGACAATTCCACCATCAAGCCCGCCACCGCGCGCCGGGTCGCCGCCGTGCTGGCGGCGCAGGGCGTCGCCTGCCTGGACGCGCCGGTCAGCGGCGGCGATATCGGTGCCCGCAACGGCACCCTGACGATCATGGTCGGCGGGCCCGCCCAGGCCCTGGAGGCGGTGCGCCCGGTGCTGCAGGCCATGGGCAAGTCCATCACCCACGTGGGCGAGGCCGGCGCCGGGCAGATCGCCAAGGCCGCCAACCAGATCATGGTCGCCGCGCAGATGGTGGCCATGGGCGAGCTGCTGGTGTTCGCCCGCAAGGCCGGCGCGGATCCCCGGAAGGTCGTGGAGGCGATCAAGGGCGGCGCGGCCCAGTGCTGGACCCTGGACGTGAAGCCCCCGCGCCTGTTCGACGGCAACCGGACGCCCGGCTTCAAGGCGCACATGCAGGCCAAGGACCTGAACATCGTCCTGGAGACCGCGCGCGAGTATGGCATCCCCCTGCCCTCGACCGCGGTGGCTGCCCAGCTGTTCAACGCCATGCTCGCCATGGACATGGGCGAGCTGGACAATTCGGCGGTACTCGGTGTGCTGGAAACGCTGGCCGGCACCACCCTGCTCGGCCAGGCGTAAAGACACATATACATCGATTTTACTTCGCACCGTGGCCGCCGGCGCTGGCCGCGGCGCGAGCCGCGCAAGGCCCGCCCCGCTTCTGGGCTTATTCTATAAAGCCGGCCTATCCCGGCCGGCCCCAGCAGGAGCGTAATGCGAAAGAATCTCAGCCGAGTCGCCTGGCCCATCCTGTCCGTGGCCCTGTTCCTGGTCGCGATCTGGGCGCTGCACCACCAGCTGCAGAGCTACCGCTTCCGGGACATCATCCTTGGACTGCGCAGCCTGTCCCGACGTTCGGTCGCCCTCGCGGTCCTGTTCACCGGCCTGAACTACCTGGTCCTCACCGGCTACGACGCCCTGGCCCTGCGCTACGTGCAGCGCAGCCTGTCCTACGGCAAGGTGGCCCTGGCCTCGTTCATCGGCTACGCCTTCAGCAACAACGTGGGGGTGTCCCTGCTGGCCGGCAGCGCGGTGCGCTTCCGGCTCTATTCCGTATGGGGCCTGTCCACCCTGGAGATCGCCAAGGTGGTGGCCTTCTACAGCGTGACCTTCTGGGTGGGGCTTCTGGGGGTGGGCGGAACCTGCTTCCTGTTCAAGCCCATGCCCCTGCCGCCCCAGTTCCACCTGCCGTTCGCCACCACCCAGCCCCTGGGCGCGCTGCTGCTGCTGGTGCTTGCCGCCTACCTGGCGGCCACCCTGGCCCTGCGCCGGCCCCTGACCATCCGCCAGGCGACGTTCCGGCTGCCCTCCTTCGGCACCGCCTGCACCCAGACCCTCCTGTCGGTGCTGGACTGGGTGCTGGCCGCCGCCGTGCTCTACGCCCTGCTGCCGGCCGGGGCGGGGCTCCCCTTCACCGGTTTCCTGGGGATCTTCCTGCTGGGCCAGTTCGCCGGTGTGGTCAGCCACGTGCCGGGCGGACTGGGGGTGTTCGAAGGGATCCTGCTGGCCCTGCTGCCCGCCGGAATCCCCGGCGGGGCCTTCTTCGCGGCCCTGATCGCCTACCGGGTCATCTACTACGTGCTGCCCCTGGTGGCCGCGGCGATCCTGCTGGGCGGCCACGAGGCCCTGCAGCGGCGGGAATCCGTGGCCCGGGTCGGCCAGTTCTTCGGCGCCTGGGTTCCGGAAGTGGCGCCGATGATCATCGCCCTGCTGACCTTCATCGCCGGGGCGGTGCTGCTGTTCTCCGGCGCCACCCCGGAGCTGTTCCCCCGGGTCCGGCTGCTGGGCCAGGTGATCCCCCTGCCGGTCATGGAGTTCTCCCACTTCCTCGGCAGCCTCATGGGGGTGCTGCTGCTGATCCTCGCCCGCGGGCTGCAGAAGCGGGTGGACGCAGCCTACGCCAGCACCGCCCTGCTCCTGGCCGGAGGCGCGGTGGTCTCCCTGCTCAAGGGCCTGGACTTCGAGGAGGCGATCTTCCTGACCGTGCTGCTCCTGGCCCTGCTGCCCTGCCGGAAGTACTTCCACCGCCGGGCTTCGCTCCTGTTCCCCACCCTCGATCCGCAGTGGATCGCCGCCATCGCCCTGGTCTTCCTGTGCGCCGGGTGGCTGGCCCTTTTCTCTTACCACCACGTCACCTACCGCAGCCAGCTGTGGTGGAGCTTCGCCGTCCGGGGTGACGCTTCCCGGGCCCTGCGGGCCACCCTGGGCTCGGTCAGCCTGCTGTTCTTCTTCGCGGTGGCCCGGCTCATGCGCCCGGCCCCGGCCCAGCCCGCGGCTCCCACCCCGGAGGACCTGGACCAGGCCCTGCGGATCGCCTCCGGATCCCCCCAGACCAGCGCCTACCTGGCCCTCCTGGGCGACAAGGCGCTCCTGTTCAGCGAAAGCCGGCGCAGCTTCCTGATGTACGCCGTGCAGGGCCGGAGCTGGGTGGCCCTGGGCGGGCCGGTGGGCCCCGAGGAAGAGCATGCCGAGCTGCTGTGGGCCTTCTGCGAGCAGGTGGACTACTACGGCGGCTGGCCGGTGTTCTACGAGGTGGGCGGCCGCGGCCTCACCCACTACCTGGACCTGGGGCTGACCCTGCTGAAGGTGGGCGAGGAGGGCCGGGTGCCCCTGGCGGATTTCGCCCTGGAGGGCGCCCGCTGGAAGAGCGCCCGCAACCTGCTGCGCCGACTGGAACGGGCCGGCTGCACCTGCAGCATCGTCTCCCAGGGCCAGGTGGCGCCCCTGCTGCCCGAGCTCAAGGCGGTGTCCGATGCCTGGCTGGCCGGCAAAAACACCCGGGAAAAGGGCTTCTCCCTGGGCTACTTCGATCCGGACTACCTGGCCTTCTTCCCGGTGGCCGTGGTGCGCAGCGAAGGACGCATCGTGGCCTTCGCCACCTTCTGGCCCGGCGGCGGCCAGGAGGAGCTTTCGGTGGACCTCATGCGCAGCACCGCGGACGCCCCGCCGGGCATCATGGACTACCTGTTCCTCCAGCTGTTCCTGTGGGGCCGGGACCACGGCTACGGCTGGTTCAACCTGGGCATGGCGCCCTTCTCCGGCCTGGAAAGCCGCTCCCTGGCGCCGCTGTGGACCAAGATCGGCGCCTTCCTGTTCCGCACCGGGGAGCACTACTACAACTTCCAGGGCCTCCGCCAGTACAAGGAGAAGTTCCACCCGGACTGGGAGCCCCGCTACCTGGCCTGTCCGGGCGGGATCTCCCTGGCGCCGGTGCTGGCCAGCATCGCCGCCCTGGTGGGGCGCGGACTGAAGGGCCTGGTGCGCAAGTGAGGCCCCTGGGCCTGGGTCTGGCCGCGCTGGGCCTGCTGGCCGGGACCGCCTGCGGGGGGCCGGAGGGCGGCGCCATCCGGGTTTCGGACCTGCCCCTGGTCGAGTTCCCGACGCGGTCCGCGCAGGGCCCCCCCCTTGGCATCCAGGGCGGCCAGGGCCCCACCGGGGTGGTGCTCCTGTCCGGGGACGGGGGCTGGGCCAGGCTGGACCAGGAGCTGGCGAAGGCCCTGGCCGAGGGCGGCTGCCCGGTGGTGGGCCTGAGCTCCCTGCGCTACTTCTGGACCCCGCGCACCCCCGACGGCGCCGCCCGGGACCTGGAACGGATCTGCCGCCACTACCTGGATGCCTGGCAGGCGCGCCGGCTGGTCCTGGTGGGCTACTCCTTTGGCGCCGACGCCCTGCCCTTCATGGTCAACCGCCTGCCGCCCGACCTGCGGGCGCGGATTTCGCTGGTGGTCCTGGTGGGGCTGGGGACAGAAGCCAGCTTCGAGTTCCATCTGTCCGAGTGGCTGGGCCGGGGTCCCCGGGGCCCGGAGCTGCCGGTCCTGCCCGAGCTGCGCCGGCTCCGGGGTCCCCGGGTGCTGTGCCTGGACGGGGCCCAGGATCCGGGCCGCCTGGGTCCGGAACTGGAGCCCGGGCTGGCCCGGCGGGTCCTGCTGCCCGGATCGCACCACTTCGCCGGGGACTACCGGGGCCTGGCAAAAGTGCTGCTGGGGGAACTGGCGGCCACGAAATTTCCGTGATCCCTTTGGGATCGATTCGCCTACACTACCTTCCGATCAACCTCGGGACACGCTCGCCCCCTGGCTAGACCAATCACCACGACATGGCTGGATTGGAGGCCCCATGAGCAAGATCTACGAAGCACCCGGTCAGCCGGGCAGCATCGTCACCCTCAAGCCGCGCTACGAGAACTTCATCGGCGGCGAATGGGTCGCCCCGGTGAAGGGGCAGTACATGGCCAACATCAGTCCGGCCAACGGCAAGCCGTTCTGCGAGGTGGCCAAGTCCACGGCCGAGGATGTGGAGCTGGCCCTGGACGCCGCCCACGCGGCCAAGGACGCCTGGGGCGCCACCTCGCTCGCAGGCCGGGCCGCGGTCCTGAACCACATCGCCGATACCCTCGAGGCCAACCTGGAGATGCTGGCGGTGACCGAATCCTGGGAGAACGGCAAGCCGGTGCGCGAGACCCTGGCGGCGGACATCCCCCTGGCCGTCGACCACTTCCGCTACTTCGCCGGCGCCACCCGCGCGCTGGAGGGCACCTCCACCGAGATCGACAAGGACACGGTCGCCTACCACTTCCACGAGCCGCTCGGCGTGGTGGGGCAGATCATCCCGTTCAACTTCCCGCTGCTCATGGCCGCCTGGAAGATGGCCCCGGCCCTGGCCGCCGGCAACTGCACGGTGCTCAAGCCGGCCACCCCGACGCCCTGGTCGATCCTCAAGCTGGCCGAGCTGCTCAAAGGCGTGGTGCCGCCCGGCGTCATCAACATCGTCACCGGCCCGGGCGCCGAGATCGGCAAGGCCCTGGCCACCAGCCCGCGGATCGGCAAGATCGGCTTCACCGGCGAGACCACGACCGGCCGGCTGATCATGCAGTACGCGGCCCAGAACCTCATCCCGTCCACCACCGAACTGGGCGGCAAGTCGCCCAACATCTTTTTCGCCGATGTGATGGAGCACGACGACGCGTTCCTGGACAAGGCGATCGAAGGCCTGGTGCTGTACGCCTTCAACAAGGGCGAAGTGTGCACCTGCCCGTCCCGGGCGCTCATCCAGGAATCCATCTACGACAAGTTCATGGAACGCTGCCTCCAGCGCATCCGCAAGATCACCCAGGGCAATCCGCTGGACACCGCCACCATGCTGGGTCCCCAGGTCTCGGCCCAGCAGCTGGAGAAGATCCAGGGCTACGTGGAGATCGGGGCGCAGGAGGGGGCCAAGTGCCTCATCGGCGGCGAACGCAACCAGCTGTCGGGAGACCTGGCCGGGGGCTACTACTTCCAGCCGACGGTGCTCAAGGGGCACAACAAGATGCGGGTGTTCCAGGAGGAGATTTTCGGCCCGGTGCTGGCCGTGACCACGTTCAAGGACGAGGCCGAGGCGCTGAGCATCGCCAACGACAGCCTGTACGGCCTCGGCGCCGGGGTCTGGACGCGCAACGGCAACCTGGCCTATCGGATGGGCCGCGCGATCAAGGCCGGCCGGGTCTGGACCAACTGCTACCACCTGTATCCGGCCGGGGCCGCCTTCGGCGGCTACAAGATCTCCGGGGTCGGCCGTGAGAACCACCTGATGATGCTCGAGCACTACAGCCAGGTGAAGAACCTGCTCGTGAGCTACAGCCCTGAGCCCCTGGGCTTCTTCTGATCTCCCGGGGGGAACTGCCTGCTCGCTTCGCTCGCGAGGTTCCCCATCCGAGGGCGCATGCGCCCTCGGATATCTTTGGACCCTACCCCCACGCGGCGTGCAGGCGGAGCCTGCACGCCGCGTCCGCCCTGAAAGGGGGAAGACATATGGACCGGCCAATCCCTGAACCGGCGGTGATCGCCACCCGGGCAGCCCTGGAGGCGATCGCCCATCTGGTGGCCGAACGGGGCCCGGTCCTGTTCTTCCAGTCGGGAGGCTGCTGTGATGGCAGCCTCCCCATCTGCTTCCAGGAGGGGGAGTTCCTGATCGGCGACCGGGATGTGCGGCTGGGCGAGGTGGGCGGCTGCCCGTTCTACATCGACGCCCGCCAGAACGAGGTCTGGAAGCACACCCAGCTCATCCTGGATCTGGGGGAGGGGGAGCCCGAAGGCTTTTCCATGGGCGCCGGCGACGGCCGGCACTTCATCACCCGCTCGCGGGTCTGCGGGGTCGGACCGGCCGGATCCGGGACGCCGGGTCCGGAGGAACCGGCCGACGGATGATCCCGCCCGACCATGCCCGGAACGTCATCGAGTTCCCGTTCGGGGACATCTACCAGAGGCCGGGGCTGGATCAGCGGCTGCGCGAGGTGGCCACGGTCGCGGCCAAAGTGGTGTTCCGGGAACGCGACGGCAGGGGAACGGGATGCTCGACGCAGCCAGAGTAGGGCACGAAACCGATGCCAAGGGCTTCGAGGGTCGGGACCCGAGGTATGATGCAATCGAACCGCCCCTTCGAAGCCCTGCTGTCCGCTCCGTTGCCGGGCCCCCCACCGGGTGGCCCGGCCATGGCTCCTGGAGTCCCCATGCACCTGTCGTCCAGCCCCCGCCGGTAACCCGATGTTCCGCTCGGCCGCCCTCCTCACGCTGCTGCTGACCGCTCCGGGGTTCGGGGTCTGCGAGGCCCCCCCCGCCTGGGTCCAGAAGGACGGCCTGGACCCCGACCACTACCCGGCCTCGCGGTTCCTCACCGGCTACGGGCTGTCCAGTCCGGGCGGCACCGACGCCGCCCAGCGGCGCCAGGCCGTGGCGGCCGCCGAAGAGGCCCTGGCCGGCGCCATCCGGACCCGGGTCAGTTCCGACTTCAGCTCCCGGGTCACCCAGCGCGACCAGCAGATGTCCCGGTTCGCCCAGAACCTGGTGCGCACCCGGGCGGATGTGGAACTGGACGGCCTGGACACGGTGCTGGCCTGGCCCGATCCCAGGGCCCACGTGACCCACGCCCTGGCGGTGCTGGACAAGCCCCGGACGCTGGCGCTCCTGGCGGAGAAGCTGGACCGGCAGGCCCAGGCCTGCGCCGCCCACTACGACGCGGCCCGGACCGCCGGCGCGGTGCCCGGCCTGCTCCAGGCCCGGCATCTGCGCGAGGACCTGGACGAAGGCCTCCTGGTCCGGACGGTGCTGGGTGGGGCGGGCGCCGAACCGGCGGCCCCGGCCCAGGCCGACATCGATCGCGAACTCCGGCGGATCCTGGCGGACCGCAAGGACCTGGAAAGCTTCGTGGCCACCGCGGCCCTGGACCTGGGCGCGCACCTGCCCCGGGGCATCCGGGTGCTCATGGACCGGATCACCTACGGCGATACCCCGTTCTGCGGAAGCCTGTCGGCCTTCCTGGAACAGGCCCTGGCCGGCGAGCTGGTGACCTTCGGCCAGGTTCAGATGATCGACAAGGCCGCGGGCCGGGAGGCCATCCGGGAGGCCGGGGTGGACCAGGACCTGGCCGAAACGCTGCGCTCCCAGGCGGTGGTCCGCGGCACCTGCTTCGGACTCGGGGACGAGGTCCAGCTGAACCTGCGGATCGCCGCCAGCACCGGCGAGGAACTGGCCGCCACCACCCTCCGGGTGCCCGTCGCCCTGGTCCGCAAGGCGGGCCTGCAGCTGGCTCCGGAGAACCTGGAGGAAGCCAGCCAGGCCCTGGAGATCTGCGCGGCCCGGGTCGAAGCCTCGAAGCTCCGGGTGAAGCTGGCCCTGGACCGGGGCGACGGCGGGATCTACCGCCGGGGCGAGAAGCTGCACCTCTTCCTCAAGGCCAGCATGGACTGCTACGTGAAGCTGGTCTACCACCAGGTGGACGGCACCAACGTGGTGATCTTCCCCAACCGGTTCCACCCCGACGCCCGGATCCAGAAGGGGGTGCTCTACCAGGTGCCTCCGGACGACAACAGCTTCGATCTGGAGGTCGATGCCCCGTTCGGGGCGGAACTGGTGAAGGTGGTGGCCGCCACCGTGCCCCTGGAGCTGGCCGTCGCGGCGCCCGATGCCAATGGCCTGCGGGCCGTCCAGGAGGATCTGGCCTCCCTGGTGGGGCGGACCCGGGGCATCGCCCTGAAACAGGCCCAGGTGCAGTACTGCGAGGACACGGTCGTGGTGAACACCCTGGAGGCGGACCAACCCTGAACCAGCCCCCTTCCCATGCCCCGCCGGGGCTGGGACCATGAAGCCTGCAACCCGAGAGGACAGCCCATGATCAGCGACCTGAAATTCCTCCTGCAACGTGACCTCACCGCCCTGCGGCGGGAAGTGGAGCAGTATCCCGACGACGCCGCCCTGTGGCGGACCCTGCCGGGCACCGGCAACCCCGGTGGCACCCTGGCCCTGCACGTGGCCGGCAACCTGCAGATGTTCCTGGGCGCCCAGCTGGCCCACACCGGCTATGTGCGCGACCGGGACCGGGAGTTCGCCGTGCGCGGCCTGCCCCGGGCCGACGTGCTGCGGGAGCTGGACGCCGCCGCCCTGGCCGTGGGGGCGGGCCTGGACGCCCTGGAGCCGGCCGCCCTGGACCGGGAGATCCCGTCCCACCAGGGCGGCCAGCCCCTGACCCTGCGCCGTTCCCTGCTGCAGATCGCCGCCCACCTGGCCTACCACCTGGGCCAGGTGAGCTACCACCGCCGCCTGGCCAGCCAGCCTAACGCCTGACGCCGGCTGCGCGGGGCCCTGGCCGGGCACGCTCCGCCATCGCGGCGGGCCCCTCCCGCGGCTGGCGGAGCTTGCCCATGCGCACCCGCGGCCGGGGCCGGAGGAACGTGTGGCCGCACGCCTGCGGCTGGGCCTGGACGCCTTCGTGGCGGCCGGCCCGGCGCAGCCGAGGCTCATCATGCCGGGGCGGCGGGCCGCGCAGGAGACCGGTTTCCGGGGACTGGCGCCGGGCCGCTGAGCGCTCGGTCCTCCACGATGATCGATCCGGGCGGCCAGGCGGGTCGTCCATGAAATGTATCCATAGCATTGATTAATTTAAGGCTGTTGGAACGGAACGTGCTTCATCAAACCCACCCCTGGAAAGACAGGTGACACGCTCCAGGCCCAAAGGGAACCCATGGCCCAAGACAACGCCTTCCAGGCAGGGCGTCCAAACCGCCCTCGGAGGCGGGCGGAAGACAGTCCGGCCAGCATCCGTCCCCCCTGACCAGGCCGTGCCGTCGACGCCGCGGACCCGATGATGATGATACAGATCATGATTATATAAACTCAAAAAGGATTCATGATGAAAAGCAACACTGAACTGCAAAAGGACGTCCAGACCGCCATCGCCTGGGAACCCTTGCTGACCTCGGCCGAAATCGGGGTCACCGCCAAGGACGGTATCGTTTCCCTGACGGGTACCGTTGACAGCTATGCCAAAAAGACCGAAGCGGAGAACGCCGCGAAAGGCGTGATCGGGGTCAAGGCAGTCGTTGAAGAAATAAAGGTAAAATTCAGTGATTATTTTGACAAGATAACAGACAACGAAATAGCCGCTGAAATAATCAAGGCACTCCATTGGAATACCCAAATACCCAACGACAAGATTAAAATCAAGGTTGAAAACGGCTGGGTCACCATGGATGGTGAACTCGAGTGGAACTATCAGAAGGAAGAAGCCAAGAACGCCGTCATCCGCCTGCGTGGCGTTTCAGGAATCATAAACAATATTGCCATCAAGTCCAATTCAGAAGATCAGATTGAAAAAGCCGATATTGAATCAGCCCTGCACCGGAATTCATTCATCAACACCAACTTGATTGACATCAAGGTTGCGCATCACGTGGTGACCCTCACCGGTGACGTCAGGTCCTGGTTCGAAAAAGACAAGGCGTCCCAGATCGCATGGAAGGCCAAGGGCGTCTGGACCGTAAACAACCACTTGTCAATCGCGGACGCCTAGTCCGACCACGGGTCCATCGGATCACCTCCTGACCCCGCTTTCCGCCACTCCGTTCCGGCTCCGATCCGGCTCGTGCTGCATCCAGGACGGTGACCCTTGGCCAGACCCACAGGCAGACTCAACGTGTTGAATGCGGTTCGCTCCCGGTTCCGCCCGGAGGGCCATACCCATGGCCGGGAAGGGTGGCTGCGGGCCGCGGTGCTGGGCGCCGATGACGGCCTGGTCTCCACGGCGAGCCTCATGATCGGGGTCGCCGCCACTTCGGCCTCCAAGAGCGCCGTCATCATGGTGGGCCTGGCCGGCCTGGTGGCGGGGGCCATGTCCATGGCCGCCGGGGAGTATGTCTCGGTCAGTTCCCAGCGCGACACGGAAAAGGCCAACATCGCCCAGGAGGCCCACGAGCTCCAAAGCAGTCCCGAGGATGAACTGGAGGAGCTCTCCCTTCTTTACGAAAACCGGGGCCTGGAGCCGACCCTGGCCAGGGAGGTGGCCCGGCAACTCACCCGCCATGATGCCCTGGAAACCCACATGCGGGACGAACTCGGCATCAACGCGGCCACCCAGGCCCATCCGCTCCAGGCGGCCGCGGTTTCGGCCGCCAGCTTCAGCCTGGCGGCCCTGCTGCCCATTGCGGCCCTGCTGCTGGCCTTCCCCGCCCAGCGAAGCGCCGTCATCGCCATCGCGACCCTGGCCGGCCTAGGCCTGATGGGTGCCCTGGGAGGCCACCTGGCCAAGGCCCCGATCCTGCATTCCGCGCTGCGGGTGCTCCTGGGGGGCGGCCTGGCCATGGGGATCAGCGCCCTGGTGGGGCACCTGTTGGGGACTGGAGGCATCTAGATGCCAGAAAGGGAGACGATGCTCGGCCGGCTGGGTCCGGGGCTGGTGGCTGGCGCCTCCGGCGACGACCCCAGCGGCATCGCCACCTACTCCCAGGCGGGTGCGGCCTATGGCTTCGCCCTGCTGTGGACCATCCTGTGGTGCCTGCCCCTCATGTGCGCGATCCAGGAGATCAGCGCGCGCATCGGCCGGGTCACGGGCCAGGGCATCGCTGGCAACATACGCCGGCACTATTCCCACTGGCTGCTGCACCCGGTGGTCCTGCTCCTGGTCCTGGCCAACACCCTCAGCCTGGGCGCGGACATCGGCGCGATGGGGGCAGCCCTGAAGCTGCTGATCGGCGGCCCGGCCCTGCTCTATGCCCTGGGATTCGCCGGTCTATGCCTCGTGCTGGAAGTCTGCATCCCCTACGAATCCTATGCCCGGATCCTCAAGTGGCTGTGCCTGGTGCTGTTCAGCTACGTCCTCACGGTGTTCTTCATGAAGGTCCCATGGGGACAGGTCGCCGCAGGGACGCTCATTCCCTCCCTTCATGGAGGCAAGGACTACTGGGCCACCCTCATCGCCATTTTCGGAACCACCATCAGCCCCTACCTGTTCTTCTGGCAGGCGTCCCAGGAGACCGAAGAAATCCGGGACCACCCGGCCGAACTGGCCCTGGTCAGCGAGCCGTGGCATGCCCGGGTCCAGTTCGGCCGGATCCGGTTCGACACCATCACCGGCATGCTCTTGTCCAACGTGGTGGCCTTCTTCATCATCCTCGCCGCCGGCGCGACGCTGCATGTGCACGGCACCACCGATGTCACAACGGCCGAACAGGCAGCTGAGGCCCTCCGCCCCCTGGCCGGGCGCTTCGCCTTCACGGTTTTCGCGCTGGGGATCATCGGCACCGGGCTTCTGGCGGTACCCGTCCTGGCCGGATCGGCGGCCTACGCTTTCGGCGAAGCGCGCCGATGGCCCACCGGCCTGAATCGCAAGCCACTGGCCGCCAAGGGGTTCTATGCCGTGCTCGCGGCCGCGATGGTGATCGGCCTCGCGCTCAACTTTCCGCTGGTGCAGCGGCATCTCCACGTGACGCCCATCAAGGCCCTGTTCGTCTGCGCCATCATCAACGGGGTCGCCGCCGTGCCGATCATGGTCGTGGTCATGCTGCTGGCGGGCAACGCCAAGGCCATGGGACGGTTCACCCTGAAATCGGGGATGCTGCATACGCTCGGTTGGCTGGCCACCGGGGCCATGGCCCTGGCCGCCCTGGGCATGGTCGTGACCCAGTGACCCCCGGACCGGAGCTCGGCGCGCCGCCGTGCGCCGCGGCCGGATCGGACCGCAGGCCTGCCGTCCAGGCGTCAGGCCTGGGAAACCTTGCGCAACGCACCGGCCAGCCGCTCCAGGGTCGCCCCGCCGATCGAGCACTGGCCGGCCACGGGGGTCGTGCTCCAGGCGGCCCAGGTCTGGCCGCCGGTCACAGCCAGGCGCAGGGAGATGTAGGGATTCGCCAGTTTTTCCACGGTGAGCAGCCGACAAGCGGGCAGGCTTGGTCCCAGGGCCCGGCCCGGCTCCAGGGGCAGCGAGGGCGTGGCCAGGACCTGCGTGATCCTGGGGATGAAGTCCAGGCCCACCCCCTTCAGGAACGTGAACAGCGCGTTCTGCTGGATCTGGAGGGCCTCGGCGGGGCCGGTCGCCAGCTTTTCGTGGGATCCGGCCGCGGTGCGCCGAACCCATTGTCCCGAGCGGCGCTCCACCCCATCGGCCAGCACATGCACCAGCACGATCCCCAGATCGTGATCCACCACCAGGAAATCCAGATCCAGGCTCCCGGGAGCCTCCGGGTCGGGCAGCTGGACCCGCACGAAGACCCGGGTTTCGGGGGGAAGGACCCGGAAGGCGTCCAGGACGGTCTGTTCACCGGCAAGATGGGCCGGGATCTGCGGCTGATCGGGATGGAACCTGGGCATCGGGAAACTCCAGGTCCAGGATGCCACAGCTGAGCCCGGCTCCAGGCCGGGAGCGGTCACCCATGGCCTTACCGGTGCACCTCCGAGCGATACCCCCGCCTTCGGTGAAGCCATCCATCCGCGACCTTCCGTCGATCATTCTGGTGGGAAGGGAACCATCCCTACCCGGGGATTCATTCCCATCCATTCATGTCATTAGACATAGATAAATGGCTCAGGAAATGCTTGAAGCGAAGGACCGGCTGCACTGATTGCACCGGTAACCCATGGAGCTTATCGATGAAAAAGATTGCTGCCCTGCTGTTCGCGGCCGCCCTGATCGCCCCGGCCTTCGCCGGGATGAATGCCCAGGCCATCGCCACCCCCAACGCCCCGGCCTTGACCGCCGGTGATACCTCCGCTGCCACAACACCCGCCAAGGTGAAGAAAGCCAAGAAGGCCAGCCGGACCCGGAAGGCCAAGAATCAGGCCGCCGCCGATCACGCCGCAGCCGCGGCTGAAGCCCCGGCCCCCACCAACCCCTGACCCTGGAAAGGCTGCCCGAATCCACCCCAGAATCCTTCGCCTGCGTCCGGCCCCCCCCGGAGGCCGGCGGAGGTTTTCCCATGAGACGGCTGCCCGGGCGGCAGGGTCCGTTTGGAGTGGGAGGCGGAGGGAGACCGCATCCTGGGTGGCCTCAGGTTCTTCCCGGATGACCCGCGGGCTCCCGCAGTCGAGCCCGGAGCGCACCATTTTCATGCTGCAAGGCCCTTCTCTCGGTGATGTCGCTCATCACCACCCGGCAAACCGGCTCCCGGCCCATGGCCTGGACTGGAGCAGACGGTGCGGAGGTCAGTTGCACCCAGAACCGAGTCCCGTCCGGTTTCACCATCCGGAGTTCGCAGGCGGCGGACCGGCCCGTGGCGTAGAGCTGTTTCTGATGATCATAGTAGACTTCTCGATCCTCCTCGAGGATGAACCTGGCAATGGGCTTCCTGACGAGCGTGGACAGGGCCAGGTCCAGCATGGCGACGGCCGTCAGATTGGCCTCGAGGATCAGCCCCTCCCGGGAAAGGATGCAGTAGCCGACGGGAGCCAGGTGGTATAGATCGAAATAGTGTGCTTGGGCAACCTCCAGTTCGGCCTGCACCCGCGCCAATTCGTCGTTCTGCATCTCGAGTTCCACTTGATGCACCTGCAGTTCATGGATCGCGCGCAGGGTCTCATCTTGAGTCGGGACCGCCCGTCCCTCTGGCACCCGGGAGCGGTGCTGCAGGACTCTGGCTTCGGCACGGGCGCGAAGTTCCGCTGCCGGCCTCATACCGGTTGGCTTCTGGGGCATCGCTGGCCTCCTTCCCTTTCCGTGAAAGCGTAGTATCGCGCCCTTTCATGGCTGGCATTCCATAAATCCACCTGACGGGCACGGGACCGGGGGCGCAGACCCTCTGCCCCCCCCGACACCGGCCCTGGGAGCGGGAATTTCAACGAATTGGAACCACGGTCCACTTTCACTGATTCACGTTACCATGATGCATCCGGATAAACCCGCCTACGCAGTACAGGTGACCAGGAACAGACCTGAGTCCTTTCATATGCGACAGGAGCCCCCATGAAGATGTCCTTCCGCTGGTATGGCGATTCGGACCCCGTCAGCCTGGAATACATCCGCCAGATTCCCGGCCTGCACGGCATCGTGTCCGCCATCTATGATGTCCCGGTCGGCGAGGTATGGCCCATGGCCAAGATCCTGGCGCTCAAGGCGCGGATCGAGGGCCAGGGCCTGGCCTTCGAAGTGGTGGAATCGGTGCCGGTGCACGAGGACATCAAGCTGGGCCGGCCGACCCGCGACGCCCTGATCGCCAACTACCAGCAGAACATCCGCAACCTGGCCGCCGCCGGAGTCCGGGTCATCTGCTACAACTTCATGCCGGTGTTCGACTGGACCCGCACCGTGCTCGACCAGCGGATGGCGGACGGCTCCACCACCCTCGCCTTCAGCACCCATGACGTGGAGCAGATCGATGTCAGCCAGGGCATCTCCCTGCCGGGCTGGGATGCGAGCTACCAGCCCCAGGAACTGAAGGCCCTGCTCGCCGCCTACGCGTCCCTGGGCGAGGCGAACCTTTGGCGCAACCTGACCTTTTTCCTGGAGGCCATCATCCCCGTGGCCCACGAGGTGGGCATGCGCATGGCCATCCACCCGGATGATCCGCCCCGCCCCATTTTCGGGCTGCCCCGCATCGTCAAGAACCGCGCCGACCTGAACCGGCTGGTGCGGCTGGTGGACCTGCCGGCCAACGGGCTGACCCTGTGCTCGGGATCCCTCGGCGCGGGGCCCGAGAACGATGTCGAGGCGCTGGTGCGCGAGTTCGGCGCCATGGGCCGGATCCACTTCGCCCACCTGCGGAACGTGAAGGTCACGCCCCAGGGTGATTTCGTGGAGACCGGCCACCTGTCGTCCTCCGGTTCCCTGGACCTGGCCGCCATCGTCAAGGCCTACCACGAGGTGGGCTTCGACGGCTACGTGCGGCCCGATCACGGCCGCATGATCTGGGGCGAGACCGGAAAACCGGGCTACGGCCTCTATGACCGGGCCCTGGGCGCGGCCTACCTCAATGGCCTGTGGGAGGCCACGGAAAAAGCCTCGGCCGGTCCCACCTGCCGCCAGCCTGCCGTGCCTTGAGGTTCAGTCCAGGCCCAGGGCATGGCGCCTGGGCGTGGCGGCGTGGGCGGCCCGGAGGTACGGCGCCGGCCAGGGCACGTTGCCGTCGCCCAGGACTTCTGCGGCATGCAGGGGCCAGCGGGGATCCCTCAGCAGTTCCCGTCCCAGCATGACCAGATCGGCCTGTCCGGTGCGCAGGATGTGCTCGGCCTGGGCCGGCTGGGTGATCATGCCCACGGCGCCGCTGGGGATGCCGGCCTCCTGTCTGACCCGCTCGGCGAACCGGGTCTGGTAGCCGGGCCCCACCGGTACCCTGGCGCCGGCCGCGGTGCCCCCGGAGGAGACATCGATAAGGTCCACCCCCAGCGGTTTCAGTCGGCGGGCCAGCGCCACGGTCTCATCGGGGTTCCAGCCACCTTCCACCCAATCGGTGGCCGAAAGCCGGACCAGCAGAGGCAGTTCCTCGGGCCAGACCGTACGCACCGCGGTGGTGACCTCCAGCAACAGCCGGATCCGGTTCTCGAAACTGCCGCCATAGCAGTCCTGGCGCTGGTTGCTGAGCGGCGAAAGGAACTGGTGCAGCAGGTAGCCATGGGCGGCATGCAGCTCCACCACCTGGAATCCCGCGTGCAGCGCCCGCTGGGCAGCCTGGATGAAGGCCTTGACCACCGCGCCGATTTGTTCGCCGCTCAGGGCGGCCGGCGCCTGATGCTGGGGATCGAAGGCGATCGCGGAAGGTCCGACCGTGCTCCATCCCCCCTCGCCGATGGGCACCGTTCCCGGCACTCCCTCCCAGGGTTTGCGGGTGCTGGCCTTGCGCCCCGCGTGGGCGAGCTGGATCCCCGCCGCGGCGCCCTGGGCGTTGATGAAATGACGGATCCGGCGCAGGGGTTCGATCTGGCCATCGGCCCACAGGCCAAGGTCTTCGGCGGTGATCCGTCCCTCCGGCAGGACCGCGGTCGCCTCGGTGAGGACCAGCCCGGCCCCGCCCTGGGCCAGACCGCCCAGGTGTACCAGGTGCCAGTCGTTGGCCAGCCCATCCAGGGCGGAGTACTGGCACATGGGGGACACCACGATGCGGTTCGGCAGGGTCACATGGCGCAGGATCATGGGTTCAAATAGGCAGCTCAAGACAGGTTCTCCTCATGGTTCATTCTGGTACCGGCTACTCGTGGCTCTGGAGGTGGCCGCGTTCGACGAGCTTCTTGGCCAGGCGCTCGGCGACATCGACGGCGAAGTCGATGTCGGCGTCGCTGAGTCCGGAGTTGGTTCCGTCCGCCATGCTGTTGAGGATGTACAAGGCATACTGTTCAATCCGCTTGAGTCCCAGGGGCGGACCGAACGGTTTCGGGACATTCGGAGAGGGGCCTTCGCCGGGAGGGGTCATGGGCGGTTCCTTGGGCTGATTCATGGGGCAAGGGCAGAACGTTCCTGGCGGGCCGGGATCCCGGTGGCAGTGCAGCGGCAACCGACGGGCCGAAGTCATCATGGACCGGACGGTCAACCAACGCATGCCCTTATTTTGACGTGGTTACCCTGGTGAAAATACGATGATCCGAGCGGAGCTTCGGGACCTGGCCGTGCCAGGGGCGACCTTCCATGGGCGAAGCGAACAGGACGGTGGGAACAGCCCTCCAGGGGGAGCTGGCAAGCCCTCGGATGCGCGGCTGGCATCGCTCATTTTGACGGAATGAACCCCGGCCACGGGGAGCCTATATACATACAATTACTGCTAATAAAGCATATTGAGCGACGGCATGGTTATTGCACTTTTGCCCCCGCCAACGGGAAGCGCCTTTGCATTTATTGATCATCACTGGCCGATGGTTCTAAGCTGTTCCCCCAAAGCCGGACGGGGCACCGTCGAGGACGGAGCCTTTCGGGTCCCCCCCCGCACATGGGCCCACTTCCCCAGGAGATCGTCATGTCAGTTCGCCGCTATACCGCCCCGTCGCTCCTGGTGACCCTGCTCATCGCCGGGGGGCTGGCCTGCCGCAAGCCCGTGGCAGCCCGACCCGAACAGCCCCAGGCAGTCGCCGCGCCGGACCAGCCCGGACCGGCGGATCAGGTCCTGCCTCCCACCGACGCGGAGCAGAAGCGCACGTCCGAGGATGCCCTGGAAGCGGCCAGGAATGCGGCAGCCATGCGGGAGGCCCAGTACCACAAGGCCGCGGACGCAGCCCTCCGGGATATCCACTTCAACTTCGACCAGTCGGCCATCGTGGCCAGCGACAAGCCGGTGCTCGTGGCCATCGCCGGGTTCATGAAGCGCTACCCCCAGGCCCATGTGACCATCGACGGGAACTGCGATGATCGCGGCACGGTGGAATACAACCTGGCGCTGGGCGAGCGTCGGGCTGCCGTCACCCTGGACTATCTGGTAGGCCTGGGCGTCGCCGGGTCCCGCCTGGACACCTTGTCCTATGGCAAGGAGAAGCCGGTCTGCACGGAATCCGTGGAATCCTGCTGGCTCAGGAACCGGCGCGCGCATTTCACCTTGAAGTAGCTTGCGGGCGGGAGGAGCGGACACGGTCCCCCCCCGTCGGAACCGATGGTTGAAGGGGACGTGCATGGCAGGCGAGGAAGGCGACGCGAAACCATTCCTGGCCAGGATCGGGAAGGACCCGGCGAAACCCGGGCTCAGCCAGCACGATCCTCTTTTCAAGCCCTTGAATCGCCCGCAGTTCCATTTCTCGATCGGCTATTTTTTGGTCACGCTGATGGCCTTCGTCCTGTTCAACGCCTGGTTCCAGGCGCCCAAGGCCGAAGCCCTCGATTACAGCGCCTTCAAGGCCAAGATCCAGTCCGGGGAGCTCCACCGGGTGGAGATGGGGGAAAAGGAGCTGACCGGATACCTGTGGACCCAGGTCCAGTTCGACAGCGCCCGGGCCAGCCACAAAAAGCCGGCCGACTATCCCAAAGATTACCGGACGCGGCGGGTGGCCGATCCGGGTCTGGTCCAGCTCATGGACCAGAAGGGGGTCGAGTATTTTTCCCCCGCCACGGAATCCGGCGACTGGCTGGCCTCCATCCTGCCCTGGGTGCTGCCCATCGTCCTGATGATCGTGTTCTGGAAATACATCAGCAACCAGGTCGGCAAGGCCGGACAAGGCGTGATGTCGTTCGGCGCCAACAAGGCCAAGCTGGTGGCGGAGGGCGATACCGGGGTCACCTTCCAGGATGTGGCGGGCGTCGACGAGGCCAAGACCGAGCTCGTGGAAATCGTGGACTTCCTGAAACAGCCCAAGAAATACGAGGCCATTGGCGGAAAGATCCCCAAGGGGGTGCTCCTGGTCGGCCCCCCGGGAACCGGCAAGACCATGCTCGCCAAGGCGGTGGCGGGCGAGGCCAAGGTTCCCTTCTTCAAGATCAGCGGAGCCGATTTCGTGGAGATGTTCGTCGGCGTCGGGGCGGCCAGGGTCCGGGACATGTTCAAGCAGGCCGCGGAGAAGGCCCCGTGCATCATCTTCATCGACGAACTCGACGCCATCGGCAAGAGCCGCGGCATCACGTTCGGCGGGAACGACGAACGCGAGCAGACCCTGAACCAGCTCCTGGTGGAAATGGACGGCTTCGACACCCGGAGCGGCGTCATCATCCTCGCCGCGACCAACCGGCCCGAGATCCTGGATCCTGCACTCCTCCGGCCCGGCCGGTTCGATCGCCAGGTGCTGGTGGACCGGCCCGACCTGAAGGGGCGCGCCGACATCCTGAAGATCCACGCCAGGGGCGTGAACATGGACGGCAGCGTCGATCTGGACCAGGTGGCGCGGGAGACCCCGGGCTTTTCTGGGGCGGACCTGGCGAACATCGTCAACGAGGCGGCCCTGCTCGCGGTCCGGGCGGGCCGCCAGCAGGTTCTCCCCAGCGACTTCGACGATGCCATCGAAAGGGTGGTGGCCGGCCTGGAACGGAAGAACCGCCTGATCAATGCCAGGGAGCGCCGGATCGTGGCCTTCCATGAAACCGGGCATGCGGTGCTGGCCGCCTTCACCAGGGGCGCCGATCCGGTCCACAAGATCTCCATCATTCCCCGCGGCATCGGTGCCCTGGGCTATACCATCCAGGTTCCCACCGAGGACCGGTTCCTTCTGACCAGGGAGGAACTGCTGGGCAAGATCGATGTCCTGCTGGGCGGCCGCGCGAGTGAACAGCTTTTCTTCGGCGAGATTTCCACCGGCGCCGCCAATGACATCACCCGCGCCACCGAGATCGCCCGGAAGATGATCTGCGACTATGGCATGAGCGAAAAGTTCGAGAACGTGGTCCTTTCCTCCCAGACGAGCGCCATGTCCCTTCCCGGGGACCTGGCGCCGCGGCAGCGGGACTATTCCGAGGCGACCCAGCAGTACATCGACGAGCAGATCACGGGGATCATCAAGGGCCGGTACGAGAAGGCCATCGCGTTTCTGGGCGGCAAGAAGGGGGCCATCGAAAGGATCGCGACCAGGCTGTTGGAGGTCGAATCCATGGGCGAGGAAGCCTTCAAGGCCCTGCTCGAGGGATGCGAATCCTAGGGTCCGCGCAAAAACCACCTGTGCTCTCCAAGTGATTTTCTGCGGCCCCGCCCGCTGAACCCGGTGGGGACCGGGGGCTGTCCGCGCGCATCGGCCTCCAGCCCCCGGCGCCACGCGATCGCGCAACCTTCCGCCCGGAATGGTCCCTTGATGGCCTCCAGGTCCCGCGGATGTTGTATGGTGGATACATTAAGATCCATCAGGCAATCAGCTGAGGTGACCGTGAGTTTTCGATTCGCGGGGTTCATGCACCACAAGACCGTGGTCGAGCCGCAGGCCTTACCTGCGCCCGCCGACCGAACCGCCCCAGGACCGTCCGAAGCCGGCCCCGCTCCGCAGCCCCGACTGACCCCGCGCCAGGAGTACATCGCCAGCGTGTGCCGGGAATGCGATGACAACCTCATCTGCTCCCAGGCCTATGCGGATGGGTGCAGCTCATTGCAGACCAGCCTGGGGATCCTCGATAGCCAGTCCCCAGCCCCAAGCCACACGCCTTGACGCATCCCCCTTCGTGCCGGGACTCGGCTGATGGGTCAGAGCCGCCTGGCCGCGTCGGCCCACCGGTGGCCCAAAGCCCAGGTCCGCGGGAGGCATTGGATGGACCGGGTCCGTAGGCAGCCGGTCAGCCCTTGAAAGCCTTGATCAGGGTCTCGCACTGGGTCTGGAAGGACCGGTCGTGGGACGTCACGGGGGGAATCTCCCGATCGATCTTCAGCAGCTGGAACACGGCCATCTGGGCAGCACGCACCGAGTATTCCACCGTGAACACCACGTCTTCCGGGATCTCCACGAACTGGCTGATGAAAGCGAAATTCCGCGTGTGGGGGGGCACCGGCAGAGGCCGGTCGCCGGGGACGCGGGGCATGAACATGCTGGTGATGTACGGCATCATGCAGGGCAGGCAGATGGCCGTCCCGAAGATTTCCGGATCCAGACGCAGGTGGCCGCAGAGTTCCTTCAGGATTTCAGAACCATTGCATTCGCCCATGGGCTTGGCCACGAAATTACCGATCCGGTCCGGAAACAGGGAATAACCCCAGAATACCTGCACCCCGGCCGGCTGGTCCGGAAAGTGGGGTTGATGGGCCAACACGATGGACATCAGCCAGTTCGAGTCCTCGAAGGTCACCAGGCCGCCGGTGCCAGCCTCATTGCCGGTGAAGCGGCTCATGTGGTCGAAGAAGGTGGCATGTTCCAGGGTGACGGTGAACGATTCCCAGCAGGACTGGGCTATGCAGCTATTGAAGGCGGAGGGGTTGCCGAACTCCTGCCGGCCCATCGCGAGCTTTTCCCATAGGCTCCAGCCGCCGCTTTCGGCCTTGGTCAGCCGGACCGGGGCGCGGGTCATGGAACCCAGGCTGGAGGCATCGGTCATGGATGCGTTCTGCATGAAGACCAGCTCGCCGTCCGGCACACCCAGCACCTCGTTTCCGCTCGGGCGCCGGCAGTGGATGCCGGTCACGGTGAAGCCGCCTTCGCCCTCGGTGTGGTCCAGGTCGGTCACCTCGCAGTCGTTGACCAGGTGCACACCCTGGTCCAGGAGCCAGGCCTGCAGCGGCCGGACCAGGGAGTCGTACTGATTGTAGATGGTACGCTTGACCCCCCCCAGGGTCTCGATCCGGGAGAACTCCAGCATGAAGCGGTGCAGGTAGCGCCGGAATTCCACCGCGCTGTGCCAGGGCTGGAAGGCGAAGGTGGTGGCCCACATGTACCAGAATTCCGAATCGAAGAACCCCGGCGAAAGCCAATCGGAAATGCGGATGAGCCACAAGTCCTTCGCAATGAAGGCGAACATCCTTACAGCGAACCGGGTGGCAGCCGCCGGACAACAGAGGCCAGCAAGGATTCTGCCCCCATGATCCAGATGGAATGGCATCGTTTCCCCCTTTCCTGGGCCGTGCGGCAGGCCCCTCGAAGCCGCACCATTCTGATGGAATTCATCGGGCATTCAAGGGCGTTTATTCCGCATGTCGCTGGATCGGATGACATTTACCATTTGGCATTGCACGTGCATTCCCTCAAGCCCAGGTGATCGGGCAGACCGCGGGAAGAGCGTCCAGGACCGGCGATCTTCCAGCCCGCCCCCCGGACCCGGGAGGCTTCCCTCCTGGGCCTTCGTCCCCTACGGCCCGGCCATGGGCCGGGCTGCAGGCGGTGGTTCCTTCGCCATCGCCCTTTTTCGTTCGGAGAGGTTCCAACATGAAAAGAACAGTCGCGATTCTGCTTGCCGCAGCCATCGGTGGCGCGCTCCTGCTGGCCAATCCGCCCTACCACCACCGGCACCATCACCGGCACCACCATGACGGCTCCAGGGTGGTGGTCCGGCTCCCTTGATGCCTGCCTGATGAGTGCCGGAGCGCAGGCCCATGGTTGCAAAGCCTTGCAGGCGTGGGCCGGGTTCGGAGGCTCCGGTGATGGCCTGTGCCGGACGGGTCGTTCCACCTGGATCCGGCCGCCAGCTCCTAGGAACTGATCCGCTCCAGGTACCTGCCGGCGGCCATCAGGAAGCCGGGACCCCATGCGTGCCCCCCCTCGAAACGGACCGCCTCGGCCCGGACCCCCATGGCCTGGAGGCTGGCCAGGTCGTGCTCCAGCTGTGCCCCGGTGTAGAAGGGGTCCTGGTCGCCGCGGCCGAGGAGCACGGAAGGCAGGGCCGGGGCTTCGGCCTGGGCCATGTCCCCGGGCAGCTCTCCCCCCAGCACGACGAGGCCGTGGCAGGGACCGCAGCGGGCGGCGGCACGCCAGGCCATGGCCGCCCCCTGCGAGAACCCCGCGAAGACCAGCTTGCCATTCCCCCCTGTCCCCCGCAGTTCGGCAACGACCCGCGACACGTAGGCGAGGTTGTCGGCGATCGCCGGGTGCCGGTCCAGGCTCGTCATCCAGGAGCCCACCACCTCCCGGGTCTTCGGACGGTAGAAGCGATGGAGGGCCTGGACGGCCACCAGGGTCCAGTCCGCAGCCCCGGGTATGCGGCGCAACGCCTCCAGCAGGTCCTCCGCCCGCTGACCGTAGCCGTGGAACCCCACCAGCAGCGGGGCCGAGGCTCGGGGGCCAGGTTCCACCAGGTAGCGGCCTGTGGTCGGGGTGCTGATGAGGTGCGTTTCGGTCATGGCGCTTATTCTGCCATGGCGTTCATGGGGAGCCGGGGGTCCGTTCCACGCTGAGCGCAGGACGCCGGAACGGCGGCACCCCTCCCATGGCGGAGGGGCTCACGGCTGATGGGTATTGGCCAGGGAGGAACGCTGCCGGGCGTCCCGGATCTGGGCAGCGCTGAGGCCCGGCTCCAGGGTCGCGAGCAGTTCGCCAGCCTGTTCGTTACCCCCGGCGCTGGCCAGGAGCAGCCAGGCATAGGCCTGCACCCGGTCCTGGGGCACCCCGTCGCCCAGGGCGTACATCGTGCCCAGGCACCCCTGGGCGGTGGCATTGCCCTGGGCCGAGGCCAGCCGGAACCACTTGACCGCCTCGGCCACGTCCCTGGGCACGCCCTTGCCCAGGTAGCACATGGCGGCCAGACGGGCCTGGGCCTCCGCCTCGCCGCGTTCCGCGGCGCGGCGACAGGCCTCCGGGCTCGCCGTGGCGTCCTGGGCGTCGACGATCCCGCCAAGGCTGAGCGCTCCGACCGCCCGGGGGCGATGCGGGCCCAGCTCCGCCTGTCCCCCCATCAGCAGGACGGAACAGCCGAAGGCCAAAACCCAACCCAGAGATACAGCCATGGGGTCTCCTCGCATACGAACGGCTTCGGTCCTGGACGCTGGCCTGAGCCCTTTGAATACCTATCGGCATAGCGGCAGCGCTCCGCTATGGGCGGTTCGCAACCAGCGCCGGGTCGGCCCCAGGCCTGCCCCGCCCATGGGAAATCCGGCTCGGACCGCATCGCCGGGCGGGTATTCCCCCGGCCAGGCGAGAGCCTGCGGGGCAGCGGGTCTCGAAGGCGCGGCGACCGATCATTATGAGCGGGCCGGAGTCGGTGCTGGTTTACCAACTACAAGCAAATGCAGCTAATTCCATCTCGGCACAGAACATGCTCACCGACGACGAGATTCCCCCGACAAGCATCAGCAGGGAATGGCCGATAGCATCCGGGAGTCCCCCCTTGTGCAGCATCCATCCATCCACCTCCGGCCTCATGACCATCGCACTGGTGGCCATGCCGCTCCCGGCGGCCAGACCCAAGCGGCCCAATGCCCCGAGGCCACCCCTGGCCTGGGCCGCCCTGGAGAGCGGCAGGGCCGCCATCAGCAGGATCGACGTGGAGATCGGCGAGGTTTTCGACCTCGCCAAGCCGGAGGAGAACAACTTCCTTGGACGGTTGGCCGACCATCTGCACATGTCCACCAAGGAAAGGGTGGTCCGCAGGGTCCTCCTGTTCAAGGAGGGGGATCCGGTCCGGACCCGGCAGATCTATGAAACGGAGCGCCTCCTGCGCGCGTTGCCGTTCGTGAAGGACGCGCACATCGACCCGGTCGTCCAGCCGGACGGGACCGTGGTGGCCCGGGTGCGGGTCCGGGATGCCTGGACCACCCAGATCAACGCCGGATTCTCCTCGGTGGGGGGCCAGAAGGCGATGAACTTCGGGCTCGACGAAATGAACTTCCTGGGCCTGGGCAAAAGCCTGTCCTTCGACACGGCCAAGGATCACCAGCGCAGCACCTGGGGCATCACCTACAAAGATCCCCAGCTGCTCGGCAGCCGATGGACCCTCGCCGCGCAGGACCAGGTCCTCTCCGACGGCATGGCGCGCAACTTCAGCCTGGCGCGGCCGTTCTATGCCCTGAACACGCCCTGGTCCACCACCCTGGCCATGGGACAGAAGCATACCAGCCTCTATCTCTACGATCGGGGCGCGCAGGTGTACCAGGCCCCCTTCATCTCGGACCAGGTCCAGTGGTCGGGCGCCGTGGCCTTCCACGAAAAGGCGGATCGGATCTGGCGCGGCGGCGTGCTCCTGGACCGGGAGGATACCCACTACGGCAGCCTGATCCGGAACGGACCGCCTGGCGGCCTGCTGCCGCCCGATCTGCCCAACCGGCGCCTGCGGGGACCGGCACTCACCCTTTCCACCGAGAAGGACGCCTTCGAATCCTTCACCGACCTTATGGGCATGGAAACGCCCGAGGACTACAACCTCGCATGGAACGGCTCCCTGCAGGTCGGCACCTACACCCGGGCGCTGGGCTCCTCCATGGCCGCGCCGTTCTTCATGCTGCAGGCGGCCAACGGCTGGTCCTCTTCCAGCGATGACCTCACCCTGTTCACCTCCAGCTTCAGCGGCCGGGATCCCGCCAGCGGACTGGAGAACGCCCAGGCGAACCTCGCCCTGGTGCAGTACCAGAAGCTGGAACCGAACCAGATCCTCGCCGGCATCGCAACCCTCGACGTGGGCAAGCGGCTGGATCCCGAGAACTGGTTCTACCTGGGCGGCGACCAGGGCCTGCGCGGCTTTCCCGACGAACTGCACCCCGGCAACGTCCGCTGGCAGGTTTCCGTCGACTACCGGCTGCTGACCGAGCAGCGCTGGTGGGACATCGTGCGCATGGGCTACAACGCTTTCTTGGACGTGGGTTCCATCCGCCAGTTCGACGGCCAGGGCTGGTCCAAGCCGTACTCCGATGTCGGCGTCGGGCTGCGCATGGGCAACCTCAAAAGCTCCCTGGGCCGGGTGATCCTGGTCAGCCTGGCGGCGCCCCTGAACCGGGAACCCTACCAGTCCCGGTTCCAGTTCACCATCGGCAACACCACGCGCTTCTGATCTGTCCGGGGTGGGACCGCGCGGCCGCTTCGCGCCCTCTCCGTTCCGCCGCAGTCAGCGGCCTTCGGCCTTGGCGATCGCGGCGCTGACCGCCTTCCGTCTCCACGCCAGGACGGTGTTGGGCGTGCCGTCTTTGGCGGTCCAGCACGCCTGGGCGTCCTCCAGCGAGTCCTCGGCATCCTTCAGGGCCTCCAGCAGTTCCGGCGCAGCGGCGATCAGCGCGGCGTTGGCCTGGAAGCTGGGGCCTTCGATCCCGTGGGCGGCCACAACGCGCTGATCTTCGTTGGCGTTCTGGTCGGGCGCGATGACCCCGGCGGAGTCGGGGCTGTCGAAGTCGACCTTCCAGGGGCCTGGGGTGTGGGCGGCAGCCCCGGTGGTCCGAGGTGCTTCCGCAATGACGGTCTTCTGGTGTGCCTGGCTGGGGCTGATCGTGGTCATGGCGTTTCTCCTGTTGGACTTCCGGCCCAAACCCAACCCGAGGCGAGTCGTGTCATCGTCATATCCCTAGCAATATACGTCCAACCTCCATCATATTGTCGGTTATTACCATTGACCAGGCGACATGAAGGGGGCATCCGGGCGGCACAGATCATCTGATCGCCTGATCGTGGGGGCCATTCCAGAATGATCGATGCGCCGGGCCATCCCCTTGGGCCATGTTTGTAAATATTTGAAAATGAAATAGCTTAAATATCGGCTCGAAAGCTGCAACAGCTCCGAGGCCAACCCGTAGGGGGGGCTATTCCTGGATTCATCCAGCGAGCAAAGGTCTTCGGCAAGTAGACAACCCCGGGGCGTCGAGGCTTCCTCAACTGGACGTCCCATCTGGAAAGGAAACAACATGTTGTGGACTATAGCCATCATCCTTGTTGTCCTCTGGGCTCTGGGCATGGTCACCGCCTATACCCTTGGCGGGTTCATTCACGTGCTGCTGGTGCTCGCCGTCATAGTCATCATTGTCCGGGTGATCCAGGGACGGAGCGCGATCTAGCGCGATCATGTACCATCCGTCCAAAACTGGCGGCCCACCGCGGAGCACGGCAGCCCTGTGGGCTGCCCTCAAGAAGGCCATCAACCGGCTGCTGGGCTGGTTTGGGCTGCAGTCGCCGCTGATCAAACTCACCCTGCTGGCCTTGATTCTCCTGATTCCAGCCTCCGGCATCTATGCCTTCAAGCTCGTCCACAGCCGGGCCGCCCTCCCCGATCAGGTCCAGCCCATGGGGGTCGACGGCCAGGCGGCAGACGCGATGTGGTCGCTCAATGACCAGTTGCCCGTGGTTTTCGGCACCCGGTCGATGCTCAACTTCCTGGCGACCCACCCGGTCGAACGCATCACCGTGGTTTACAAGCCTCTCCTGTGGAATGTCTCCGAGCGCATCATCCTGATCGAATCCCGGGGCAAGCAGTACGCCTATTACCCCAGCGACATGGAGACCCGGATCTTCACCGACCAGGCCGTCACAGCCGCATGGGCCAGCAAGCTGGTCTTCATCCCGCGCAGCGAACTCAGTGCCGGGAGCCGCAAGTTGCTCGAGCACCTGGACTCGCGCTTTTCCGGAGCCCGTCCGCAGTCCGAGAAATACGCATGGACGGCTGCCGCGAGTGGCCTGTTGTCGATCGTGCTCCTGTTCAGCGTGCTGGCCTTCCTGTACGCCCAGTTCAAGGGCCAGTTCAAGACGCTCAAGTTCATCGAGCCGTCGCAGGTGCTTGGCTCCATGGATGACCTGGTCGGCATGGATGACATCAAGGCCGAGGTCGCGCAGATCAAGGACCAGTACCAGCGCCGGGCGGAGTATGCCGAATACGGCATATCCAAGCCCTTCAATGTCATGTTCAGCGGGCCGGCGGGTACCGGCAAGACCAAGCTGGCCAGCTACCTGGCCAAGGAACTGCGGCTGCCGATCCTGTTCCACTCCGCGGCCAACCTGGAAACCGGCCTCGTTTCCGGTGGTTCGAACACGCTCACCCGCATTCTGGCGCTGGCGACCCGGCGCAAGCGCTGCATCGTCTTCCTCGACGAGGCACAGGACCTCTTCATGAAGCGGGGTGGTCGCCGCAAGTTCGACGATGACACGTCGAATACGTTCCTGTCGGTGCTGGATGGCGTGCGCAGCGGGAATGACGCCGAGGTCATCTGGATCGTGGCCAGCAACTTCAACAGCGAAACCATGCCGATGGACGAAGCCATGCTGCGCCGGTTCCAGATGAAGGTGGACTTCCGCCTGCCGAACCAGGAAGAGCGTCTGGCGATCATCCATCTCTACCTGGCGCGACGCGCCGACAAGGTGCTGCCGGACCTGGATCTCCGTCCCCTGGTCGCAGTGACGGAGGGGAGCAGCCCGGCGGATCTGGAGACCATCGTCAACCAGGCCGGCATCACCGCAGTGCAGGCGGGGTTGCTGATCGGGGCGGACACCCTGATGCAGGCCGCGGAGCGGGTGCTGGTGGGCAACGTCAACCTGAACACCACCCAGGAACACCAGCGCGACCGCCGGATCATCGCCACCCACGAATGGGGCCACTTCCTGGTCGACCTCGAGCACGAACGCACACGCACCCATGACGACTGGGAGCAGATCCTGGCCGAGGTGAAAACCCTCAAGATTTCGCTCAAGGCCAACGCGCGCACCAATGCGCTGGGCTTCGTCTTCCACAAGCAGGGAACCAACCTGCTCAAGACCAAGGGCGACATCGAGCATGAGGTGCGCGTGCTGCTGGGGGGCATGGCCAACGAGGAGCTGTTCTTTGGCGAGGATGGCACCACCAACGGAGCGCACAACGACATCACCCGCGTGACGAAACTGCTGCACCATGCCGTAGGCGAGATGGGCATGTACCGCAAGACCCGTCTCAACTTCGGTGCGCTCGTCCAGGACCGGACCGGCGCCCGCGAAGTGGACGGGGAAACCCGCGCCATCATGGAGGCCCAGAGCGAGCGCCTGTACGGAGAAACCAAGGCCATCCTGGCCGGACTCATGCCACTGACCGCGCATCTGGTCGGCAAGCTGTTGGATGCGAATGAAATGAGTCTGGGCGAGGCGCTGCTCGAGATCCGCCGTTTCGAGTCAGTCTGAAGCAGCATCTTCGCTGGCCTGATCCGGCCCGGGTTGGCCAGCCTTCCGTTTGATTTGTGCTCGTTCAGGGCCGGAGGAAGGCGGCGAGGTCCGCATTGAGATCGTCCTTGCGGGTGTCGGCGAGCCCATGGGAGCCGCCCGGGTAGACCTTGAGGATGGCGTTCGGCACCAGTTCCACCGCCGCCTGGCTGGAGGCGCCGATGGGCACGATCTGGTCGTCATCCCCGTGGATAAAGAGGGTTGGAACGTCAAACCGCTGGAGGTCCATCTTGAAGTCCGTTTCGGAGAAGGCCTTGACGCAGGCGAGCTGGTTCTTGAGCCCCCCCTTCATGCCCTGGAGCCAGAAGGCGTCGCGGACGCCTTGGCTGAGCTTGGCGCCGGGCCGGTTGGTCCCATAGAAGGTCGTCGTCAGGTCCTTGAAGAACTGGGAACGGTCGGCGGCCAAGGCGGTCCGGATGCCGTCGAACACCGCCATCGGTAGGCCGCCAGGATTGGCCTCGGTCTTGAGCATGAGCGGCGCCACCGCCCCCACCAGCACGACTTTGGCGATGTGCCGGGTGCCATGCCGCCCGATGTAGCGGGCGACTTCCCCACCACCGGCGGAATGGCCGACCAGATTGGCGCCCTTCAAGTGGAGCACTTCGATGAGCTCCGCCAGGTCATCGGCGTAGGTGTCCATATCATTCCCGTTGGATGGCTGGCCTGAACGACCGTGACCGCGGCGATCATGGGCGATGCAGCGGAACCCCAGGGCCTCCAGGAAGACCATTTGCCCGTCCCAGGCATCCGCAGTGAGCGGCCAACCGTGGCTGAACACGATCGGGATTCCCGCTCCCCAGTCCTTGTAGTAGATTTCTGTGCCGTCGCTGGTCGTGAAGGTGCTCATGGCGAGCCATCCTTTCGGGTGAAAAACGGTAGGTTTGCAGATGCTGGATGCCTCCCCGCCACAGCGGAAAGGGCCCCCCCAGGGCTCAGTCATCCATGAGCTTCGGCTGTCCACGGGGGAGCAGACGTTCCGAGTTCGGCGACTTTTCCTCGTGGGCAATGTGCGAGATCGTCTTCGCGATCTCCTCAGGAGTCTGGATGAAATCCACGAACCCGGTGGCGATGGCGCTCTCGGGCATTTCGGGTTGACGAGCCGTGTCGAGTCTCTGCGCGATCGTAATACCACCGACGTCCTTGATGTCGCGGAGAGCTTCGGCACCGTCGCCATCGTAGCCCGAGACGATGACCGCAATCAGCTTTCCATCCCAGTGCTCCGCAAGAGAGCGCAGGAAGACGGTGATGACATCAGGCCACCCCCTGGGCTTGGATATGGGCTTCAGGATAAAGTCGCCATCCAGCACATACAGATCTCGGCGCGCGGGGATGATGAACACCCGGTTGGGCGAAATTAATAGTTTATCAGTGATCAATTCCACCGGCATGGCCGTGAAGCGCGGCAGGATTTCGTGGAGCATGGTCGCGACGGTCCTGAGGTGATTGACGATAACAATGGCGACACCCGTATCGACCGGCAGGTGCTTCAGCAACCGGATATAGGCGTCGAGCCCACCTGCAGAACCGCCCACGCAAACGACAGGAAAGTTCTCAGCGTTGTTTTTCCCCTGCAATGCCACCCCTGCTCCTCAAAGTCTCCTCTAGCGCGTTTGGGCACCCAGATGCAGTTCCCTTCAGGTGCAGACCAGGGCCGGCAGGCTTGGCCCCTGGGCTGGCTTGCTCCCTTTGCTGGTCAGGATCGTTGCCATGCGTCTCCCTTCTCTGACTAGTCTGAAAAGCAATGACCGTACCGTTGCTGTATCACCAATCGTGAAAGCTCTTACAAATTCAAGGCGGCACAGACGAAAGAGCTTGCCCGTCAGGAGAGAGGACGGATCGCATCGATCTGAAGGGTCCAAGACAGCCCGGGGTCGTCGACCCTCAAGTGGCGCGCCCAGGACAACGTGGCCGATACATTTCCGCAGCATGAGAAGGTTGATCCCGCCCATTCGAGCTAGAATGGCCCTGGAGCATGGCGTCGCCATGGTAGGAATCGGCATCCATCGTGATCGGGATCATTCTGAAGTGCCGTTATTTTGCCAGGAGCCTCCGGATTCCTATCCTGGCATCAGAGGCCTGCTCGACGCGGTTCCAATGGAGACAACCCAATGAACGACAATCATGGCCAGCACACATCAGACGACGAGTCCGATCATTATCGCAAAACATTTCGCGTCGAGCCGGGGCGTCCGCTCCTGCTCAAGGAATTCGATCCGGGGTATTCCGGCAAGCACGAGAATAAGGCCAAGGCGATGCCGGAGATCGAAAGGCTGCGGCAGCGGATGGACCAGCTGCAGTTCAAGCTTTATGCCGAACAGAAACGCTCGTTGTTGATTTGCCTGCAGGCTCCCGACGCAGGCGGCAAGGATGGCGTCGTCCGGCATGTGATCGCCTCGATGAATCCGCAGGGATGTCGCGTGGTCAGCTTCAAACAGCCTTCAGCCGAAGATCTCGCGCACGATTTCTTGTGGCGGATCGAACAGCAGACCCCCAGACGCGGCGAGATCGTCATTTTCAACCGCTCCCACTATGAGGACGTCCTCATCGTTCGCGTACACGATCTTGTACCCAAAAAGGTCTGGATGATACGCTATGAGCAGAT
>Ga0302279_10001265_pt1 | contig 36274 bp, 33 predicted proteins | sample III_Bog_N3_3_FD_194541 | JGI IMG/M metagenome (GOLD analysis project Ga0302279, IMG submission 194541) | Peat permafrost microbial communities from Stordalen Mire near Abisko, Sweden - III_Bog_N3_3 | ecosystem: Environmental > Terrestrial > Soil > Wetlands > Peat | place: Sweden: Abisko...
AGGGAAACCCCGCGCCACCCACCACAATCCCTGGTAGAAGAGCGGTCAAGGCGTGCGCTTCGAGGTGGTTCACAGCGAGATAGGGAAGGCCCGCCGCCAGCGCGATCCCCTTCGCCACCTGGCTGCCGACGATCAGCCCGCCGATCAGGCCCGGCCCCGCGCTCGCCGCGACCCCACCCAGATCGACAAACCCGAGTCCCGCCCGGCCCATCGCCTGGCGCACCAGATCGGGCAAATAGGCCAGATGCGCGCGCGCGGCGATCTCCGGCACCACGCCGCCGAAGGGGGCATGCTCCGCTTCCTGGCTCAGGACCAGCTCCGCCAGGATGCGGCCATCGCCGTCCAGCACCGCGGCGGCGGTTTCGTCGCAGGACGATTCGATGCCCAGCACCGGACGCAGTTTGATGTGTGCCATCTTTCCCTCGGCTCGCATCGGTAATACGACGCGCGCATGAATGCCGCCATGCCGCCCTTCCAAACCGCCCCGCTGCGAGTCGGCACCCGCGGCTCCCCGCTCGCTCTGGTGCAGACCCGCGCCTTCATCGCGCTGCTGGGGTCGGCCCGTTCGGTCCCGCTGCGGGAGCAGATCATCAGCACCACCGGCGACCAGGTGCAGGACCGCCCCCTGGCGGAGGTCGGCGGAAAGGGCCTGTTCGCCAAGGAAATCCACGAGGCGCTGGCCGATTTCCGCATCGACTGTGCGGTGCACAGCCTGAAGGACCTGGAAACCGAACTCCCACCCGGGATCGTGCTGGCCTGCACCTTGAAGCGGGAGGACCCGCGCGACGCGCTGATCCTCGGGCCTGACTGCGGCGCCGATGACCCGGCCGATCCTTTCGCTTGCCTGCCGCAAGGGGCCGTGATCGGCACCTCCTCGGTGCGGCGGCAGGCGCAGTTGCTGCACGCGCGCCCCGACCTGACGATCGGCCCGATGCGCGGCAACGTGCAGACACGGCTGGCGAAGGTGGCCTCGGGCGACTGCGCCGCCTCGCTGCTGGCGCTGGCCGGCCTGCGGCGGCTGGGTCTGGCGCAGCACGCCTCGGCTGTGCTGGACCCCGATACGATGCTGCCCGCCGCCTGCCAGGGCATCGTCGGCATCACCGCGCGCGCGGACGATACCGGCCTGCGCGATCTGCTGGCCGCGATCGAGGACCCGGAAGCCGCGACCGCCGCCACGGCGGAACGCGCGATGCTCGCCGAGCTCGACGGCTCCTGCCGCACCCCCATCGCCGCCCATGCTCGTTTGTTGCCTGGCGGTGAGTTGCACCTGACCGGGCTGGTGGCACGCGCGGACGGATCGTTCCTGCTGAAACGAAGCCTGCGCGGCGCCGCCACCGATGCAAAACGGCTGGGCGCGGAGCTCGGCGCCAGCCTGCGCGCCGACAGTCCACACGATATCGTCGGGTAACATGTCCGATACGCCGGCGTCCGTCCTCATCACCCGCCCGGAACCCGGCGCCAGTGAAACCGCGGTGCGGATTGCCGCGCTTGGCCTGACCCCCGTGGTCGCGCCCGTGCTCGCCATCGCGCCGACCGAGCTCCGCCTCGCGAACCCCGCCGCCCTGGCCGGGGTGCTGGTCACCAGCGGCAACGCGCTGCCCGCTTTGTGGCCCGCTTGCCGCGACCGGTTGATCCTGGCCGTCGGCGACTCGACGGCAAATCGCGCGCGCAAGGCCGGCTTCAGCCAGGTCCTGTCCGCCGGCGGCGACGCGACCGCGCTGGCCGCGCTGGTGCGCCAGCGGCTGAAGCCAACCGACGGCAGCCTGCTGCTGGCATCCGGCCAGGGTCAGGGTCATGCGCTTGCCGCAGATCTGCGATGCGACGGTTACCGGGTGATCCGCCGGGTGGTGTACGCCGCTCGGCCGGTTGCATCGTTACCTGAGGCTGCAGCGCAAGCCCTTGCCACAGGCCGGGTTCAGGCGGCGTTGTTCTACTCTGCGGAGACCGCTCGCCATTTCGTCCGATTGGTGCAAGCGGCGGGGTTGAAAAACACGGTACAGACCAGTGAAGGGATGGCTATCGGCCGAGCCGCAGGCGTGGCATTAGAGGCCTTGCCGTGGCGCCGCATCCGCGTCGCCCTGAGGCCCAACCAGGAAGAGATGCTGGCGTTACTGGAATGACAGACACCCCTGCCCTCCCTGCCTCCGAGCCCGCGTTGCTGGAACCGGCCTCGGAGCCGACCCCTCCCCCTGCGCCGCCGCGCCAGGCGACCTCACCCTTGCCGGTGTTGTGTGCCGGGGGCTTCATTCTGCTGGCCGGCGCCATCGGCTACGTCTGGGCCTTCACGATCGGGCCCTATGCCCCGACCGCTTCGGGCGAGCTGCAAGCGCTGACGCGGCAATTGCAAACCCTCAGCGCCAAGGTCGCGCAACTGGAAAAGGTGCCGGACGTGAGCGCGCGCGTGGATGCGCTGGAGCGCCGGCCGTCCGCCGTTGATGTCGCCGCCATCGCGTCGCGGGTCGTGACGCTGGAGCAGCGGGCGGCCCTGGAATCGCAACTCGGTGGCCGCTACGACTCCCTCGCCGCTCGGGTCGATGCCTTATCGGCCAAGACACAAAGCGATGTCGCCGATCTCAGCCACCGGGTCGACGCGATCGAGGGGCGGCTGGGCGCGCTGAGCGCGTCAGCCCAGCAGGTGTCGGGGCTGAACGACCGCGCCGTCCGGCTGGCGCGGATCCAGGCCGCGACGGCGGCACTGCTGGCCGGGCAGAAGCTGGGTGCCTTGCCGGGCGCGCCCCCCGCACTCGCCAAATACGCCACCACGGCGCCACCGACAGAAGCGGAATTGCGCCTTTCCTACCCCGCCGTCGCACAGGCCGCGATGGAGGCGAGCCGGCCGGATACCGCTGGCCAGCCGTTCCTCGACCGGGTTTGGACGCGCGCCCAAACGCTGGTGACCGTGCGCGATGACGACGATGTGATCATCGGCGATGCCGCCTCCGGCGTTCTGGCCAAGGCCCATACCGCCCTGGAGGCGGGAGATCTGGCCGGCGCGGTGACCCTGCTATCGACCCTGAAGGGACCCGCGGCCGCCGCATTGGCCCACTGGCTGGGTGACGCGAAGTCACTGCTCGCCGCCCGAACGGCGCTGACCGACCTGGCAGGACAAAGCTGATGCGCCGGGTACTCTCGATTTTGGTGGTGTGCGCCATCGTGGTCGCCGCCGCCTGGGTCGTGGCGGGGCTGCCCGGCCGGGTCGATGTGCAGATCGGTGCCTGGGCGGTTCAGACCTCGACCCCGATGGCCGTCGTGGCCCTGCTGCTGGGGTTTATCGTCGCCTACATCCTGATCCGCCTGATTGCCTTCGTGCTGAATGCCCCCGGCGACGCCCGCTGGTGGCTGAGCGGGCGGCGGCGGCGTGCGGGTGACCGGGCGGTCACCTCGGCGCTGGTGGCGCTGGCCGCAGGCGACGTGGGGGATGCCAGCCGCGAAGCGGGACGGGCACGCCGCTTGCTCGGTGACACGCCGCAGACCCTGCTGCTCGCCGCCGAGGCCGGCCGCCTGGGAAACCACGAGGATCAGGCGGCGACGGTGTTCCGGCTGCTGGTTGAGCGAAAAGATGCGGCGTTTCTGGGTTATCGCGGCCTGCTGCGGCAGGCCGTTGCACGGGAGAACTGGCCGGAAGCCGTGGCGCTGGCCCGTCAGGCCGAACAGGCGCGGCCCGGCGCCGCGTGGGTTCGCCAGGAACGGGCGCAGCTCGCGATCCGCGCGGGCAATTGGTCCGAGGCCCTGGAGCTTGCCCAGACCCGCCCGCTGAAAGCCGTCCTGGCAACGGCGGCGGCCGGCGCGGAAACCGATCCGGCGCGTGCCTTGACCCTCGCCCGCCTCGCCTGGAAGGAGGATCCGGCCCTCACGCCGGCGATCGTCGGTTATGCGGAACGGCTGCGCGCTGTCGGCAAGGTTCGCCGCGCCAGGAAGGTCCTGGCTCTTGGCTGGACCCTGTCCCCGCATCCGGATATCGCCGCGTGTGCGCTCGCGCCGGAGACCGACCCCGCGGCACGCAGCCGGACCGCGCAGGAACTCGTCGCGTCCAACCCCGAACGGTTCGAATCGCGCCTGCTGGTCGCCCGTTGCGCGCTGGAGGCGGGTCAACTGAGCGAGGCCCGACGGGTCGTGGAGGCCGCCCGAACGGCCGGAATGAACCAGCGCCGGCTGTGGCTGTTGCTGGCGCAGATCGAGGAAGAGGAACGCGGCGATACCGAGGAGGGACGGCTGGCCCAGCGCGACGCCTTGCGCCACGCCGCGACAGCCGACCCGGATCCGGTCTGGCGCTGTTCGTCGTGCCATTCGCCTCAGACGGCCTGGCATCCGACCTGCCCGGTATGCGCGACCCCGGGATCGATCACCTGGGTCACCGACAGCGTCAGCAGCACCTCGGCGGTGCCAGCCTTGGTGTGAGGCCGTCGGGTTGCCCTATGCGGTGACCTTGCGGCTTGATCCTGTGGCGGCGGCCCGCGTCACAGACCTGTGGACCGCGCTGGCGCGGGACGGGCTGACGGACCTGCTCGACCTCGGCTACGCGCCGCATATCACCCTGGCGGTTCTGCACGACGGAGCCGCCAGTGTCGCGGAAACCGTGGCGCGCGTCGCGGCCGGATGGCGTGGCCGGCGGGTGCGCTTCGCCGGCTTCGGCGTGTTTCCCGGTCCGCCCGCGGTGCTGTGGCTGGCCCCGGTCCCGGATGCAGGCCTTCTCGGACTCCAACGCGAATTGTGCGACGCACTGCCGGCGGCGCACCTGCATCCGCATTATCGCCAAGGCGCCTGGGTGCCGCATGCGACCCTGGCCGAGGACCTGACGGTATCCGGCCTGGCCGAGGCTTTGGCTTGCGTATCGGACGGCTGGGCACCCTTTGCGGGAACGCTGGATCAGGTCGATCTGGTGCGGTTCCGCCCCGTATCAGTCCTCTGGCAGACCCGTCTGGCCCCACCGCCGGCCTGACCCGCGGAGCCAGCGCAATTCCCGGATGGCGCCGCGCTTCGGGCAAGGTCACAGTCGCGGCATGAACGACGCACTCACCATCGACCGTCTGCCCGACGAGATTCTCTGGCAGACGGTCCTCGCCCGCCAGCCCGCCGACTTCCTGTATGCCGTGACCACCATGGGCGTGTATTGCCGTCCGGGGTGTCCCTCGCCGCGGCCGTTGCGCAAGCATGTCCGCTTCTTCGATACCTGGCCGGACGCCGAGACCGCCGGGTTCCGCGCCTGCAGGCGCTGCGACCCGAAAGGGGAGCGGGCGCGCATCGCCCAGGACGTGGTGCGCGATGCCTGCGCGTTCATCGAGACCGAAGAGACCACGCCATCGCTGGAAACCCTGGCGGCGCGGTCCGGCTATTCCCGCTTCCACTTCCTGCGGATGTTCCGTGACCACACCGGCCTCACGCCGCGCAGCTACGCCGAGGGCGTGAAGGCCCGCCGCCTGCACGCGGCGCTGGCGGGTGGCGCCCGCGTGGTGGACGCGGTGGCCGATGCCGGATTCGGATCGGAGAGCCGGGTCTATGAGAAAACCGGCGCGCTGCTTGGCATGACTCCCGGCGCCGCGCGGCGGGGCGGCGGGGGCGAGACCATCCGCACGGCTTTCGCCGATTGTCCCTTCGGCCGCTTGCTGGTGGGCGCCACGGACAAAGGCGTGTGCTTCATCGGTTTCGCCGAGCCCGATGACGCTCTGCTGGGCGATTTGCAGCGGCGCTTCCCGCGCGCAACCATCGTCGCCGATGACACCGCCCTGGCGGCGACGGTGCGGGCCGTGCTGGATTTCCTGGAGGAGCCGAAACAGGCACTGGACCTTCCGCTGGACCTGCGCGGCACGGTGTTTCAGCAGCGGGTGTGGCAGACGCTGTGCCGGATACCGCCGGGCGAGACCCGGACCTATGCGCAACTCGCCACCATGACCGGCAATCCCAGAGCGATCAGAGCGGTCGCTCGGTCTTGCGCGACGAACCCGGTGTCGCTGGCGGTGCCCTGCCATCGGGTGGTCGGGAGCAATGGGACCCTGACCGGGTATCGCTGGGGGGTGCCACGCAAGCAGGCGCTGCTGGCGCGCGAGAAAGCGGCGAGGGCGGTCTGAGAGGCTGCCTCGATTCGCCCAGGCAATCTCCCACTGAACTGATTTTGCTCATGATTGTGGCTCCTGGCGGTCGAATCAGGCGGCGGCCGGACGACGCGATATCAGCTTGACGCTGGCAATATAGATCCAGGTCACCGCACTCCCGATGCTGCGCTCGAAGTCCTTGGCCAGACGGCGGTTGCGGTTCAACCAGGCGATCGTGCGCTCGACGACCCAGCGCCGCGGCAATAGAACAAAGCCCTTCGCGGCATCCGACCGTTTGACGATCTCGATCGTCCATGTGCCAAGCTTCGCCATCGCCGCCTTCAACTTGTCGCCGGCATAGCCGCCGTCGGCGAAAATATGACGCATCCAGGGAACCAGGCTGCGCACGCTCGCCAGCAGCAGCGGTGCGCCGTCGCGATCCTGGATGTCGCCGGGGTGAACGATCGCACCGACCAGCAGACCCGGGGTGTCGGTCACAAGGTGGCGCTTGCGGCCGCAGACGGCTTGCGGTGGCATGTGCGGCTCGATCACCGCCTATTCCGGGTCCGTGGTATCGCTTGCATAGCGCAATCCGTCGCGCGGATACTTCAGCCGCGTGATCTCGGTCCAGGCCAAGGCCGGTCTCCCGCGTGTGTTGCAACCGCGGGAGAATCGCAGCCGCTGGGATCACGCAACGGGTTTTTTGGCCGGGTCTGAGTTGGCGTGCCGGGTCAGCCTCTGAGCCGTCACGAAGAACCGGCCACTGTCGGCGGTCACACCAACCGAAACGAGACCTCCAGCCTGGCAGGCGGTTCGAAACTGCTCCGGGGCCATGGTGTTCATACCTGGTCTCCAGGAGATTTTGATCGCAACCGTTCAACGAACGTCGGATGCGGCCACCAGGCGATTCACGCGGGTTTGAACATCGCCGTCACCTTAACGTCTCCCGGCACGTCTCCGCCAGATGCGGCGCCAGCGCCCGGTAATCCGCCGCCCGCGGCGCGTTCGGCCGCCACGCCAACCCGAGTGTCCGCCACGCTCCCGCCGCCGCCAGCGGCCGCAGCACCAGATCCGTCCCCGCGGTCACGCCCCCCGCCACGGCCAGCCGCGGCAGCAGCGTAATCCCCAGCCCGCCCGCCACCATCTGCACCAGCGTGTGCAGGCTGGTCGCGGCAAAACCGTACTGCGTGTCGCTCTTGTCCCCCGCCAGCAGCCCGCACACCGCCAGCGCCTGATCCCGCAAGCAGTGCCCTTCCTCCAGCAGCAGCAGCCGCTCGCTGGCCAGTGCGGCCAACGGGATCTGCATCTGTCCCGCCAGCGGATGATCCGGCGGCAGCGCCACCAGGAACTCGTCCCGTCCGACCGAGATCGCATCAGCCGCGCCGCAGTCGCACGGCAAAGCCAGCAGCAGCACGTCCAGCCGATTCGCCTCCATGCGGTCCACCAGCCTGGCGGTGGTGTCCTCACGCAAGAACAGCCGCAGGCGGGGGAAAGCCGAACGCAGCACCGGCATCAGTCGCGGCAGCAGGAACGGCCCGATCGTCGGGATGACGCCCATCCGCAGCGGTCCCGACATTGGTTCCCGAGCGGACGCCGCCGTCTCGCTGACCGCCTCCAACGCCGCCAGCGCGGCGCGCGCGCGTTCCACCAGATCCGGCCCCAGCGGGGTGAACACCACGTGCCGCCCGGCGGTGCGGTCCAGGATATGCGCGTCCAGCTGCCGCTCCAGCGCCAATATCCCCGCCGACAACGTGGACTGCGTCACCGAACATGCCTGCGCGGCTCGTCCGAAATGGCGGGTTTCGGCCAGCGCCACAAGGTAGCGGAGCTGCTGCGGACTGGGCAGGATGGTCATCGACTCATGCGGTCGAAGGCAAAGATGAGCCGTCTCCGCCGTTCAATGCCGGACCGTCGGCGTCACCGGCCGGTCGCGCCAGAACGCCCGCAGCCCGACCACGCAGGCCGCCAGCATCATGTCGGCGTCCTCCATGAGCTCCTCCATCGCCTCTTCCGGCATGCGCATGTCGGCTTCGATTTCGGGCACCGCGAGGCCGGCGATGATGCCGATCGGGATCAGCAGCACGGCGTTGTCCTCGTCCTGCAGCACCGGCTCCCACGATTCGGTGCGCAGCGACACCGCGTGCATGAAGCCGTGCGCCCAGTCCTCGACCACCGGGGTGCCGTCGTCGGCCTCCCAGAACACCGGCGAAAAGGTGGCCGGGTCGTTGTCCAGGCTCTCGGCGATGGCGTTGTAGCGGTTGAGGATCGTGCCCAGGACAGACTCGGCCTCGGCTTTGCTGGCGAAGGCGGGTTCTTCCCCGTCCCAGATCACCGGGAACCATTCGCTGGGCGCAATCGGTTCCGGTCCGGCAACCAGGCCGGCCAGGAACCCGTCAAGTTCCGACAGGTCCATGCATTCCGGTGGCGAGCGATCCGACATCAGATAGTCGTTCAGCGCGTCGAGATAGGCGGGATCGGGAAGCGGAAAGGGTTGGGTCATGCGAGCCGAACTCCCGGGTTTGTGGCCAGCGCAGAGCGGTAGCCTATCACGGTTCGCCGGCAGCCGGCAGCGGAAAGGCGATACACCTGGCATGACGCATTGGCGCCGGGTTCATCGCCGGCGCCAATACCGAGGTGTTGACCGATATCCGGGTCGGCCGCGATGCCGATCTCGCCGCGGGCTGCGAAGCATCAATCCGTGCAGCGCGGACACGCACCGTGGTGGGCATCCCCAGCGAGGCCGAGGAAGACATGCGCCGGCCAGAGCGGGAACGTGAGCGGCTGGTCAGCGCGCGGGTCGCGCTGGAAAACCGCATCGAGAACCTGTTGTGCCTGCACGGCGTCACCGGGTTCAAGCCGTGCCTGAGGAAGGCGGCGGAGAAACTGGAGACGCTGCGCAGCTTCGCCGGCGCGCCGCCGCCGGGGCAACTGATGGGGGAACTCCGGCGCCTGTTGGCGCGCCACCGTCTGGTCAGCGAGCAAGTGAAGGCGATCGAGGCGGCGCGCCAACAGGCGCTGGTTGCGGAAAAACCCGATCTCGCCGAGCGGCCGATCCGGCTGCTGGTGTTGCTGCATGGGCGGGGGCTTGGCACCGCGACGGTGTTGTCGCGGGAGGTGTTCTGCCGCGTGTTCCGCAACCGCCAGGCGCTGGCCGGCTTCGTCGGCCTGAGCGGAACCCTGGTCAACGGCGGCGGGTCGGAGCGCGAGCAGGGTGTCAGCGAGAACGGCAACCCGCGGGTGCGCCGGATGCTGATGCCGCTGGCCTGGCGCTGGGTCCGCCTGCAGCCGCAGAGCGAGCTGAGCCGGTGGTTCCAGGAGCGCACCGGCGGGGCCAAGGGCCGCATCCGCAAGATCATGATTGTCGCGGTGGCCCGCAAGCTGCTGATCGCGCTGTGGCGCTACCTGGAAACCGGCGAACTGCCGGCCGGCGGTGTGGCGGATGCCATGGCGTGAGCCGGCCAACCGCCGTGGCCGGCCGACGGACCGGGTCAGGGTCGTAAAGAGGCAACAATAGAGGCGAAAGCTGCGGAATACAGGCACGCCTGGCTTGCCGGGTCGATCCCGCGAGACGCTGCCTGACACGAACCACCGGGTTATCCTGGTGGCAGGCTCCGGGTCGGTGGGATGCCGTGCCGGGCTATGGCTGAAACACGCCCCCCGGGTCAAGCCCGTGGGCAGGCTCTGACAAGATTGGTCCCACCCTCCGGGCCCCCAACAGACCCCGCGTATGGGGTATCGTGGCAGGAACCGTATGGTTCCGCCGGATACGAGCTTGCGGGCCTGCGGGCCTGATGCAAATGGGGGCCGCCGCGTGATGGCGGTCTGGCTGCGCTCGGGACATCCCATCGAGGCTCAACCGGTCCGTCCGGATTCGGAACGGATCGCGCCGCCGCACGCCTGCTATGCAGCCCGGCGGGCGCGGGACGGCGAGACCCATGGTCCCGAAGATTCCTCGTCTGACCCCCAAAATCGGGCTTGACGGGAAAACCCTCATACGAGCCCGGCCGTGACGAATGGGAGACGACTTTCCAGTCATGGTGACGATGCGCCAAATCCGCCGGAGCAGACCGCGGCGCCTGCTACTCCGCGGCCTGACGATTGGCGTTGGCGATGACTTCGTCCAGCGCCGGCTTGATCTGACGCTGGAACGTGTCGAGGGTTTCGATCACCACCGCCGCCGGCGTCTGGGCATAGTGGTTGATCAAGGTGATATATTCCGCCGGGAACACCCGCCACTGCTTCACCAGTTCCGCCCGCACCTCCTCCACGGTGCCGAACAGGAACAGGCCGGAATTGACCAGCGATCCCAGATAATCATCGTTCTCGACCTTGCGCCGGCCCATCGCCGCGTAGAAATTCTTCCAGATGTCCAGATCATAGTCCTTGATCCGTTGCAGCGCGTCTTCCTTGGTCTTGCCGATCTCGATCCAGCGGACCATGCACTGGTTCTGTCCCGGCCCGAAGGACCGCCCGTTCTGCGCGGCGGCCTTGCGATACACATCCGCCAGCGGGCCGGCGGACTGGATGTTGGTGAAGTAGGTCGGCACGAAACCGTGCTTGCCGGCAAACGCGATCGTCTCCGGGCTGCCCGATCCGGACAGGAACACCGGCGGATGCGGGCGGGTGTAGGGCGCGGGTGCCACCGAAACGCGGCGGGTGTGACCCTGGTCATCGACCTCGCCCGGCGCGCCGAACTTCTGCGTCACCCCGGCAACGGCCAGCGGCCAGCCCACCACGCCGGTGTCGTGCGGATAGGGGATCTGCCAGCGCTTGCTGTTGTGCTCGAAGCTTTCCTGCGTCCAGGCCTTCAGCATGATCTCGACATGGTCCTCGAAGATTTCCCGGTTCGTCCGGTCGTCTTCCAGGTCGTTGGCCACCGCCGTTGCGGTCGAAAATCCCGCGCCCAGGGTGGCCGGGTTGTACACCGCGGCCGAGGGCGATTTCGTCGCCTTGGTGCCGAAATGCTGGCCCAGCACGTTGGTCCAGCGCGACTGGTAGCCGCGCGCCAGGCCGACGAAGCTGCGGCCCTTCGCCAGGTGATTGATGACAGCCGTTTCTTCGGCAACACGTATCGGGTTGTGCGTGGCCATCACATAACCCAGCACGCCCACATGGATCTGTTTCGTCAGCGCCGCCCAATAGGCCTGGATCGCGCCGGGAGCCGGGGCGACCTCGTAACCTTCGGACCAGAAATGATGCTCGATCGTGCCGACACCCCACAGGCCCATGTCATCGGCAGCCTTGACGATATCGGTCGCCCCGTGAATGGCGGCCTGGTACAGGTCGCGGTTGCGGCCGATCGGGCGCAGCGCGGCGCGTTCGGCTTCGTCTTTGGCGGGCATGACCGGGTAGATGATGGTCATTGGTTTCAACTCAGGCATCGTCGCGCGTCCTCCTACTGGCGGGTAGGATTTTGATACCGATTGCTGGCGCGGTCAATCGGGGGGCTTGACCGAGCTTGCGCCACAACCGTCAGCGCGGCGCCGACGCGGGCCACGACCGAAGCCCAGTCGCCTGGCTGCGTCTGGCGGAATTGCCGCAAGGTCGGATACCAAGAGCTGCCATCCCGTTCGGTTAGCCACCGCCAATCGGCATCGAACCGGTTCAGCAGCCACACCGGCCGCCCCAGTGCGCCGGCCAGATGCGCGGCGGCGGTATCGACGGCGATGACCAGGTCCAGCGCGCCCATCAAACCGGCCGTCGCGGCGAAATCCCCGAGTTCGGCTGTCCAGTCCTGCATCGCCAGCCCTGGCGGCGGCGCCGGCCCGACCTGCAAGGAAACAAAACTGACGCCGGGCGCGTCACCCAACGCTGCCAACCCGCCCGCTTGCAGCGACCGCCGCTGATCCGTTGCGTAAAGCGATGCCCGTCCCAGCCCGGGATTTCCCGCCCAGGCAACCCCGACGCGCAACCCCGGCAGCGCCCGCACGCGGTCCCCCCAGAGGCCGGGATCGGCGCGCAAATAGGGCACGCGCGCCGGGATCGTTGCTTCGTCTGACCCGAACAGCAGCGGCAGCGACAGCAATGGAAAATCGCACCCCTCGCGCAAAGCCGTGTCCGGCGGCACGATCGTCACCCCCGGCAGGCTGCGCAGCAGATCGCGCAAGCCAAGGGGTGCGGTCAGCAAGGTCCGCACCCCCGAACGTTCGGCGGCCAGTGGGGCATAGCGGCAGAACTGAATGATGTCGCCGTAACCCTGTTCGGCGCGCAACAGCAGCACGCCGGTGGCCAGGCGCTCGCCGTTCCAGCGGCGGGTCAGTTTCGGCCGGTCGGCGCGGTGCTCGTGTTCCCGCCAGCCCTCCGCCCATTGGCCGGCTTGCAGCAGCACGTAGCCCAGATTGGCATGCAGCAGGTCACTGTCTGGCCGCAGCGCGATGGCGCGCCGGTGCGCGGCGATCCCCGCCGCGGTCGCGCCGGACGCCGCCAACGCGTTGCCGAGTGCGGACTGCGCATCGGCATCGTCCGGCCGCAGCGTGGCGGCTTGTTGCAGATACGGGACGGCCTCGGCGAAGCGGCCCTGCGCGTGCAGCGCAATCCCCAGCCGCAGCCGCAACGGCTGGCTGTCGGGGGCCGTGTCCAGAGCCTTGCGCGCCTGCTGTTCCGCCTCCGCCGGACGCATCCGCGCCAGCAGCGCAACCGAGAGATTGCCCCGAGCCCCGGCATGCCGCGGATTGATGGCGATGGTCTGGCGGAAGGCCGCGGCGGCGGCGGCATAGTCGCCCTGCCGGAAACGGGTGTTGCCATGCTCGAACGGTTCGTTCTCCGGCGGGCCGGCGGCCATGCGTGTCAGCGCGTCGGTCACCGCCGCGATCACCGGCGTCCAGTCGTCGCGCGCGGTTTGGCGGAACTGGCGCAGGGTGGGGTACCACGGGCTGTCCTCTCGCCCAAGCAGCCAGCGCCAGTCGGGGTGGAACCGGTTCAGCAACCACACCGGCCGGCCGAGGGCGCCGGCGAGGTGGGCGGTCGCGGTGTCCACCGAAATGACCAGATGCAGGCACATCACCAGTGCGGCGGTATCGGCGAAGTCCGCCAGCTCATCGGTCCAGTCGTGCAGGATCATCCCGTCCGGCCGCGGCTGCCCCGAGGCCGGCCCTTTCTGTAACGAAATCAGCGCCACACCCGGCACACGCGCCAGCGGCGCCAGCGTGGCCAGGGGCAGCGACCGTTGCTGGTCCACCGGATTGTGGGTCTTCGTGCCCAGCCCGGCATTGCCCGCCCAGACGATCCCGACCCGGATGCCGCGCACCTCGGAAAGCTTCTCCCGCCACCGCATCGCCGCCGTTCGGATGGCGCGCAGATAGGGGATGTCGGCCGGAACGGTGTCCAAGGTCGTTTCGAACACACCGGGCAGCGACGCGAGCGAACAGTGCCAGTCGAACCGCGGCAGGGCGGCGCCGCGTGGCAGCACCTGAACGCCTTGGGTCTGGGCATGCAGCAGGCGGACCAGTTCGGGCTGCACCTCCAGGATCACCACCGCACCGGATCGTTGCAGCGCCAGCGGCACATAGCGGCAGAGCATCAACGTGTCGCCGAGACCCTGTTCGGCGTGCAGCAGCAATATTTGGCCGGGGATCGGCGCACCGGTCCATTCCGGCTGCGCAAAACCTCGGACCTCCGGCTTGCCCTGCGGCGTGTCCAGGCGCCAGGCCCATTCGCGCCAGCCCTTCGCGTAGCGGCCGGCCTGCAACAGCGCGATGCCCAGGTTGGTGTGGGTCTGCGCGTGGTTCGGGTCCAGCGCCAGGGCGCGGTGGTAGCTCGCGATCGCGGCATCCATTTCGTGCAGCGCCGCGAGCGCGGTGCCCAGGTTGTTGTGCCCGTCCAGATTGTCCGGTTGCAGCGCGAGGCAGTGGCGGTAGCAGGCGATGGCGGCCTCGATCTCGCTCATGGCCTGCAGCACGACACCGCAATTCAGTTGCGCCATGGCATCGTCGGGGCGCAGTTCCAGCGCCCGCAGAAACGCCGCGCGCGCGTCCTCCATGCGCGCCAGCTTGTGCAGGCTGCCGCCGAGGGCCGCGTGCGCCTCGGCCATGTCCGGGTCGAGCGCGAGCGCCTGACGGAATTGTTCGACAGCGTCGGCCTCCCGGTCGAGCGCGTGAAAGGCCATCCCCAGATTGAACAGTGCCGCCGGGAAGGCCGGCCGTCGCTGCAACGCGTGCTGGACAAGCGCGATGCCCTGCTGCATCCGCCCGCCGGCGAGATGAAACATCCCCGACAAATACAGCGCATCCGGCTGTTCCGGATCGACCCGCAGTACGTCCGCATAACGTTGCATCGCGGTCTCCGCCCGTCCTGCCGTTTGATCGGCGAGGCCGTCGCGCAGCAGGGCACCGAGTGCGGCCGGCGCGTCCTCCCGAACCGGCCGGGGGAAGCCGGCCAGCGCTGCCGAGACGGCGCGGACCGGTTCGTCCCACGACGCAAAGACGGTCTGGCGGAAGATGCGCATGGTCGGGTACCAGGGGCTGTGCGCGCCCTCCAGCCGCCAGCGCCATTCGCTGTCCTTGCGGTTCAGCAGCCAGACCGGACGGCCCAGCGCCCCGGCGAGGTGGATCACCGCGGTATCGACCCCGATCACCAGATCCAGCGCCGCGATCAGCGAAGCGGTATCGGCGAAATCGCGCAGCTCGGCGGTCCAGTCCAGCAGCGCCATGCCAGTCGGCGGGGTGCTGGCCTCCGCGGCGGGGTGACCTTTCTGCAACGACACGAACACCGCATCCGTCACCGCGGCCAGCGGCGCGAACTGCGCCAGCCGCATCGACCGCCGGCGATCGAGCAAAGCCGTGTTGCCCAGCCGCGGATCGCCCGCCCAGACCAGGCCGACCTTCAACCCCGGCAACGCATCCAGACGCAGGCGCCAAACGGCGACTTTGGCGGGGTCGGCGGTAAGGTAAGGAACGTCCGCCGGAATCGTGTCGAACAGCGAAGGCAGACTCATCAGCGGATACTGCACGTCCACCGGCGGCAGCGTGTCGCCCTGTGCGATCACGGACCAGCCGGGGAACAGGCCGGTCAGCGAACCCTGCACGTCCAGCACGATCCTCGCGCCCGACCGTTCCGCTGCCAACGCGGTGTAGCGGCAGAACTGGATGGTGTCGCCCTGGCCCTGTTCGGCGCGCAACAGTAACGTCTTGCCGGGGATCGGCTCGCCGGACCAGAAGGGAATGGCCGGGTCGAACGCGGCCCGCATCGCCGGCGTGCGCAGCCGCCAGGCGCATTCGCGCCAACCCGCCTGCATTTGCCCCGCGGCGAGCAGCGCCATGCCAAGATTGTAGTGTGCGTCGCCATAATCCCCGCGCAACGCAATCGCTCGCCGGTAGCTGGCGATGGCGGCGCCGGGGTCGCCTTGCGCCAGTTGCACGTTGCCCAGGTTGTTGTGCACCTGCGGCTCGTTTGGCGCGAGCGCGAGGGCGGCGCGATAGGCCGTCTCGGCCCCCGGGAAGTCGCCGGCAGCGCGCCGAGCCCGGCCGAGATTGACCTGCTGCACCAAGTCGTCCGGGGTCGCAGCCAGGACGGTTTGGAAACAAGCGATGGCTTCCTCGGGCCGGCCCGCTTCGTAAAGCGCCAGCCCCAGATCCGCCTGGACGGCGTGGTTGTCCGGCTGCAACTGCCGGGCGCGGCGCAGGAGCAAAAACGCCTCGTTGACCCGTCCCTGTTCGCGCCAGAGACGAGCCAGCGCTTGCAGTGCGGGCGGAAAGTCGGGCCGCAATTGCAGGGACCGCTGGATCAGCACTGCACCGGCGTCCTTGCGGTCCTGCGCGATGCGAACCGAGCCCAGCAGCAGCAGCGCATCGGGATTGGCGGGGTCTTCATCGCAGGCCTGCTCGAAGCAAGTCGAGGCCAGGTCCAGCTCGGCTGACCGATGGGCTGCCACCCCCTGGCGCAGCCGGGACGCGAGGGGTGTTGAGGGGTCGCCAGCGTCTGCCATGCCCGGACAATGCCGGCGCGACCGGGCTGGAGCAATATCTGGATATCCCCTATGATCCCCGCCAATCAAACGAGGAGCCACCATGCCCGGGCCGCTGCACGGCTATCGCATCGTCGATCTGACGTCGATGATTTCGGGGCCGCTCGCCACGATGATCCTGGCCGACCAGGGCGCCGACGTGATCAAGGTGGAAAACCCCGACGGCGGCGACCATACGCGCGCGGCGAACAACCGGCGCAACGAATTTTCCGCCGGTTTCCTCAACAACAACCGCAACAAGCGCTCGCTGACGCTGGACTTGAAAAACCCGGCGGCGAAACAGGCCCTGCTGCGGCTGGTCGCCACGGCGGATGTGTTCGTGCAGAATTTCCGCCCTGGCGTGGCCGACCGCATGGGACTGGGCGAGGCCGCACTGCGCGCGGTGAAACCCGACATCGTCTATGTCTCGATCAGCGGGTTTGGCGAGACCGGACCGTACGCGCAGAAACCGGTGTACGATCCGCTGATCCAGGCCGTTTCGGGCCTGGCGACCATCCAGGCCGGATCGGACCACGACCGGCCGCGGCTGGTCCGCACCATCATTCCGGACAAGCTGACCGCGGTGACGGCGTCGCAGGCGATCACCGCCGCGCTGCTGGCACGCGCGCGCACCGGGCAGGGCCAGCATGTGCGGCTGTCGATGCTGGATGCCGTGGTCGCCTTCCTGTGGGCGTCGGACATGGGCAGCCAGACCTTCGTCGGCGGCGAGTTCCCGCAGCAGGAGGCCGCCAGTTTCATCGACCTGATCTACCAGACCGCGACGGACTATATCAGCGCCGCGGTGCAGACCAACAAGGAATGGCAGGCGCTGACGCGGGCTTTGGAGAAACCGGAATGGCTGGGCGATCCGCGCTTCAAGACGCCCGCCTTGCGCGGCAAACACATCAACGAACGGCTGCAGATGACGCAGGACGTGCTGCTGACCCGTCCGGCCGCGGACTGGCTGGAACGCCTGACCGCGGCGGGCGTGCCCTGTGCGCCGGTGCTGACCCGGAGCGCCATGATCCGCAACGAACAGGTGGTCGCGAACGGCATCGTGGTCGAAACGGAGCACCCGGTGGCGGGCCGACTGCGCCAGGCGCGTCCGGCGGCACGCTTTTCCGCCACCCCCGCAACCATTCGCCACGGCGGGCCGGCGCTGGGCGAGCATACCGACGCGATCCTGACCGAACTCGGTTACACGCGCGACGACATCGCAGTGTTGCAGGCGAAGGAGCTGACCGCATGACGCCGATCACCGGACCCGAAGCTTGGCTTGGCTCGCGGATCGACTATCGCCAAGACGGCCTGCACACTTTGTCGCCGGACGCAATCGCCGAAATCGACGCCGCCCTGCCTGGTGTCGGCGATCTCGACTTCCCCCGGATCACCCCCGAGACATTCCCGCTGCCCGCGACCGGTGGGTTCTTCCGGGGTCTGGGCGATGCGCTGCGCAACGGCCGCGGCTTCCTGCTGCTGCGGGGCCTGTCGCGGGACCGTTACTCGACCGACGACATGGCGCGGATCTACTACGGTCTCGGCGCGCATATCGGCCAGGCCGTACCCCAATCCTACCAGGGCGAGCTTCTCGGCAACGTCATCGATGTCAGCGACATCGAACCCGAGGCGCGCGGCTACCACGCCGGCGGCGCGCAACGCTTTCATACCGATACCTGCGACATCGTCTCCCTGATGTGCCTGCGCGCCGCGAAATCGGGCGGGATCAGCCGCATCGCCAGCGCCGCCGCGGTGCATAACCGTCTGCTGGAAACGCGGCCGGACCTGCTGGAAACACTCTACGGCGACTATATATTTCGCCGGATGGAGCGTGACGCGAGTCTCGGGTCCGGGGTTTTGGTGAAGCCTGTGTCGATCTTTTCGCGCGAAAGCGGCAGCCTGTCGTGCAACGTCTCGGGAAGCTATCCGAACAGAGCGGTGGCGGCCGGCGATACGGTGATGACAAGGCGCCAGATCGAGGCGCTGGACGAACTGGAACGACTAGCGGCGTCGCCCGAATTCCATCTCGACATGAGCATCGGCGAAGGCGACATCCAGTTCCTGAACAACCGTACCATCCTGCACGGCCGCACGGGGTACGAGGACTGGTCGGATGTGACGCGGCGGCGGCATTTGCTGCGGCTGTGGCTGGCGGTGCCGTCCTGGCCGGCGCTGCCCGCCAATCAGGGGATGCACGGCGCGGGCGATCACGCCGGCTGGCTGCGGCAGCGCCGGCCCGGCATGGAACTGCCGTCCCGTTATTTGCACGAGATGGACCGGCGCAAGGCGGCCATCGCCGCCTGATGGCAGCCGCCAGACCGGCAGCCCTGCTGACCATTTGCGCCAGATCAATGACAGGTCCGTCCAGCACGCGATGATGGCAATCTGCCGGACGGGCAAGCTGGATAAACACCAACGACGGCGCCCGCCGGACAGCAAGGGAAGTAACGTTCAATCAGGAGGTCAATATGGCCACTGTCATGCGGAAGGAAGACCCCGTCGTGATCGATACCGACGAACGAACGAAGGCCGGCAAGATCATGCTGGCGGGTCTGGTGGGATGGGCGATCCTCGGCCTGTCGATCGCCGTCTTGTATGGAAACCACGTCGTCATCGGGGATTGGAGCGAACCGGCCGCTCGGGGTGTGGTTCGCGGAGCCTATGTCTCCGATGTGCTGTTCAACTACATCGGGGGCGGCGTGCTCTGGTTCGCCGGGCTGGCGATCCTGGGCGTGCTGTCATGGCGGGGCCGCACCAAAGCCTGAGCACCGTCCGTGACGTTCCTGTGCAGCAATGGCTGCGCGCAACGCCGCGCCGTCCAGCACCGTATCGCGCCCCAGGGTAATGCTCTCGGCGCGCCACGCGCCATCCCGCTCGCCACGCGCGGCATCGGCCAGCGCGCTGGCGAGGTCGGGTTCCATCAGCATGCCCGGCGAGCCGTCGGCGGCGACGCGGTGCAGCAGGTAGCAAATCGGGACGGAGCAGGCCATGGCGGTCTCCTGAGACGCCGGCCCATCTTGACGCGCCGCGCCGGCGCGGCAAGCCTGCGCGCATGACCGATCCGCAACCCGCCCCCGCCGCCATTGTGGAGAATTTGCGCCGGGTGCGCGACCGGATCGCCAACGCCGCCATCGCCGCCGGCCGGGACCCAGAGTCGGTGACCCTGGTTGCCGTATCGAAGACCAAGCCCGTCGATGCGGTGCGGGCCGCGCTGGATGCGGGCCAGACGGTGTTCGGGGAAAACCGGGTCCAGGAAGCCGCCGAGAAGTTTCCGTCGTTGCGGACGTCGCATCGGTTCAGCCTGCACATCATTGGCGGGTTGCAAACCAACAAGGCGCGTGATGCGGTGCGGATCGCCGACGTGATCGAAACGCTGGACCGCCCGCGCCTGGCCGACGCGGTGGCGGCGGCGATCGCGAAAGAGCACCGCACGCCGACCCTGCTGATCGAGGTCAACACCGGCGGCGAGACGCAGAAATCCGGCGTCTCCCGCGACGATGCCGACGGCTTCATCGACGACTGCAAGGGCCGCTTCGGTGCGGCGCTGGCGGGCCTGATGTGCGTGCCCCCCGCCGGCGAGGACCCAAGGCCCCACTTTACCTGGCTGGCCGATCGTGCCGCCCGGCATGGGCTGGGCACTCTGTCGATGGGGATGTCGGCGGATTTCGAGATCGCGATTGCCTGCGGCGCCACCTGGGTGCGGGTCGGCAGTGCGATTTTCGGGGGGCGGTAGCGGCAGGTAAGTGTGACAGAGCCATTTTATCGTTAAGGCTATCGCAAAATATCTCCCCCTCCCTCAAGGGGAGGGGGAGTGACCTTTTTTCTGCCCCCCGATTGCGGATCACCCCGTCACCAGCCTCTCGGCAATCTGCACCGCGTTCAACGCCGCGCCCTTCAGCAACTGGTCCCCCGCCACGAACAGCGCAATCGATCGGCCGGACGGATCGCTGATGTCCTGGCGGATGCGGCCGGCCAGGATCTCGTCGCGGCCCGAGGCCTCCCGCGGCATCGGGAAGTGATTGCCGGCCCGATCGTCCACCACGCGGATGCCGGGGGCGGCGGCCAGCGTGTCGCGCACCTCGTCGGGGGTGATCGGGTCGGCAAACTCGACCGTCAGTGCGATCGAATGTGCTCGCAGGACCGGCACCCGGATGCAGGTGACGCCGATCCGCAGGTCGTCGGCGCGCATGATCTTGCGCATTTCCTGCACGACCTTGATCTCCTCCTGGTTGTAGCCGGAGACCGGGTCCACCGCGGTGTCGTGACTGAACAGGTTGAAGGCATAGGGATGCGCCAGCACGCGGTTCTGATAGTCCCGGCCGTCCAGAAACGCATCGGTCGAGTCGCGCAGTTCCGCCATCGCCGCCGCGCCGGCGCCGGAGGCGGCCTGGTAGGTGGCGGCGATCACCCGCCGGATCGGGTTGCGCTGATGCAAGGGCCATAGCGGCACCACCGCGACGATCGCCACACAGTTCGGGTTGGCGATGATGCCGCGGTGGGTGGCGATCGTGTCGGCGTTCACCTCCGGCACCACCAGCGGCACGTCCGTGTCCATACGGAAGGCCGAGGAATTGTCCACCACCACCGCCCCGCGCGCGACCGCAAGCGGGGCGAACCGGCGGGACGTCGCACTGCCGGCCGAGAACAGCGCTATGTCCGCGCCGTCCAGCGCGGCTTCGGTCAGTTCCTCAACGGGCAGCGTCTCGCCGCGGAACGGCAAGGTCCGCCCGGCGGAGCGGGACGAGGCATACAGCCGCAGGTCGGACAGCGGAAAATTCCGCCGTTCCAGACACAGCAGCAATTCGGCACCAACGGCGCCGGTGGCGCCGACGACGGCGATGCTTGGATGGTTCAGGCTCATGGGGGTTCGTCTCTCCGTGAAAAGCCGGACGACCAGGGGCCTGAAAAAGCGAAGGCCCCGTCCGTTGCCGGCGGGGCCTTGGGTTTCGCTATGTCGGTTCCATCAACACGCGCACGCCAAAGCCACACCGTCGGCGGGCATTTTGGTCGTCGTGCGCTTGGTCTGGCTGGACATGGAGGGAGTCTATCGCAACCGCGGTTCGGCCGTAAAGGCCCTATCGGGCGCGATTAGGGCCCCGCTGGATGAGGGGCGGGCGGATTTTGTGGCGGAATCCCGCCAGATGGAGAATGGTTCCTGAATTGGTGGAACAGACGGTAAAACCAACTCTCGGTTCGTTGTTCGAGAGCCATGGAAAGAAGCGTCTCGGCATCTACGTCAATGAGCGGCTCCCCATCGTCGTCAGTTGGCTCAGGCCATTCGACCGTGCGCCGATCAGAGGCCACCCGGACTCTCGCAAAGATTCCTTCATCAGCCAGGGGGGTAAAGATGCGTCCGAGCTTGACCTGTTCCACGAAGCTCACAACTAAGGGGGCCACATCATCCCAGGTTACCACCAATCGGTAACCTGGCTTTGGCTCAACGGATTTGATCCGTCTCATTGGCATGTCGCTCATGGGTATTTGATGCTCCGCACCCGAAGTCCCGCCATCGCCAGTACCCAATTCAACGCCAACTCCGCCTGATGATCATGGGAATGCAACACGGTGGTGTGGCGTTATTAATTCAGCCATAACGCTCTAACGTAACGCCTAAACTAGGCGACGATCTCAGTCTGGCACCGGCCGGAAAGCCGGGTCCAACGCGCCGCCAGCCGGGGCAACCCGGTCCAACCGCGACACAGCGCGACCAGCGGCGCCTGGACCGACGGCCGGACACACGCGGTCTGCAAAGCCGAGGCAAGCCGCATCTGCCAAAGCAGGTCCTGGCGAAGCCGCCGGTGATACGCGCCGGCGTCGTTGCCGCGTGCCAGCCAGGTCTCCGCGGCGAGACACCCGCTGTGCAGCGCGATCGACACGCCATCCCCGGTCAGTGACGGGATCACGCAGGCCTGATCGCCGAGCCGGAACAGCCCCGCCGGCGCATCCGGGGCGGGTCGGTACAGAAACCCGTAGGGTGTTCCAGCAATCGCCAAAGGCCGCTCCAGCAACGGGACCGCATCCGCAAGCCGATCGGCCAGATGCGGACAATTCGCCTGCAAGCGGCGCAACAGTCCCGGCCATTGTGTGCCGGCTTCCTTCAGCCGGTCCCGCACGATGGTCAGGCACAGGACCGCCCGACCCCCGTCCACGTGTTGCAACCCGGCATAGCCGCCAGGGAACAGGATCAGCTCGATCGCATCGCCCAGCGCCGCGTCCTGCGCTGCGCTCAGCCGGAGATACATCTTCATCCCGACCGACCCCGCCGCTCGGCCCGGGCGCGGCAGATCGCGCAGGTCGTGCTTGCCGGTGGCCAGGAACACGGTGTCGGCTTCGCGGTCGTCCGCGGCCTCGGTGCGGACCAGCAGCCCGCCCCGATCCGCTCGGACGCTGCGCACCGCGTGGCCACGTTCGATCACGGCCCCCGAGGCCGAGGCCACGCCGAGAAGCGCTTCGTCCATCACCCGGCGGCTCAGGCCACAGGCGGGGAACGGCAGCTTGGTCTCGGCCACGGCCCGCCTATGCACCAGGCGCAGCCGGCGGATCGGCGCCGGGTCCAAGGCCGCCAGGTCCAGGCCGAGGCCGCGCAAGCTTTCGATCGCCTCGGCGGACAGAAAATCGCCGCAGACCTTGTCGGTCGGGCCAGCGGACCGCTCGATCACGGTCACCGGACGGCCCGCTTTGGCCAGGCGGATCGCTGCCGCCGCGCCCGCCGGACCGCCGCCGACGATCAGCACGTCCGCGCCAGACAATAGCGGAAGGGCGTGTGCCAGCGCAGGCTGACCTCGCCGTGGTCCAGCCCCGCCTCGGCCAGCAGCCGCTCCCATTCCGCCCGCGTGAAGGCGCGCGCGACCGAGATCCGGCCATCGTAGCGGATGAAACGGTGCCACAGCATCAGGCGAGCCAGCACCTCCATGCCGTAATAGGGGAACCAGTGGCGATGCAGGTCGCTGATGAACCAGCCGCGACGAGCATGCCGCTCCATCCAGGCGATGAACTGGACCACCTGCGCATCCGTCAGATGATGGGTGAAATGCGAGCTGATAATGAAGTCGTACGGCCGTGCCGGCTCGTAAGCGAACACGTCGCCGGTGATGTAGCGGATCCCCGCCTCGGGAAGTGTCGCGTCCATCGCCGCGCGCCGGCTCCAGGGATTCAGATCGATGCCATCGAGACGCGCGGTGAGGCCGCGCCGGGTGCTCCAGGCATGGATGCGGCGCAGCGCGTCGCCGTGGCCGCAGGCGACATCGAGGAGCGAAAATTCCGACAGCCCCGCGGTCATGCGCGTAAGCCAGGCCAACGTCGGCCGGTGGGTGAGGGTCACCGCGTTGACCCGGCCCAGGTCGCGGATGCAGCGCTGGTAATCCGCGTAGCCGTCGCAGTCGGTATCCATCCGTTCCGGCAGGGTGCTGCGGGTCGCCAGGATCATGGCCGGCGGAACGCGAAGGTCTCGACGGTCAGGCCGGGGCCGAAGGCCATCGCGATGCCCTCACCGGTCGCATCGGGGTCGCGCAGGATGCGGTCCAGCACGAAGACCAATGTGGCCGATGACATATTGCCAAAGTCCCGCAGTACCGCCCGGCTGTAGCGCAAGGCCTCGGGCGGCAGCGCCAGCGCCTGCTGCACCGCATCCAGGATCGACCGCCCACCGGCATGCACCGCCCACAAATCCGGGTCGAGGCCGGCCAGCAGTTCGGGGCCGTGGTCGGGCAGCCAGCGGCGGATGCGGCCGGGGACCTGGCCGGACAGATGCATCTCGAACCCGCTGTCGCGGATATGCCAGGTGATCAGGTCCTCGCTGCGCGGAATCACCGCCGTCCGGAAGGCGCCCAGGGCCAGCCCGCCGGGTTGCGCCGAGACCAGGCCGGCCGAGGCGCCGTCGCCGAACAGCAGGAAGCTCAGCATCTTGGGGATTTCCTGGAACTGCTCCTGCAAATGCAGGCTGCTGAGTTCCAGGTTGACGACCAGCACCACTGCCTCCGGCTCCGACCGGATGATGTGGCGGGCGAGTTTCAGGGCGTTGACCGCGGCGAAGCAGCCCATGAAGCCAACGATCGTGCGCTCCACCCGATCGGACAGGCCGGCCGCCCGCATGATCTGGAAATCGAGGCCGGGGGCGGTGAAGCCGGTGCAACTCGCGACGATCAGATGGGTGATGCGGCTCCGGTCGTCGGCGATGTCCAGCGCGGCGATGGCCTGCATGGCCAGGGCCAGCGCCTCCGGCTGGAAGCGGGCCATCCGCGCGGCGGTGGAGGGGAAGGCGCCGCGTTCGTAAAACCCCTCGGCGTCCAGGAAACGGTCGCGCGGCTTGGGGCCGGGTTCCAGGATGGCGTAGCGGTGCTCGATATCGGCCATCGCGGCCATGCGGTCGAACAGCGCCCGCTGGTGCGGGTCCTCGATGGCGGAGCGCGCGAAATCGGCGAACTCGGCATGGATGTCGTGCGGGGGTACCGCGGTGCCGATGCGGTTCAGCCAGGCCTGGGTCACGCGGGGCTCCGCTGGATTGTCGATCGTGATACGGCCTCCGGCGCGGGTTGGTTCAAACCCGCTTCCGGCAATATTGTCGCTTCCCGCGTGATCCGCCATCCCCCGGGTTTGGAGAGCCTGTCATGACATCGCAAACGAACGAGGCTCTGGCGCTCTGGACGGTCGCGGCGGGTGTCGCGGCCATCCGTGCGGAGACGCTGCCGCCCGCCGGCGCCGGCCAGACCTTTGTGCGCGCACTGGCCAGCGGGGTCTCGCGGGGTACCGAGGCCCTGGTCTTCGCCGGTCGCGTCCCGCCATCCCAATATGCGGCCATGCGCGCGCCGCTGATGGGCGGGGATTTCCCGTTCCCGGTGAAATATGGCTACAGCGTTGTCGGCCGCGACCCGGCGGCCCAACGCGTGTTCGTTCTTCACCCGCACCAGGACCACTTCCTGGCGCCCGACGCGATGTGCATCCCGGTGCCGGATACGGTGCCGACCCATCGCGCGGTGCTCGCCGCCAATATGGAGACCGCCGTCAATCTGCTGTGGGACGCGGCGCCTCTGGCCGGCGAGCACATTCTGGTGATCGGGGCCGGCGTGGTCGGGTTGCTGGCCGCCTCGCTGCTGGCCCGCATTCCGGCCACCCGGGTCACCGTGGTGGATACGCGTCCCGAACGGGCTGCCCTGGCGCATCGGTTCGGCTGCGCTTTCGCGTGCCAGGATCAGGCGCCAGGGGAGCAGGACCTGGTCGTGCACACCTCCGCCAGTGAATCCGGCCTCCGCCTGGCGTTGGATCGTGCCGGCTTCGAGGGTCGGATTATCGAGGCAAGCTGGTACGGCGACAGCGCGCCGGCGGTCCCCCTCGGCGAGGCCTTCCACACGCGGCGACTGCGGCTGATCGCGACGCAGGTCGGATCGGTGGCGCCATCGATGCGTGGGCGGCGAACGCATGCCGATCGGCTGGCGCTGGCACTCGATCTGCTGGCCGATTCCGCCTATGACGGGCTGCTGCAAGGGACGACCCGGTTCGCGGACCTGCCGTCCGCCATGCCGGCTATCCTGGCGCCGGGCGGGTTGTGCCATGTCATCACCTATGGGGCCGATTGAATGTATAGTCTGACCGTCTGCGACCATACGATGGTCGCCTACAGCCTGCTCGGCGACATCTTCGGTCCGGCGCAGCGGCTGCACGGGGCGACCCTGGCGATCGAGGCGGAGTTTCGCGCGCCGAAGCTGGATCGGCACCAGTTGGTGGTGGATATCGGGCTGGCGAAGGCGGCGTTGCGGCGGGCGCTCGACGGACTCGACTACACCAACCTGGACGACAATCCCGTGTTTGCCGGTGTCAATACCACGACCGAATACATGGCGTCGCACATCCATGGCCTGCTGGCGGCGGATTGCCGAACGGGGCGGTTGGCCGAGGGCGGGCTCGGGGTCACCGGCCTGAAGGTGATCGTGCGGGAGGCGCCGACCGCCTGGGCGGCTTATGAGGGACCGGTCGGGTAAAATGACGATGCGGCGGATTGTCCGGTTTTGCTGTCTCGGGCTGGCCCTGCTCGTCATTTCGGACGGGGTGTGGGCGGAGAATGTCCAGCAGAGCATCCCGGTGCATCCGGTCGGAGCGATCCGGCGTCCGTCCGAACCGCTGACCGGCTGGCTGCAGGTGCCACCAGGCAAAGGGCCGTTTCCGGTGGTGATCTTGCTGCATGGCTGCGGCGGGTTGGGGAACAGGATGCCGGCCTGGACGGAGCGGCTGATCGGCTGGGGCTATGCGACCTTGATCCTGGACAGCTTCGGGGCGCGTCACGTGACCTCTGTGTGCGCGCCGGCCTACCAACCGCTTGTAACAAACCTAGACAGAGCCGGGGATGTCATGAATGCGGCGGCGTGGCTGCAGGGCGTGCCGGGGATCGATGGCAAACGCGTCGGGGTGGTGGGGTTCTCGCACGGCGGCGGTACCGCCGTGGCGGTGACCCGCGACGAGGTGCAGCGCTCGGGGCCGGGCCTGATCAAGGCCGCGGTGGCGTATTACGGACCATGCCGCGACCCCGCCGCGCATGGCACCGTGCCCCTGCTGGTTCTGGCGGGTGAGGATGATACCTGGGGTTTTCCGGCCCGCACCTGCAAGAGCTTCGGTGTGACCCTGCGGCCAGACCAGCCGTTTGAAATCCACACCTATCCCGGCGTGGTCCATGATTTCGATAATCCGCGGGTGATGCCGCGCCGCATGCTGGAAGGGCATCCGGCGCAGTACGATCACGACGCAGCCGAGGACAGTTACCAGCGCGTGCGGACCTTCCTGGCTCGTTATTTGTGAACCCTGTAGAGGAGACCCCAGCATGAGTGCCGTGACTGTCGAGGACCGCGGGCCGGTTTCAATCATCCGCATCAACCGGCCGGAGCGCCTGAACGCCATCAACAAAGCGGTGGCGATCGAGCTTCAGGCGGCGTTCCAGGCTTTCGACCGGGATACCGAAAAGCGCGTGGCGATCCTCAGCGGCGCCGGCGACAAAGCGTTCACTTCGGGCGCGGACGTGTCGGATCTGCCGGAATTGTGGCGGGCGATTCCCGGTGTCGGGTTCAAGACCGACAAGCCGGTCATCGCCGCGACGTCGGGCTGGGTGATCGGCGGCGGCATCGTCATGGCGATGATGTGCGACCTGATGGTTTCAACCGAAAGCACGCTGTTTTATTATCCCGAGGCCAAGCTGGGGACGACCGCGGGCGGCATCAGCTCGCTGGTGGCGCGCATGCCGCACAAGCTGGCGATGGAGATCATGCTGCTGGGCGCCAAGGTTCCGGCCTCGCGCGCCTATGAGGTCGGCTTCGTCAACAAGGTGGTGGCGAACGGCCAGCACGAGGCGGAAGCGCTGGCGATGGCGGACCAGTTGCTGGACTCGGCCCCGCTGGTGATCGGCGCGTTGAAGCGGCTGGTGAACGAGGTGATGCCGATCGGTCCGATCGAGCGGATGGTCGAGATCAGCCAGATCATTGCAACAGTCCGGCAGTCGGAAGACATGCAGGAGGGCATTGCGGCTTACAAGGAAAAGCGGAAACCGCGGTTCCGGGCCCGGTAGGCTTAGCGGCACGATGAAAAAACGTCTCCCCCGCCCCTTGCGGGAGGGGGTTGGGGGGAGGGTCGGTGCGAGTCTGTCCGCGGCCTCGGCGCTTCCACTGGCGGAGCCCCCTCCCCCTGCCCCCTCCCACGAGGGCAACAATATACTTGACTAAGTGGCGATCCGTGGTAGGATGCGTCCATGGAACTCGATCTACCGCCCGAACCCAAGACCCTCGTGGAGGCCATCCGGCACTTCGCTGATCCAGACGTGAGTTTGCACACCATGGTCAAGCTGCGTTGGCCGGATGGTGTGCGGTGCCCTGCCTGTGGCCATGCCAATCCCCTGTTCCTTCGTCGCCAAAGCCGTTGGGAATGTCGGATCAGGCACGCCAAACGGCAGTTTTCAGCCAAGACCGGCACCGTTTTCGAGGATAGTCCGCTTCCGCTGGAAAAGTGGTTCACGGCGATTTGGCTCATCTCCAACTGCAAGAACGGTGTTAGCTCGTACGAACTTCACCGTGCCATCGGAGTGACCCAGAAATCGGCCTGGTTCATGCTGCACCGGATCAGACTGGCGATGGAGACCGGCACCATCGAAAAGTCCGATGGCACCGCCGAGGCGGATGAAACGCTGATCGGTAGGCTGGCGAAGAACATGCACAAACACAAGCGGGAGGAGAAAATCAAAGGCACAGGGGCTTCCGGCAAAGCAATCGTCATGGGCATTCTGAGCCGTGGTTCTGGCACGAACAAGAGTCGGGTCGTTAAGGCGAAGCGCATCACTGATACGACCAGGGAGACGCTCCACACCGAAATCAAAGCGGCGGTCGAGACCGCCAGCACGATCTACACCGACTCGCATGGCGGCTATGGTGGTCTGGCATCTGAATACGTCCATGAAGTCGTCAACCATGCCGAGGAATACGTGCGAGGCAAGGTTCACACCAACGGCATGGAAAACTTTTGGAGCCGGTTGAAGCGGGCGATCAAAGGGACGTATGTGAGCGTGATGCCGCCTCATCTTGATCGATATATTGATGAACAATCGTTCCGTTTCAATGGGCGGGACAAGGACGATGGGAGCCTCTTCCAAATCGTGCTGAAGTCGGTCACTGGCAGGAGGCTGACATATTGTGAACTCACGGGACACGACACCGCCGAGGCAACCTGACGACATAGAGATCAGGGAAGATGGCTCAACGATGGACAGGTTCATGAACCTGACACGTCGATTGCTTGGCGTGAGTCGTGAGGAAGTGAAAGCTGCTGAAAAAGCATTCAAGATCGAACAGCGAAAGAAGCGAGCGAAGCGCAAGAAAAGCTAACCGAGTGGGGGGCAGGAATGGCGACCGGAACACACATTATGTACAGGGATGGTTTACGTCTGTGTACTTTTGTCCTTGCGATACTGGCGATCTGCCTGCTGTCCGGCGTTGCTAACGCTGAGAGCGACGATGCGTGGTATCTGGTTGCAGGAGGAAGCGGACAGTGCCACCGCCTCCCTGCCGATTTTGACCCGATGCCAATGCAGAAAAAACCACAAGAGGCGGGGGGAGCGTTCGTTGACCGGCAAACCGGCGGCAGCATCACCGACAGGAGCGAAAAACCTGGCATAATCGAGCGAGTCATTTCGAACGGGAAGATTACCCGTGGAGAGGTTTTTGTTCGTGGGGCCGACGAATGCCAGGAAACGGCGGCCAGTATGCGTGACACCCATATGATGCCGTTTCAACAGCGGGCGGCGCAGAAGCCACCCTGAAGAGCGGTCGGCCGCCACTTAGTCAAGTATATTGTTGCCCCCACGAGGGGAGGGGGAAAGGTTGCACGATGTTGACACCCGCCTCCCGCTGACGGAGAGGGCATCAGCTTGTCAGTTCATCCCCCGCCAGCAGTTCGCACAGTTTCGCCATCTCGGTATGATCCGCGTTCGCACCAAAACGCGTCTCGGCTGCAACGATCATTTCCCGCACCAGCGCGGACAGGGGCGCCGCCGTCCCGGTCTCCCGCCCGACCTGCAAGGCGATGGACAAATCCTTCGCCAGCAGACCCATGGTAAATCCGGCATCGAAGGTCCGCGAAAGCACGAACTGCTTGAACTTCTTCTGCGTCGAGTTGTTCATCCCGGTCGCCGCGTTCAGCACGTCGGTCATGACGGACGCGTTCAGGCCGAATCGTTGCCCGATCAGCAGCGCCTCGATCCCGATCAGGAAGCCGCCGGTCGATACCAGATTGTTCAGCGCCTTCATCGCCTGGCCGGACCCGACCGCGCCGGTTTTCAATGTCGTGCCCATCGCCGCCAGGACATCCGAGGCGCGATCGATCACCGCCTCCTCCCCGCCGACCATGATCGCCAGTTGGCCGGTCCGCGCGCGCGGCACCCCGCCCGACACCGGCGCATCGATCATGTGACCGCCCAGCGCCGCGACCTTCCCGGCCAGTTCCTGCGTGACGGACGGCACCCCCGAACTCATTTCGATGATGATGGTACCCGGCTTCATGCCGGCGAAGATATTGTCATCACCCCCGCTCAGCACGCGTTCGACAATCACGCTGGTGGGCAGCATGGTCACGATCAAGTCCGACCCGGCCGCCAGCTCGCGCAACGAATCCGGCGCGGTGCCGCCGATCTGCTGCACGAAGTTGTTTGCGACTTCGCGGCGCGAGTCGTTGATCAGCACCGGGAAGCCGGCCTTCACCAGGCAGGCCGCCATCGGCCAGCCCATGTTGCCGGCGCCGATGAAGCCGACCGTCTGTTTATCGGCCATCAGCGTGTCGCCTCATCGGCTTCCTTGAACACTTCGGTGGCGATCTTGAAGGCCTCCAGCGCCGCCGGGATGCCGCAATAGGCGCCGACCTGGATCAGAACCTCCTTGATCTCGTCGCGGGTCACCCCGTTGGTCAGCGCCGCGCGCAGATGCAAACGCAGTTCGGCGCCGCGGTTCAGCGCCGACAGCATGCCCAGGTTGATGATGCTGCGGGTCTTGCGGTCCAGGCCGGGGCGGGTCCAGGCCATGCCCCAGGCGATCTCGGTCGTCATCTGCTGAAACACCGCGTTGAAATCATCCGCGCGTGCCAGCGAGGCATCCACGTAGGCGGCGCCCAGCACCTCCCGCCGGACCGCGAGGCCCTTCTGGAACAGTTCGCTCTGGTATTCGGGGCGGTTGGGGATAGCGGCCATGGTAGGGTCTCCTGTGTCGTGCGGCGGCAGCATGTCACACGAAGGCACGCCCGTCAGCCACCCGAGGGATAGTTGCCACACGGGCGCGCGTAGAGTTGACTCCGCCGCGAACCACGATCAGGGGGAACGGAACATGACGCCAATCTACGAGATTCTGGCTCTGCGCTACGGCATCTTCGATGGCCGCCTGCAATACCAGAACTTCATCATTCCGGACGATCACGCCGCGCCGGATCCGCTGGACTTCTATGTCTTTGCGATCCGGGGCAACGGGCGCACCATCGTCATGGATACCGGGTTCAATCCCGTCTCCGCCGCCCGCCGGGGGCGGGAGATGCTGTGCACGCCGGACAAGATCCTGCGCGATGCCGGCATCGAACCAGCCGAGGTCAAGGATGTGATCCTGACCCACATGCACTGGGACCACGCGGGCGGGATGGAATACTTCCCAAAGGCAAAATTCCATATCCAGGCCGCGGAAATGAGCTACTGCACCGGCCCCTGCATGTGCGAGCCGTTTCTGCGCCGCCCGTTCGACGTGGACGACGTGCAAAGCGCCATCCGAGCCCTGTATGCGGACCGCATGAAAGTGCATGAGGGAACCGCCGAGATCGCGCCGGGGATTTCCGTGCATCTGATCGGCGGGCATTCGGGCGGCATCCAATCGATCCGGGTGCCGACGACGCGCGGCTGGGTTGTGCTCGCGGGCGATGCGACTCATTTCTGGCGCAATATCCGCCAACGCAACCCCTTCCCCGTCGTCGTTGACGTCGCACGCATGCTGAAGGGGTTCGATATCCTGAACGGGCTGGCGGATGGGCCGGATCATGTCATTCCGGGGCACGATCCGCTGATCCTGAAGACATTCCCGATGGAGAAGGGGAACCCCGAGATCGTCCGCCTGGACCTGCCGCCGGTGGCCTGACGCGGGATCGCGCGGACGCGAAAAAGGGGCCGGAATACCGGCCCCCTCCTCCTGCGTGCCGGACGATCAGGCCGCCTTGGCGACCGTCGTGTCGTTGGCGATGGTCGCAGGGACTTCAGTCCCCGCCGGGGCACCGCCGCCGATCGCGATCCGGCGCGGCTTCAGCGCTTCCGGCACAACGCGCTTCAGGCCCACATGCAGCAATCCATTCTGCAGGTCGGCGCCGTCCACGACGATGTGGTCCGCCAGCACGAAGCGACGCTCAAACGCGCGTCCGGCGATGCCGCGATACAGCACTTCGCCCTTCTGGGCTTCGTTCGACACGCGGCCGGACACGAACAAGGTGTTGTCCTTGACCACGAGGTCGATTTCCTCGGGGCGGAAGCCCGCGACAGCCATGGTCAGGCGATACGTATCGTCGCCCGTCTTCTCAATATTATAGGGCGGGTAGCTCGGGGCATCCGCGGTCGCAGCCGCATTGTCCACGAGACGGGCCAAACGGTCGAAGCCGATAGCCGTACGGAAGAGTGGCGCAAAGTCAAACGTCGTCATGTTAAACCTCCTGAGGGAGCAAGGTCCGTGGTTTGGGCCGCCCGTATGGGCCGGCCCGGCGGTCAGTCCCCGGAACCCCATCTGGGCATTCCGGACACGCCTGAACTGGGTAACCTTGCGCGCGGTTTCAAGAGGTTTGGTGGCAGGCTGCTTCCTGATCCCAGGCCCGGCGAACTTCTTGTCGAACTTGGCGGCCTGCCCGCCGGTGTCCATGATGCGCTGCACGCCAAACCAGGTCGGGCATCCGAGACACTCACTCGGCTCCCCAACCTCCGTCGATCACCAGGCTTTGCCCGGTCATGAAGCCCGACGCGTCGGAGGCCAAAAACACCACGCCGCCCGCCAGATCCCGCGGTGTCGCGAACCGCCCCATCGGGGTCCGGTCCAGCATCCGCTTGCCGTGCACCTCGTGACCCAGCAGTTCGTGCGTCAGGTCGGTGTCAACCCAGCCGGGCGCCAGCGTGTTCACGCGCACGCCACGCTTCGCCCAGTCCAGCGCCAGCGCCTTGCTCATCATTTCGATGCCACCCTTCGAGGCACAGTACGGCACCGACCGCGGCAGGCCGCCGTGGCCGGCGACGGAGGAGATATTGATCACCGAACCGCCCGCCCCGATCGCCGCACCGATGTATTTACAGCAAAGGAACGTACCCGTCAGGTTCACGCCGATGATGTGCAGCCACTCGTCCAGCTCGGTCCGCTCGATTCCTTTGAAGATCGGGTCAACGCCGGCGTTGTTGACCAGCACGTCGATCCGGCCGAAGCGGGCCAGCACCGCATCGCGCAGTGCGATCACCTCGGCTTCCCGGGTCACGTCGCAGACACAGGCCATCGCGCGCTCCCCCATCGCCGTGGCGGCTTCCGCCAGCACCGACACGGTGCGGCCGGCCAGCACGACGAAGGCGCCGTGCCGGTACAGCCCCTCGGCCATGCCGCGGCCGATCCCCCGGCCGCCGCCGGTGACGATGCAGACCTTGCCGGTCAGGTCGAAATCGTCCGTCACCAGTTGGCTCCGTTGCGGGCGATGCGTTGCGCCAGGCTCCAGCGGTGGACTTCCGAGGGGCCGTCGTAGATGCGGAAGCCGCGCACCTCGTTGAAGATGCGCGCGACCAGGGTTTCCCCCGTCACACCTTGCCCGCCCAACACCTGCACGCAGCGGTCCACCACCCGCCAGATCGCTTCCGAACAGAACACCTTGGCCATCGAGGATTCCGTCGTCCCGCGCGCCCCCTGGTCCAGCACCCAGGCGGTGTGCCAGATCGACAGGCGGCTCATGCGGATGTCGATTTCATTGTCGGCCAGCATGAAGCCGACGCCTTCATGGCCGATCAGCTTCGATCCGAAGACCTCGCGCTTCAGGGCATAGGCGGTGGCGATATCGTGCGCGCGTTTCGCCGCGCCGAGCCAGCGCATGCAGTGGGTGAGGCGGGCGGGGGCGAGGCGGACCTGGGCGTAACGAAAGCCCTTGCCGGGTTCGCCCAGGATGTCGCCCGCGGGGACGCGCAGGTTGTTGAAGCGCACCACCGCGTGGCCGCCGGCGAAGGCGCTGTCCAGGCTGTCCATCGCGCGCACGACCTCAATCCCCGGCGTGTCCATGTCGGCGAGGAACATGGTCGCGTGGCCGTCCTCGTCCTTGGCCATGATGATGGCGAAGGCGGCGCCGTCAGCGCCGGTGATGAACCATTTGGTGCCGTTGATGACGTAGTGGTTGCCGTCCTTCACCGCTGTCGTCAGCATCGCGGCGGGGTCCGATCCGGCGCCGGGGGCGGGTTCGGTCATGCAGAAGCAGGACCGGGTCTTGCCGGCGGCCAACGGCCGCAGCCAGCGGTCCTTCTGTTCGGGCGATGCGACGGCTTCGAGCAGATGCATGTTGCCCTCGTCGGGGGCGAAGATGTGCATCGCGACGGGACCCAGCAGCGAGTAGCCGGCTTCCTCGAAGACGACGGCTTTGGCGACGTGGCTCAGGCCGAGCCCGCCGTATTCGGTGCCGACATGCGGCGCGACCAGGCCGGCCTCGGCGGCGAGTGCCACCAGTTCGCGGCGGAACCCTTCCGAGGGGCCGTGGTGGGTCTGACGGTTGTCGCCCTCCAGTGGCACGATCTTGTCGCGGATGAAGGTCCGGGTCCGCTGCTGGAGTTCGGTGAGTTCGGGGGAGAGGGAGAAGTCCATGGGAGGTGCCTTCGGGGTTATCCATCGCCAGCCGGCGGCAAAGGGGATGCTGCTGGGACCGCCGGCCAAGGCCCGGACATAGCCCGGCTGGCGGTCGGCGCATATCCTGCCGGGGACGGTTAGTTAGGACTGGCCCCCCAGACAACGCGGCGGTTTCTGCTGTCACGACTGATATCGTTGCGACAACCTCAAAGTCTCCCTGGGATAGATGGTTACGAAATGGTCATTAAATCTGTTCACGCGTATAATAGATCAATTCATCGATCGTCCCCGGTCGCAGACGATCGGCAATCGTGTTTGGGATACGAAGTGAGCTGTGCGCCCAACCCTTTATTTCCCGCCGCCTCGCTATTTGGCATGATAGCGAGGAGGCATACAAAGCAATTCCGCTTGTCGATAAAATTTCTCCCCTGGTGAGCGGGCAGATCGAAGTGCGGCCGTCAATTTGGCGGGGTTGAGATCATGCTCAACGAAGAACTCCGCTGTGACATTACACAGTCGTCGGTAAGCAGGACGTCACTGGGTTTCCCAACGTCATGGCGGGCGCAGGCCCGCCATCCACGACATTCGCACGTGCAGCCACGCAAGTCATGGATGGTGCGCCTTCGCGCACCATGACGCGTAAAGCCCCAAATTACCGACTGCTGAGCATGTTCTGGCGTCCGCCCGAGCTCGATAGCGACAGCCTCCGCACCCGTATCTTCGGCATCTGCGAATACCGGCATTACTGGCTTGACGATTTTGCCGGATATATCTCCAAATACCCGTGCCGCCGCTCGTTGACCCGCTTCACTCCTGATTCTCGTCGCTGCCATTTGGATAAGGCCCGCGCCCATTGCGGTCGCAGCCAGCGCGAACGACACTGCCATTGACGTTGCGATTTTCGTCAGATAATCCAGCCAATCTCATACCGTGACCGTCGGCTGGCAAGCACATTGTGAGTTATTCAGACTCACTACTGTCCGGTGGATATGTTGGCTGTTTCAATAGCTTGCACATCATTGCCATTCGGTATCCGTAAATCAGGTTTGAATCTCGTGTGGTGATCGGGGTTGTTCGCAATACCTGAGCCGAGAGGATACCCTCCGATGTGTCGATCTCGGCCGCTGTGTCGGGCGGTTTACCGGCCGGATCCGCCCGGAAACCGCTCTAGCGGACAAAATTGAGTTCAAATCGACACCACCCGAAATTGCGGAAAAACCCCTTTATTTCAGATGTTCAAGTTAGGTTCGTTCGCATTCCTCCGGACAGCAGTGATTCAGACTGGCTAATCTTGACGCTGGCCGGCTTCCGCATGCTCGCTGCCAGGTTGCCCCAAAGGCCCGGTGAGTGCGAGCGGACGATCCGCGCCACCTTGCTGTCCCCCCGTCGCCCGCAACGCCGCAAAATCCGCATCGGCATGATACGAACTCCGCGTTAGAGGCGTCGCCGACACAAGCAAAAACCCCTTCGCCCGCGCCGAGGCCGCGTAGTCTCCGAACCCCTCCGGCGTCACGAACTCCGCTACCGCCGCGTGCTTCACCGTCGGCTGCAAATATTGCCCGATCGTCAGGAAATCCACGTCCGCCACCCGCAGGTCGTCCATCACCTGCAACACCTCGCTCCGCGATTCCCCGAGCCCCACCATCATCCCAGATTTGGTGAAAATCCCTGGCGCGTGTTGCTTCACCTGGTCCAGCAACCGCAACGACTGATAATACCGAGCGCCCGGGCGGACCCCCGGATACAAGCGCGGCACCGTCTCAAGATTATGGTTGAACACATCGGGACGAGCCGCCGCGACGACCTCCAACGCCCCCGGCTTGCGCAGGAAATCCGGTGTCAATACCTCGATCGTCGTCCCCGGTGCCACCCTCCGGATCGCCCTGATCGTTTCTGCAAAGTGTGAAGCGCCGCCATCCGGCAGATCGTCCCGATCGACCGAGGTCACCACCACGTGCTGCAACCCCAGGCGCGCC
>Ga0302279_10001266_pt1 | contig 36256 bp, 29 predicted proteins | sample III_Bog_N3_3_FD_194541 | JGI IMG/M metagenome (GOLD analysis project Ga0302279, IMG submission 194541) | Peat permafrost microbial communities from Stordalen Mire near Abisko, Sweden - III_Bog_N3_3 | ecosystem: Environmental > Terrestrial > Soil > Wetlands > Peat | place: Sweden: Abisko...
GGCCGACAAAACCCCAGCTTGCAGAGAATTACGCTCCACAAGCGCATACTGTCAGCAATCATGGCCTTTCAGAGTTCGATGGCAATCGGATTTCCGGCCTGGCAGGAATTTACCCGGTCCAAAATGTTGGCGAAGGGTCGGGTCTGGACCCGGATAGCACCCCCCCCCTTACGCAAAGTAACCAAACAAAATTACTTTAGTAACTTGACTAGGTGGCCCAGGTCTCGGTTCTGAGGGATGGCGCACGGCCCCCGATCTCAATCGTCCCAACCCACGCCGCCCAGCTCCGCCAGCCGCCGGGCGATCCGCTCGGCAGCATCCGGATGCGCCTGGGTTCGTGCCGCCGCCGCCATCGCCGCCAGCCGCTCCGGCTCCTCCAGCAGCCCGGTCAACGCTGTCAGCAGTCGTCCCGCAATGTCCAGATCGGGCTCCTCCAGCATTACCGCCGCGCCGGCATCGACCATCGCCTCGGCGTTGCGCTTCTGGTGCTCGTCCGCCGCAGCGGCAAAGGGAATCAGCAGGCTCGGCTTGCCCGCCGCCGCAAGCTCTGCCACCGACGACGCCCCGCTCCGCGCCATCACCAGGCTGGCCTCGGCAAACCGCGCCGGCATGTCGTCCAGAAAGGGCTCAACCCGCCAGCGCGTGGGATCGACGCCCGTCGCCGCATACGCTGCCCGCGTCGTCTCGGCACCGCGCGCCCCCGCCTGGTGCAGAATCGTCAGGCCGGGAACAGCCTCCAGCAGCGCCGGCACAATCCGCGGCAGGTGCACGTTGAAGATGCGCGCCCCTTGCGACCCGCCAAAGACGAGCAGATGCGGTGGCGCGTCTGCGGCGGGAGCGGCAAGGCCAAAGAACTCCGGTCGCACCGGAATCCCCGTCACCTCGCAGTTGCGAAACCACTTCGCTGCCCCCGGAAAGTTGACCGCCGCGGCCTGCACCCGCTTGCCCACCAGCCGGTTGGCCAGCCCCGGCATCGCGTTCGGCTCAAAAGCCATCGCCGGAACGCCCGTCCACAGGGCCGCCGCCATCCCCGGCCCGGAAGCATACCCGCCCACGCCAAACACCACCGCCGGCTTGAACTCGCCAATCAGCCGCCTGCAAGCAAAGATGCTGCGCGGCAGATCAACCAGCGTCCGCACCCGCGTCATCAGCGAGACATTCTTCAGCTGTCCAACTTCGATCAGGTGCAGCGGAAAACCCGCAGCCGGAACCAGCCGGCTCTCCATCCCCCGCGCCGTGCCGACAAACAGAACCTCAGCCCCGTACCGCGCCACCAGCTCGCGCGCCACGGCGAGGGCCGGGATGATGTGCCCGCCCGTGCCGCCGCCCGCGATGAGTACCCGCAAGTCTGTCACGGCCTGGGATTCCTGGTCCCCCGGTCCCTCAGTCCCTTGGTCCCCTGCTCTTGTCACTCCGCTGTCCGCGTAATATTCAGCAGAATCCCAATGCTCGCCAGCGTCACAAACACCGAGGTCCCGCCCGAAGAGATCAGCGGCAGCGGAATGCCCTTGGTCGGCACCAGCGACAGCACCACGCTGATGTTGAAAAACGCCTGCAGCAGAATGGTGGTAGTAATCCCGAACGCCACCAGCCGCGCAAATGGGTCCTGAGAGCGAAACGCCGCTCTCAATCCCCGCGCGCCGAAGACCACAAATAGCAGCACAATCGCGATGGAGCCAATGAACCCCAGCTCCTCCGCAATGTTGGCGAAGATAAAGTCCGTCGAAGCTTCGGGCAGGTAGAACAGCTTCTGCATGCCTTCCATGTACCCGCGCCCTGTCAGCCCGCCTGTGCCGACAGCAATCAGCGATTGGTTGATGTGGAACCCCGCGCCCTGCGGATCGGAATCAGGATTGAGGAACACCAGCACCCGCTTCAGCCGCCAGGAGACCAGCAGCAGTAGCGCCGCCAGCGGAGGCAGCGAGACGCCCAGGCCCATCCACAAATACTTCCACTCCATGCCGGCCAGCAGCAGCATCATCCCGGTCACGCCAAAGATCACCAGCGCCGTGCCCAGGTCAGGCTGCTTCACAATCAGCAGCATGAACAGCACCGGAACCACGGCCGCCTTGGCCAGCGTGTTCTTCCAGTCGCGCATCTTGTCGAGACGGGTGTGCAGAAACCAGGCCAGGAACAGCACCGTCGCCGGCTTGGCCAGCTCGGACGGTTGAAACGTGAACAGCCCGCCGAAGCGGATCCACCGGTGTACCGCATGTGATCCGGGGAAGAAGAACACCGACACCAGCAGCAGCGTGGCGATGGCAAGGATGGTGTACATGAACCGCGTGGATTTGTAGACACGCACATCCACATGCATCATCAGCAGCATGGCCAGCACGCCCGCAACCGCCCAGCCGGCCTGCCGGCCCACAAAAGCGTACGGCGAGTGGTAGCGCTCCTGCGCCACAACCGCCGAAGCGGAGAAGACCATGACCAGCCCGACCACGACGAGCAGCAGCGTGGTGAAGAACAGCCACTTGTCAACGCCTACGCGCGCTGCCATACCTTCCACCCCCGCCGCTCGCTCACCAGTTCCTTGAAGACGCGCCCGCGATGCTCGTAGTTTTCAAACTGATCGAAGCTCGAGCAGGCCGGCGCCAGCAGCACCACCTCGCCCGGCCGCGCCGCAGAGGCCGCCGCGCTCACGGCGTTGGCCAGCGTCTCGCAGCTCAGGATAGAAACCACGCCGCGCAGCTCCGACTCGATCTTGGCCGCCGCCGAGCCAATCGTGTAGACCGCCTGCACGTGCGTGCGCAGCAGCGCCGCCAGTTGCGTGTAGTCGGAGTTCTTGTCCTTGCCGCCCAGGATGAGATGAATGCCGACAGAGAACGCGGCCACGGCCTTGGCCGTCGCATCCACGTTGGTAGCCTTCGAGTCGTTGTAGAACTCGACTCCATTCACAGTGGCCACAAATTCAAGGCGATGCTCGACTGCCTGAAAGGCCTCAACCGCGGTCCGGATCTGCTCTGCCGCAACCCCCGCCAGCCGCGCCGCGCACACCGCCGCCAGCACATTCTCTACATTGTGCGCGCCCTTCAACGGAACGCCCGCGAGAGGCATGATCTTTTCAATCCCCGCGTCCCTGCCGCCCCGATACACCAGGTAGCCTTCTTCCACCCACGCGCCCTGCAGTACCGAATGCTCAATTGAAAAGAAGTAAACCTTGGCCACCGATCGCGCGGCAGCCTGCGCAGCGCGTGCATTGTCGGCATTCAGCACCACAAAGTCGTGCTCGTCCTGCGCGGCAAAAATCCGCTCCTTGGCCAGCGCATAGTTCTCAAAGCTGCCGTGACGGTCCAGGTGGTCCGGCGTGATGTTGAGGATCACGGCGATGCTGGGATGAAACCGCTCCGTGCTCTCCAGCTGGAAGCTCGATACCTCGAGCACTGACCAGGTATCGTCCGTGCTCTGATCGATCAATGCAACCACCGGCACGCCGATGTTTCCGCCCACCAGAGTTGGAACGCCGGCCTTCTCCAGAATCTCGCCCACCAGAGCAGTGGTTGTGGTCTTGCCGTTGGAGCCCGTGATGGCCAGCGTTCGTCCCTTGAGGAAGCGTGCAGCAAGTTCGAGCTCGCCGATCACCGGCAGGCCGAAGCTCTTTACCTGCGCCAGCTCCGGCGTGTTCAAGGGCACGCCGGGACTTACGACAATCAGGTCCTGCCGCCGAAACGTGAGCAGCCCGTGCCCGCCCGTCTCCACCATGATGCCCTCGTCGAGCAGCGCGGGAATATCCTTGGCCAGCGCCTCGGCGCTGCGCACGTCTGAGACGGTCACATGTGCGCCGCGCCGGCGCAGAAACAGAGCCGCGGCCAGGCCGGATTTGCCCAGCCCCACAACCAGAACCTTCTTGCCTTTGAGTTCCATCATTCCGGCCAATCCTTGCCCCGCGCGACTCTTCTATTGTGCATCGCCAAGCGCCGCGCGCGCGCCGTGCCTAGCGCAGTTTCAGCGTGGTGAGTGCAAACAATGCAAACACCAGCGCGCCGATCCAGAAGCGTGCAATGACCTTGGACTCGCTCCAACCAAGTTGCTCAAAATGGTGATGCAATGGCGCCATCTTGAAGATACGCTTTCCATTGCGCAGCTTGTAGCTGCCCACCTGCAAAATCACCGAGATCGCCTCCAGCAGAAAGATGCCGCCGATAAACGGCAGCAGCAGCTCCTGGCGAATGATGATGGCCACAGTTCCGATGGCGCCGCCCAGCGCCAGCGAGCCCACGTCGCCCATGAAGATCTCCGCCGGGTGCGCGTTATACCAGAGAAAGCCGATCGAAGCGCCGACCATGGACCCGCAAAAGACAGTCAGCTCGGCCACACGCGGCAGGTGCTGGAGCTCAAGGTAGTCGGCAAACACCACATTGCCGCTCACGTAGGTCAGCACCGCCAGCGCCGCGGCCGCAATGATGGTGCAGCCGATGGCCAGCCCATCCAGACCGTCGGTCAAATTCACCGCGTTCGACGATCCCATCAGCACAAACACAACCCACGCCACAAACGGAAGGAAGGCGAGAAACCCCAGCCACGGCAGCGTGGCCGGCCACATATGCCACAGCAGGTCTGGTTGCAGGCTCTTGAAGAATGGCACCGTCATGCGCGTTGAAAAAAAACGGAACTGCTCCAGCACCACCAGCGCAACCGCCACCATGGTCGCCGCCAGGCACTGCCAAAACAGCTTGGCGCGCGCCGTCAACCCCAGACTGCGGCGTTTGACTACCTTGATGTAATCGTCGGCAAAACCGATTGCGCCGAAGGCCAGCGTGGAGAGCACCGCGACCCACACAAACGGGTCGGTCGGAATCGACCACAGCAGCGTCGGCAGCACAATGGCAATCACGATCAGCACGCCGCCCATGGTGGGCGTGCCCGTCTTCTTCAGGTGCGACTGCGGCCCATCTTCCCGGACAAACTGGCCGATCTGAAACTCGCGCAGCTTCTGGATGACCCACGGACCAATGAACAGCGCGATCAGCATCGCGGTCAGCGATGCGAAAGCAGTGCGAAAGGTCAGGTAGCGGAAGATCCGGAACGGGTGGAAGAACGGGTAGAGCTTTTCGTAGAGCAGCCAGTAAAGCAATTGGCCTCCAAAGCCGAAGCGAAGCGCGATTCATTGTGATTTTACAGGGCTGGACGCAACCGAAGCTGTGGAACCACGCAGTTTTCAGTCCGTGCCGGAACCCTGCTGCACAACCCCGATGGCCCGCTCCAGGTGCACGCCGCGCGAGCCCTTCACCAGCACCACATCGCCGGCGCGCAGAGTCTGCCTGAGCCACTCCCCGGCTGCTTCGGCATTGGGTAAGAACAGTGCCGCAACGCCCCCGCTGCATGCGGCCGCGGCCAGGTGCACGGCATTGCCCTGCACACCGGCCACCAGGTCAATTCCAGCTTCAGCAGCCGCGCGGCCGCACGCTGCATGCAGAGCGGGACCATGCTCGCCCTGTTCCAGCATCTCGCCCGCCACCAGGATCCGGCGCGCCGCAGGACGTGCCGCAAGCGTGCGGATCATCGAGCGCAGCGCCTCAGGGTTCGAGTTGTAGCTGTCGTTGAGAATCGTTGCGCCGTCGATCTCAAGAATCTCCCCGCGCTGGTCGCCGGCAGTCAACCGCTCGAGCGCACCCAGGGCAGCATCCAGATCAACGCCCGCCTCGAGCGCCACGGCCAGCCCGGCCATCGCGTTTGCCGCGTTGTGCGCGCCCAGCAGCTGCATGGTCAGCGCTCCTTCGCGCTCGCCGGCGCGAAACTTCACATGCAATCCGTTCAAGTCTTCATGCGTGGAAATAATTTGCGGATCGGCGCAGGGGCCTTCGCCAAAGTACACAGTGCGCCCGGCAAAGTCGCGGCCGAATTGCGAAACATACGCGTCGTCGCAGTTCAGAAACGCAACGCCGTTGGGCGGCAGCGCTGCAACCAGCTCGAACTTGGCGCGCGCAATCCCCGCCTGGCCGTCGGCAAAGTTTTCAATGTGCGCTGTGCCCACGTTGGTCACAACGCCCCAATCCGGCGCGGCTATGCGCGCCAGCGCCGCGATCTCGCCCAGGTGATTCATGCCCATCTCAACCACCGCGATGTCGTGCTCCGGTTCCAGGCGCAGCAGCTCCAGCGGCAGGCCAAAGCCGTTGTTCAGATTGCCGCGCGACTTCATCACGTTGAGCTGTGCGCCCAGCGCCGCCGCCACCGCTTCCTTGGTGGTCGTCTTGCCTGCCGAGCCGGTAATGGCAACCACGCGCCGGCCCCAGCGACGGCGCACATGCGCGGCCAGCGCCTGCAACGCAACAAGAGGGTCTTCGGCAATCAGCAGCGGCGCGGCCAGCGCCGCGTTGGGCAGAGAGGCCACCCGCGCCCGCGAAACGACCGCCGCAATAGTGCCACGCGCAAGGGCCGCCTCAACAAAGTCGTGCCCGTCAAGCCGCTCGCCGCGCACGGCAAAAAACAATGCGCCCGCGCCCACCGTGCGCGAGTCGATCGAGTACGCGCTCACCTCAAGCGAGCCTGCATGGGCCACGCTGGCCGGAGCCTCAAGCACTGCGCCAGCGCCAATTGCCGCTTCTGCAAGGGTCAGCTTCATTGCCCTTTACCATACCCCAAAGCACACAGAGCAGCGCGCGCAACCTCACCATCGTCAAAAGGAATTGTACGCCCGGCGAGGATTTGTTCCTTCTCGTGCCCCTTGCCGGCGATGAGCACCGCGTCTCCCGCTTTCGCTGCGCCCAACGCAATCGCGATGGCCGCGCCGCGATCCGGCTCAATGGTGTATTGGACGCCGGTCGACTTGAGCCCGGGTTCAATCTCCGCAAGAATCGCCTGCGGGTCCTCGGACCGCGGATTGTCGCTGGTGGCCACCACAAAATCGCTATTCGCGCCCGCCGCCTGGCCCATCTTTGGCCGCTTGGTGCGATCGCGGTCGCCGCCGCAACCAAACAGCGTAATCACCCGGCCGCCGGAACCCGCCGTCATCTGCCGGGCAAGGACTATTAAGTTGCGCAGCGCGTCATCGGTGTGCGCATAGTCAACGATCACGGTGAACGGCTGGCCCTTATCCACTGGCTGAAAGCGGCCGGGAACCGGCTCAAGATGCGGAATGGCATCGACGAGTTTTTGAAAATCAACCCCGCGGGCATGCGCCGCAGCCAATGCAGCCAGCAGGTTGAGGATATTCACCTCGCCGGCCAGCTTCGACGTAAACTGCGCCGATCCCGCCGGCGTCTCAAGTTCAATCACCGCACCGCCCGGCGTGAGCGTGTGGCTCGCCGCGCGCCAGTCGCCTTGCCCCATGCCGTACGTGCGCACCTCGGCGCCTGCCTTGCTCGCCGCGGCGGCCAGCTCCGCGCAGCGTTGGTCATGCGCGTTGATCACCGCCACCCGCGGAGCCGGATAGACAGTGCCGTCAAACAGCAGCCGCTTGGCCGCGAAATACTTCTCCATGGTCTGGTGATAATCCAGATGATCGCGCGTCAGGTTAGTGAACACGGCCACATCAAAGTTGATTCCGGCTGCGCGGCCCTGGTCGAGCCCGTGGCTCGATACCTCGGTCACCAGTTCTGTCGCGCCCTGAGCAGCGCCCTCGGCCATCAGCTCAAACAGGTCGCGCGACTCCGGCGTCGTGTGGACGCTCGCCCGCACCTCGCCGGCCACGTGATATTCAATCGTCCCCACCAGCACGGATTTGCGCGAGGCCGCATTCAGCAGCGCCTCGATCAAATACGCGGTAGTCGTCTTGCCGTTGGTCCCGGTGATCCCCGTCGCCGCCAGCTTCCGCTCCGGATGCCCGAAAAATGCCGCGGCGGCCTGAGCCAGCGCCCGCCGCCCATGCTCCACCTCCAGCACCGGTACGCCCGCCTGGTACACGAGCAGATGATCGAACATATTCGACGAGTCGGTAATGACACCCAGCGCGCCGGCAGCAATGGCCTTGTCAATGTACTTGTTGCCGTCGGTCGAGCCGCCCTTCATGGCCACAAACACCGCGCCGGGCTTCACCTTGCGCGAGTCGTACTCGACGCCCGTGATCGGCTCATCCGACTCACCGCCGGCGCCGACAGCGGTCACTTCTTCAACTAGATCTTTCCACTTCATCGTGCCTTCCATTGTAGTTTGCGGCCCTCAAGAGGACGCCGGATGCGGCCGGGTTGCGGGAATCCACCGATCGCCGGCCCGAGGGAATCTAGCGCGCGCAGCGCACCACAATCTGCGTTCCGGCCGCGACCATGGTGCCGGCGGCGGGGGCCTGTTCGCGCACCGTGCCGCTGCCCGCAATCTGCACTTCAAGGCCGGCAGCCGCAGCCTGCGTAATCACCTGGCGCATGGGCAGGCCGATTAGCGAAGGGACTTTCAGTTTGTGCGCATCGCTCACCGTCACCGCGTTGCCTGATGGCTGCGCGGCCTGAGCCACCGCCGCCTCATGTTGCGCGCCTGTTGCCTTGACCCCAGCCGCCTGGCTCAATGCCGGCTTGTCCACGGCTGGCGCGGGCGCCTCCGGCACCGGAGCCGGCGCCGGAGCACGCAAGGGATCATCGCTGGGCAGATCGTTGATAGCGGCAAACATCGCATTCACATCGCCGCCCTGCTCGTGCTCGTCGTCTTCTGCAATCTGCGCGACCGGCAGCTTCTTCCCGGTCGGCGCGTGCACATCCGTGTCGTGCGGCACGCCCAGGTACTCAAGCACCTGCTGCGCCACATCCGCAAATACCGGCGCGGAAACCGTGGTGCCGTAGTACACGCCACCACGCGGATTATCGATGACCACCGCCACCGAGATCACCGGATTGTTCACTGGCGCGATCCCCGCAAACGACGCGATGTGCATGGTCTTCGAATATGTGTGCGTGGCCGGGTCAATCTTCTGCGCCGTGCCGGTTTTTCCTCCCGACGAATACCCATTCAGGATGGCCGGTTTGCCAGTCCCATAGAGCACCACGCCCTCCATCATCTTGCGCATCTGCGCGGCGGTCATCTCTGACAGAACTCGGTGCGCGCCGGGCGGGAGCGGGTTGGGCAGCTCGCCGTCTGGCTTGAAGGGCTCCGGCGTGAGCGGCGCGGCAGGCTTCTGGGCGTTGGCCCCAACCTGGCCGGGCATCAGCACATGGGGCGGAAGGTAGACGCCGCCATTGGCAATGGTGGAAACCATCGACACCAGTTGCAGCGGGGTGACACCCACTTCCTGGCCGATGGCGATGGACGCATACGACGTTGTGCCCCAACGGCTGACAGGCTGTAACAGGCCGCGGGTCTCGCCCGGCAGTTCCATGCCGGTTCGCGCGCCAAATCCAAAGCTACGGATGAATTCGTAGAACTTCTCCTGTCCGACCTTCTGCGCCAGCTTTACAGCGGCCACGTCGCTCGAGTGCTCCAGCGCCTCATGCACCGTGATCACGCCATAGTGGTCCGACTTGTCGTCGTGGATAATGCGGCCTGGCAGAGCCATCTGCCCGCCCTGGCAGTCGATCTTGTCGTCCGGCGTGGTCACGTGCTGCTCGAGGGCGGCTGAGTACGTAACCAGCTTGAACACCGAGCCCGGCTCATACACGTCGCTCACGGCATGATCCTTGAGCAGCGCCGGCGTGGTATGGCGAGCCTGGTTGGGATTGAACGTCGGCCGGATGGCAAGAGCCAGTATCTGGCCCGAGTGCACGTCCTGCACTACGATGGTGCCGTTGTCCGGATGGTACTTTTCGATGGCTCGGTCAAGAGCGCGCTCGGCCATGTATTGAATTTGCGAATCGATGGTCAGAACCATGTTCTGCCCCGGCTCTGGCTCGCGCTCGCTTGAGCCAAGCACCTTGCGCCGCGCATCCATCGCCGTATACATGCGGCCCGGCTCGCCGTGCAGTTGCGGCTCGTAGCGCTGCTCCAGGCCGCCCAGGCCGTTGTCGTCCGCGCCCACATACCCCAGCACCTGCGCGGCAATCTCGTTGTCGGGATAGTAGCGCTGAAATTCTTTCTGCGAGTAGACGCCTTTGACGTTGAGCGCGCGTACCTGATCTGCGACTTCAGGTGTGACGCGCCGCGCCACCCACGCAAAGCTGCGACCGTTTTGCAGGCGCTCGGCAATCTGCGCCTCGCTTGTCATTGCATCTTCCGGGTCGACGTGTACGACGGCGGCAAGGGCATGCGCCGTCGTCTGCACCCAGGCGGCCCTCTGCTTGTCGTCGATCTCGCTGGGCACGGCGTAAAAGGAGTCCGCCTGCACGGTCATGGCCAGCTCGCGCAGGTTGCGGTCGTAGAGCACGCCGCGCCGGGGCGCAACCTCAAACGTGCGCAACTGCTGCTTTTCAGCCTTCTCCTGATACGCCTTGTGGCGCACCACCTGCAGCCAGAAAAGCCGTCCGGAAATGGCGACCGACCAGAGCAGAAAGAACAGGCAGATCAGCCAGAAGCGCGCCCGCTTGAGAGGGATGACGCGGGCCGCGGTGTTGCGGCTCCGGCTGTTTCTGACAGGCAATTGCATGGGGCGATACTCCGCGGCTTGCCGGCAGCGTTGCAGCCACCGGATACTGGCTTCTACTGAACCGGCGCTGCCGGCGGAGTGACCTGGGCCAGCACCGGAGCAGTCGCATCGGGCCGTGCGCTGGGATGAACCACCTGGCCCGGCGCCGGCTCCGCAAGCCCCAGCTCCCGCGCCATGGTGTCAATGCGCTCCGGCTGCGTCAGCTGCGCTTCCGACAAACGTAACTGGCGATTCTCTTCGCGCAGCTGTTCGACGGCGAGCTTATCTGCCTCCACGTGATAGCCGCTTTCAATCGCGTAAAAGTGCTGCAAGCCGTAAATCATCACCAACGAAAACAGGATGGTAATTGCCGCACCGAACAGGCGCATCTCGCGCACCCGCACCGGGTCCGGCGCCTTCACCAGCCGCGAGTTGTCAAAGTGCCGCGCAAAGTGAAACTCCGGCGTGCGCACGCCGCGGCGGCGCAACGGCTGCAGTGCCAGCAACTCGTCGTTCCGCTCGCGAATCCGCTGCCCCAGGCTGCGGCCTGTTTCAAAATAGGTTGTCGCGATTGCCGCCATGGTTGCGCCTCCTGCCTTAGCTTCCCTGCTCTGCTGCCTAACTTCTCTTGCCCGTCCAGGCCGTGCTTGTCCACGTCTTGGCGCCGAAGCTCTTTGATCCCTGATCCCTGGTCCCTGATCCCAGCCGTTCTGCCGCTCTCAACTTGGCGCTCCGCGCGCGCGGATTGCGATCCGTCTCTTGTTCGCCTGCCGTCACCGGCTTCCTGGTCAGAATCTCCCAGGTTCCCTTCTGCGCGCCTTCCCGCAGACTGTCCTTTGCGATGCGATCTTCCAGGGAGTGAAAGCTGATGACTACGAGCCTCGCGGAGGGCTTGAGCAACCCGGGTACGGCCTCCAGCAATGCCTTGATCTCGTCTAACTCGCGGTTTACGAAGATACGAAGTGCTTGAAAAGTTCTGGTCGCCGGATGAATGCGCTCTTGTTTCATTGTCGGGACGGCTTGAGTTACAAGCCGGGCTAACTGGTCCGTCGTTGTTACCGGCCGTCCCCGAACAATGGCTCTGGCGATTCTCCGCGACCTCCTTTCCTCTCCGTACTCGTAAATAAGGTCCCCGAGCTCACGCTCGTTCGCCTCATTCACCACTTGTGCGGCCGTCTGTCCCCGGCGCATGTCCATGCGCATATCCAAGGGACCGACTGCCTGAAAACTGAAGCCCCTGCGCGCTTCATCAAACTGCAGGCTGCTTACTCCAAAATCGGCCAGCAACCCATCCACCGATGCCGGCTTTACATAACTTGCGATACTGCTGAACGGCTCATTGATCAGAGTTACTTGTGGAGCTTCACTGCCTAACTCAACGCTAACTCGATCCAGCCGTTCCTTTGCTAACTCCAGCGCTTCGGCGTCCCGGTCAAATGCAATCAACTGCCCATGGGAGCCGAGCTTTCTTACTATTCCTTCTGCGTGCCCGGCCAGCCCCAGCGTGCAATCAACAAAGGTGCCGCCCGCGCGTACATTCAAGAGATCAATCGCTTCTTCAAAAAGAACAGGCACATGGCGCTCATTCGAATTCGTCATGTGCTCCCCCTGGGGGGCAATGCCCTTCAACCGTGCTGCCGGATAATCGCCGCCACCGACTTGCGATCTTCCGCCGTCAACTCATAACTCGTCAGGCGCGCTTCAAATTCCGCTTCGTTCTGCACTTCCAGATACGTCAGCTTGCCCAGCACAACCACTTCAGCGTCGAGCTTGCCCTTGTCACGCAGCTTCTGCGGCAACACAACCCGCGACTGGCTGTCCATCTCAACCTGCTGACCGTAGTAGCTGGTCAGGTTCAAATACTTTTCCACCGCATCGTCCATGCTGCTGTGCTCGGCGAGCAGCTTTTCCTGCTTCTCCCACGCCGGCAGCGGCCAGATCTGGGCGCATTTACCGTCCGTCGAGGTGATGTACAGCTGGGTCACATTCGCCGCGTCCAACAGCGTCTTGAACCCAGAAGGGATCTTCAGCCTCCCCTTTTCGTCCACCTTGGCCGGATTGTTGCCCCGAAACACCTGTCTGCCTCTACTTGCCGCCTGCTCCCGTTAGCCAGGCTGGTTCCCTTATTTCGTTGGCGCCTCATCTTTGCAGTGAATAAAGTCGTTTGCGAGTAGACTTGCTTCTGGGTCGATGAAGAGCGATTCTTGCAGTTCCGTTCTTCGGAAAACCCGGAAGCTCCACTGGACTCCACTTCGCTCCACTTGGCTCCACAAGTGCGATAGTACAGCCCTTCCGTATTCATGCCAATCAAAAAGAGAGCCTTAAAGCGCCGATTCCTGTGGGTTTTTGTGGGAAATTCGCCTAATAGTTTCAGTTATATCCACAACCACAATATGTAGTGTTTATCAATCTGGTTCCGCTACTGGACAGCGCGACCGGATCATGCTAAAGCGAAGAAAAAGCGAATCGCGGCGGTTCTCCAATTGCTATACACCGAAAGCACGATGCTTTAGCGCTTCCGTCCTGGCAATGAGCGTCCGCTGCGCTCTCGCTTGCCTCGCTCCACAACCACCTTCAGCAGATAGAAGAACACCAGCAGATTCACCGCCAACAGGGCCGTGCGCACTGGCGTAACCCTCCGGAAAACCTCGATCAGTTCCCAGGGCAGGAACGAGGCGGTGATGGCCAGCGTGAAGTACTCCGCCCAGGTTTTTTCGAGATAAAGGCCGATGCCCTCAATGAGCCCGAGCGTCGCGTACGCGAACAGGCCGATGCTGAAGCGGCGCAGCATGCGGTCATTCACAAAAGACGCGCGGTCGAGAATGAAGTCGACAAAGCGCGACTCCGGGTTGAAGTGCAGGTGATGAGCCAGGCGGACGAGGAAGTCGGCAAAATCCTTGTGCAACAGGCGCAGAGCCCCGAAGCCGATGGCGATAAACAGCGTGGCCTGGGCCAGTTTGAAGGCAGCAATCAGCATAAGCCACCGGTTGTGGCGGTACTTGCGATCAAAGAGCCTGAGCGGGGATCGGATAATTTCCTTCTTCATGCAAAGCCCGGTTTGAACCGGGCGCCTATCGATACGTTAAACGATGACGGCGGGTTCTCCCAACAGCCGCGCCGCGATGCAGCTGCGACAGCCGCGTGGAGCAGCTTGTTGCGGCGCCAACATTCCCATAGTGAATCATTGATTCGGTCGACGACGCCACAGAAGCGCCGAGTTGCGGCGAATCCAAACTCCACTCTGGCGCGTTGATGAGATGTAGTCAATTTCGCATGGAGGCACTTCAACCAATGAATCGCATCTCGAAAATCGCCCTGTCTGCACTGGCACTTCTCACGCTTGCTGTTTCTGCCGTATCCGCATCAGCCCAGAAAGATCCTGATGTGGGCGGCGCCGCCATGTACCCGATGAAGAACATCGTGCAGAACGCGGTCAACTCCCCTGACCACACCACGCTGGTGGCCGCGGTCAAGGCTGCCGGCCTCGTTGATACGCTCGAAGGCGCAGGCCCCTTCACCGTCTTCGCGCCCACCAACGAAGCCTTCGCCAAGCTCCCCGCCGGCACCGTGGACACGCTGCTCAAGCCGGAAAACAAGGATCAGCTGGTGAAGATCCTGACCTATCACGTGGTGTCCGGCAAAATCACCGCAAAGGAACTGATCAGGATGATCAAGAAGGGCGGCGGCAAAGCGGAGCTGAAAACCGTCTCCGGCGGAACTCTGACCGCATCGCTCTCCATGGGCCACGTGGTCCTGACCGACGAGAAGGGCGGCACGGCAACGGTGACGATCGCCGATGTCTACCAGTCGAACGGTATCATCCACGTGATCGACTCCGTTTTGCTCCCCAACTAAGATCGCCTCCGCAGTGGGTGCCTCACCGGGGCACCCGCAGCACCACTTCCGGGGCCCCGCTCGCGCCGCCTTACCTGTCGCTCAGCAGCGCCTCGCGGTCCATCACATTGCCGTCGATGATCAGGCTCGAGATGTGCCGTGCATTCCAGATGTTCACGGTCGGGTCGCCATCGACGACAAGAATGTCGGCACGGCGGCCGGGCGCGATCTGGCCCAGCTCATTCCAGCCGAATTGCAAGGCATAGTTGTTGGTGCCCGCGGCCAGCGCCTCGCGCGGCGAAAGGCCAAGGCGGACGAGCAACTCAAGCTCGGTGTGCATGGAGATCCCGGGCATGGAGCCGAAGACCGCCGCGCCGGAGGCTGCCAGGTAATGCGGATAGGCGGAGAAGATGGTCTCGTTGATGCGCCACAACCGCATGGCCGACAGCGCAGCCTTCTTGCGCTGGTTGTCTTCGAGGTAGCGCTGGCCGATGGCGGGCAAGTGGCGCGTCCACGGGGCGAGCGGATAATTCAGCTCGCCGGTCGCGCGATCCGGGGCGTCGAACATGCGCTTCGGGTCAAGCAGCGCCGCTGCCGGCTCCTTCCACGGGTTGCGATGGCCGGGGAGTTGAAGGAAGAACAGGCTGAAGGTGGGCATCAGCGCCGCATGGTGCGAGGCAATGAACTTGGCATAGGCGGCCAGGTGCGGATCGGTAGCAGGCAGCCGCTCGGAGTAGTCGTATGCCGTGTTTGCAGCCGCGCCCTCCGGATCGTCGACCAGCGGCCGTTGCAACTCATCGGGCACCACGCCCAGCTCGTAACGGCTCATGTGCAGCAGCGCATCCACGCCGGCCTCAATGCCGACCTGGTAAGGCGTCGACACAAACTCGCCATAGGTCACCAGGCCCATCTGGTGCGCGTGGGCCACGATCCACTGCGTATTGGCTGCGGTCAGGTTGTGGCCGAGCCAGAGCACGCGCGTTCCGAGCTTGGCAGTGTCGGCCATCTGCCGGGCGGTGTCTTCAGGGCTCAGCTCGGCCGGGTGCGCGCCTTCCTTGAGCTTGGCCGCCCACTGCGGCTCATGGATCAGCATGCTCCAGTCGTCGGTCGAGCCGATCGAATCGAGCAGGTAAATATGAGGCGCCGGGTTGGCGGAGAAATCAATCAGGCCCCGGCGATCGTCGCCAGAAGCCACGACCGTGGTCACGCCCATGTAGAGATTGGCGCTGGCCTGCCCCTGGGAGTTCATGCCGGCAAAGCCGTCAATCAGGCCAGGAATGATGAATTTTCCGGTGCAGTCAATTACCCGAGCGCCCTTGGGGATGGGGATGGCCGCACGCATGCCCACCTCGCTCACACGGCCATCGCGCACAATCACGACCGCGTCCTGCATGTCTTTGGCGGAGCGGCCCCACTCGGTCACGTCGACCACGGTGCCGCCGGCCAGAACCAGCGGTACAGACACAGGCGCCGGAGGCTTGAGCGGAGCGGGCGGTTGCGTCTGCGCAGAGCTAGCCACGCCAGCCAGAGCCGCTCCCAACAACCCCATCGCAAGGTCCCGGATCATTCGCATAGTGGAATTGTTCTTCAGAGGATTGTCGCACAGCGACTTGGATCGGCAGATAAACCTGCGCGGCTCACGCAAACGTGGTGTTTTGACGCGCCCACGGTCAGCCGAAGCCTCCACATCAAGCGCGGCATCCTAGCTGGCCACCAGTGTAGGCCGGCGGCGGAGCGCGAGGAGCGGAAGCACCTGCGCCAGCGCCGCGTCCACGGTGAGCCCGTACTTGGCGCGCAGGTCGTCCACCTTGCCGTGCTCGATGAACTGGTCAGGCCAGCCGATGCGCACCACCGGCACCGTGCTGCCCATCTCCTCCAAAGCCTCTACCACGGCGGAACCGAACCCGCCCATCTTCACGTGATCTTCAAAGGTAACGAAAGCAGCGACCCGGCCGGCATATTTCTCCAGTAGCTCGCGATCAATGGGCTTGATGAAGCGCGGATTGATGACCGCGGCCGAGTAGCCGGCGCGGTCAATCTTTGCGCCCAGCTCGCGCGCCAGCGCCGTCATGGCGCCCAGGCCCAGAATCGCAACATCGGAACCGTCCACCAGAACTTCCGCCTTGCCCACAGGCAGCACCTCGGGCTCCGCCTTGCGCGAGACGCCCACCACCACGCCACGCGGATAACGAATCGCGCTGGGCCCACGCAGCTCGAGCGCGGTCTTCATCATGTCCGCCAGTTCGTCTTCGTCCTTGGGCGACATCAACGTCATCTCCGGAATGCCGCGCAGATAGGCGATATCGAACAGGCCGTGGTGCGTGGGGCCGTCGTCGCCGGAAAGCCCGGCGCGGTCCATGCAGAAGACGACGGGCAGCTTTTGCAGCGCCACATCGTGCACGATGGGATCGAAGGCCCGCTGCAAAAATGTGGAGTAGATTGCGCACACCGGCCGGTAGCCGCGCGTGGCCATGCCGGCGGCAAACACCACCGCATGCTCCTCGGCGATGCCCACGTCGAAGTAGCGCCTGGGGTGGTGCGGGCGGAACAGATCGAGCCCGGTGCCGTTGGGCATGGCCGCGGTAATCGCGACAATGCGCTCGTTCTGGTTGGCAAGTTCCACCAGCGTGTTGGCGAATACCTCAGAGTAGGTGGGCAGCCCGGCGGGTTTGGTATTGCCGGTCTCCGCATCGTAGGGGCCCAGGCCGTGAAATTTCTTCTGACCGTCGAGCGCCGGCTGATAGCCGCGGCCCTTTTGCGTGAGGACGTGCAGCAGCACCGGGTGATCCGCAGCTTTCAAAAACTTGAACGTGTCCACCAGCAGCGGCAGGTTATGCCCGTCGATGGGGCCAAAGTATTCCAGGCCGAACTCCTCAAAAAGAATGGAAGGCCACAGCATGCTCTTGGCCGCTTCTTCCGCGCGTCGCGCCAGCGTGACGGCGGTCTTGCCGCCAATCTTCTGCACGATCCGCTTGGCCGACTCGTGCAGATGCTGGTAGTGCTCGTTGGTCACAATCTTGTGGAAGTAGCGGGCGATGGCGCCCACGTTGCGATCGATCGACCACTCGTTGTCGTTGAGCACGATGATCAGTCGCTTGGTGTGCTCACCAATATTGTTGAGCGCTTCAAATGAAATCCCGTTGGTGAAGGCCGCATCGCCGGCCACGGCAATCACATGCTCGCTGCCACCGGAGAGATCGCGGGCCGCAGCCATGCCGAGCGCGGCTGATAACGCGGTCCCCGCGTGCCCCGCGCCAAAGCAATCGTGCTCGCTCTCGGTGCGCAGCATAAATCCGTTGAGCCCGCCCGGCTGGCGGATGGTGGCGAAGCGGTCGAAGCGGCCAGTCAGAATCTTGTGAATGTACGCCTGGTGGCTCACGTCGAAGAGCAGCTTATCCTCAGGCGTGTTGAAGACCGTGTGCAGGGCCAGGGTCAGTTCCACAACGCCTAGATTCGGACCCAGGTGGCCGCCCGTCTTGGCCAGGGTCCGGATCAGATATGCGCGGATCTCCTCCGCCAGCTCGCCCATCTGCGCGAAATTCAGGCGCTTCAGGTCGGCGGGCGAGTGGATGCTCTCGAGCAATGCTCCCATGGTCTTCCTTCCCCCGGATGCTGGCCGGGCCCCCGACCACAGGCCCCGGATCGTAGCACGGTAGCCAATGGCATATCAACTCAGCACAATACACCCAAACAGGGGACGAATGATGGTTTCGACGGGCTACTGAAGACCACGAGCGCCTGCCTGAACCGACTCGCTCCAGTATACCAATGCGCAGTTTCGCCGGCCGCTCATCTGCCGTCGCGATCTGCCCAATGGATGTTTGGACGCATCCGGGCCGGGCGGGTTTCCTCAGCTCGCCCCAAAAGGTCACGTTGTACGATTGCGGTGTGGGCCGAACGGGAGGAACAGAACGTGCGCAGAGCCATAGTTCGCGGAATGAAGATGAGGGTCTTGGTAGTCCTTGCGGGTGTGCTGGCTGTCGGCCTGGGCGCGGCTCTGCCCGCCTGGGGCCAGCTCCCGGACCCAGGCGCCGCAGCCCCGGCGACCGCGCCCAACCCGCTCTCCGACACCACCGTAAACGCCGGCAAAATCCTGCTCTTCGACCTGGAGGCTCGCTTTGCCAAAGACGTGCTCGATCACGGCGGCGCCGCGTTCGCCAACTGGTTTGCTCCGGATGCAGTGGCCCTGGGCAACGGCGCTGCGCCTCTGGTGGGCAAAGTGGCCATCGTCAAATCGGCCACCTGGCAGGCGAAAGACTACCAGCTGACCTGGACGCCGACCGACGCCACGATGGGGCCGTCGGGCGACATCGGCTACACCTGGGGTCACTTCGAGGGCCACAGCAAAGACGCCAACGGGAATCCCGTGACCACCACCGGCCGCTACATCACCATCTGGCGCAAGCAGCCGGATGGCAACTGGAAAGTGGTGCTGGATGCAGGCAGTAACGAGCCCGCCGCAGCCGGGGATTGCTGCAAGGTCCCCACCGGAAACTGAGCCCGGTTCGGGAGGTCTTGCGACGCGCAGAGAAGCGTCAGGCGCGCCTGCCATCGGTAACCATTGAAGGTAACTGAACCGCCGTCCAGAAACCCCTCCGAAAGTAACCTAGACTCCTCCTTTAGTCCTGATAATCGAATTACTTAGGTCGTATCCGGCGAACCACAAAACTGCCACTTTTTGGGCAGAGTCAAGGCAGTTTGAATACTCGATACTTGCCTTGGGTGGTCGTGTGTCTTATGGGCGGAATCCAGGGTCTACATCCCGGAGAGCATCTGGCGGTGGCCCTGCGCCAGGAATTTGAAGCCTTTGACCGCAGTCCGGACCCGGCCCTCGACGAGCTGACCGAGCTTTCCGCCGTCCTGTCGAACGCTGACTACGCCTACATTGGCTGGATGGACTTCAACCGGCTCTGGTTCAAGTCCCGGTTCGGCTTCAAGGCCACCGAACAGCCCCGCTCCACCACCGCTTGCCAATGGCTTCTCCAGATGGGCCAGCCGCTGCTGATCCCCGACGCGGGAGAAGACGCCCGCTTTCCCCCCACCGGCATCCCGCTCCTGGGTGGAAAGAACTGCCGGTCCTATGCCGGAGTGCCGCTGGTTTCGAGCGCGCAACAGGTGATCGGCACGCTCGCCGTGCTGGCGCGCGAGCCGGACCGCTTCAATGCGCAGCACATTACCCTGCTTGAGGTTCTGGGCCGCCAGGTGGTGACACGGCTGGAGCTCTACGCCCGCATTCGCGCCCAGGAGCAGGCCATCCGCGCCCGCCAGCGCACCGAGCGCGCGCTGGCCATCGAACGCTGCTTTGTCGCTGCGACGCTGGACTCCGTGCCCGCCCTGGTCGCCGTGCTCGACACCTCGGGCCGCACGGTGCGGCTCAACCACTCCTGCGCACAACTGACGGGGCTGAGCCTGGCCGATGCGGTCGGCCGGCCCTTTGTCGACGAGGTGCTGGAGCCGGACGATCGGCCATGGGCCTCAACCAAGCTGCATGACGCGGCTACGGGCCAGGTGTCCGGACCGCACGAGACCGCATGGCGGGTGGTGGGTGGCGACAGCCGCCGGGTGAGCTGGACGCTCCGTCCGCTGCAAGGGCCCAACGGCGACATCCAATACCTGATCGTGAGCGGCCAGGACGTGACCGATCAGCGCCAGATTGAGAGAGCCCTGCACTCCAGCGAAGCACGCTACCGCGAGGTCGTCGAAAACTCGCTCGGCTTCGTCTTTACCTGCTCGCTGGAAGGGCGGCTCACGTCGCTCAACGCCTTCACCGCAGAGACACTGGGTTACCGCACCGAAGCGCTTACCGGCCGCTTCATTTCTGAACTGCTTGACGCCAACGGCCTGGCTAGTTTTCAGGACTGCCTGCGCACCGTGGAGAACCAGGACGAGTGGCAAGGCGCGCTTACCCTGCGCCGTGGTGACGGCGTTTACCGCCGCATTGCCTGCCGCAGCCGCCGCCTGCAACTGCCCGGTGAACGGCCCTTCATCCTCATCCACGGCACGGATGTGACCGAGCAGCATGAGGCCGAGCAGGCGCTCCACCTGGCCACCCGCCAGCGCGAACTGATTCTCGAATCGGTGGCCGACGGCATCTACGGCATCGATCTCGAAGGCCGCCTCACCTTCATCAACCAGGCCGGTGCGCGCGCCCTGGGCTACACGCCGGAAGAGTTGACCGGCCGTGACCTGCACGAGGTCATCCACCACAGCCATGCCGACGGCACGCCCTATTCCAAATCCACCAATCCCATCCTCCAGGCCCTGCGCCGGTCTGAGGCGATCCGCATGCGCGACGAGGTCTTCTGGCGCAAGGACTCGACTGCCTTTCCGGTCGAGTACAGCGCCAACCCGCTCATCGAAGAGGGCCGCATCTCCGGCCTCGTGGTTGCGTTCCAGGACATCTCCGAGCGCCGCCGCCTGGAGCACATGAAAGACGAATTCATCTCCACCGTGAGCCACGAGCTGCGGACTCCGCTCACCTCGATGCGCGCCTCGCTCGGTCTCATCTCATCCGGTGCGCTCGACAAGCGCCCTGAGAAGCAGCGCCAGATGATTGACATGGCCATCGGCAACAGTGACAGACTGATCCGCCTGGTCAACGACATTCTGGACTTCGACAAGGTGGAACGGGGCATCCTGCCGCTCTACCGCCAACCAGTCGAGGCCATCGACCTGCTGCGCCGCGCTGCCGACGTCGCCTACAACTCCGCCAGCCAGGCCCGCATCGCTGTGCGCGTGGAGGCTCCGCCGGTCCGCGTCATGGCCGATGAAGATCGCATTCTGCAAGTGCTCAATGAGCTCGTCACCAATGCTCTTAAATTTTCAGCTTCAGACACCACGATCAAGCTGATCGCACGTCCGCTTGTCCGTGAAGCCGGCCAAGCCGATGGTCCCGAGGAAGTGGTCTTCACCGTTGAAGACCAGGGCCGCGGCATCGCTCCGGAAAAGCTCGATCGCATCTTTGATCGCTTCCAGCAGGGGGACGCCTCGGACTCGCGCGCCCTGGGCGGCACCGGCCTCGGTCTCGCGCTCTGCCGCAGCATCGTGGAGCAGCACCACGGGCACATCTGGGCCGAGAGTACGCAGGGCAAGGGCAGCCGCTTCCAGTTCACCCTGCCCGCCGCGACCAGGAACCCGCAGTAGCCAGTAGCGATCAGTACTTGCCGGCAGCGCGCAACGCCTCTTCAATCGTCTTCAGCGGAAGGAGCAGGGAAAGCGGCACATCGAGCAATGGCAGCGCTCCGTAGCTTGTATACCATTGCGCCACGCGCTCATTCTTCGCGTCGATTACCATGGCTACGCCACCCACCTCCGCCGCGGCACGCAGACAACGCTTCCCTGCCGTCAGCAGCAGTTGCCCACCGAGACCCTTCGCTTGAAACCGGCGATCGACAGCCAAGCGAGCCAGCCGGAATCCTGGAACCTCGTGGCGCGCGAGTCCTCGCTTCACCAGCTCCGGAACCTGCGCATAGGCCACCGAGGCCGCGCTCAGGCTGTAAAAGCCAAGGATCGTTGCACTGCCGTCTTCGATCGCCAGGAAGGTCTTGGCGCCGCCCAGATCATGGCTCTTACGCGCGTATCGGTGCAAAAACTCGTTCAGCGCGCTATCGCCGCAATCGAAGGCTTCCCGGGCATGATGCTTGCCGATCGGCTCTTCATGCCATGCGGGAACGCTCACGGCAGCACGGGCAGCGCGCGCGCTGCCGCCAGTAGCCGGGCGTTTGGCCCCGGAGGATTCTCGAGCAGTTCCAGCACCCGCAGGCTGTCTCTCGGCGACAGTTGGACCTGCTCAGCCTCTGCGATGACCTCCTGCGCGGCTGCAACCGCCCGCCGCACGACAAAATCGGTCAGATCCGTCTGCTTCAGCGCCACCGCGCGCAACAGCAGCGCCTTCTCGTCGGACCGAATCCGAAGCGACATCCGATTATTGTCTTCGACCGCAATTCTTGGCATGGATGCCTCCAAGTGGGCACATTCAAATCGTACGCCAACCGCCAGGCGGAGTCAATTCTGTACTCATTAAAAGCGTACGATCCGGCGCCGCGCCATTTTACACCGCCATGAGACAATGCCCTCGGCGGCCCTTCCCTTCCCAATCCCAGGCCTCCGGATAAAAATCAACCATGCCTTTGACCACTCGCATCCAGGATCTGCTGCTGGGCCGGCCGCTGGCCACCAGCGAAGAGCGCGCCGAGCATATCGGTCCCATCGCCGGCATCCCCGTCTTCGGCCTCGACGCGCTCAGCTCTGCCGCATACGGCCCTGAAGCTGCGCTCACACTGCTCATCCCGCTCGGCCTGCTGGGCGTGCATTACATCGTTCCCGTCAGCGCGGCCATCGTGGTTCTGCTGGCCATTGTCTACTTCAGTTATCGCCAGACCATCGACGCCTATCCGCAAGGCGGCGGCTCGTACACGGTGGCCTCCGAGAACCTGGGCGAGGGCGCGGGCTTGCTGGCCGCAGCAGCGCTGATGATCGACTACATCCTTACCGCAGCGGTGGGCATCTCGGCAGGCGTGGGCGCGCTCATCTCCGCCGTACCCAGCTTGCAGCCGCACACGTTGCAACTATGCCTTGGGGTGCTGTTCATTCTCACCCTGGTGAACATGCGCGGCGTGCATGACACGGGCGTGGTGTTCATGATTCCCACCTATCTGTTCACGGCCACACTGCTGATCGTGATTGGCGTGGGTGGGTGGCATGTGCTGCACACGGGCGGACATCCGCAGCCCATTACCTCCCTGCCGCCGGTGCCCGTGGCCACGGCGATGTTCAGCTGGTGGCTCATCCTCAAGGTCTTCTCGTCGGGATGCACGGCCATGACCGGCGTAGAGGCAGTAAGCAACGGCGTGATGGCCTTTCGCGACGACACGCGCAAGAACGCCAAGATTACGCTGACCATCATCATTGTGCTGCTGGCCGTGCTGCTGGCAGGCATTGCGCTGCTTTGCCGTGCGTACCACATCGCCGCCACCGATCCGGAAAAGCCCGGCTACGAGAGCGTGCTCTCCATGCTGACGCGCGCGGTGATGGGCCACGGATGGTTCTACTACGCCACCATCGGCTCGGTACTGCTGGTGCTGGCGCTCTCTGCCAATACCGCCTTCGCAGACTTCCCCCGCCTCACCCGCGCCATCGCCCTCGACGACTACATGCCGCATGTGTTCATGCTGCGCGGCCGGCGGCTGCTTTACTCCTGGGGCATCTACGTCCTGGTGGCGCTCACAGCGGTGCTGCTGATCGTCTTCGGCGGCGTCACCGACAGGCTGATTCCGCTCTACGCCATAGGCGCCTTCATGGCCTTCACGCTCTCGCAGGCCGGCATGGTCATGCACTGGAAGCGCAAGGGCAATGCGCGCGCACGCATGTTTGTCAACGGACTGGGCGCGCTGGCTACAGGGATCACCGCCCTGGTGGTGCTGGTGGCCAAGTTCGTAGAGGGCGCATGGATTACCGCCCTGCTGATCGTGGTCATGATCCTGTTGATGCGCGCCGTCAAGCGGCACTATGTGCGCGCGGATCGCGAGACGGCGCTCGACCGGCCCATTGTGCCCGCCGAGGTGACCGAGCCGATCGTCATCATCCCCATCGACCGCTGGAGCCGCATCACGGAGAAGGCGCTCTCGTTTGCGCTGGGCATGTCGAACGACATCCGCTGCCTCCATGTGCAAACGGCGGATGAGCCGGACGATATCTGCACGGACTGGGAGCGCGATGTGGCCGCACCGCTGCGCGAGGCCGGCAAGTGCGTGCCCAAGCTGGAGATTCTGCAATCGCCCTACCGCTACGTCCTGACGCCGATGATCGATTACATCCTCAAGGCGGAGCAGGACTCCAGCTACCACAAGATCTGCGTCCTGGTCCCCGAGCTGGTGGTGCGCCATTGGTGGGAAAACCTGCTGCACAACCGCCGCGCCGATCTGCTGAAGGTGATCCTGCTGGTGCGCGGCAACCAACGCATTATCGTGATCAATATTCCCTGGTATCTGGACAAGGGCTGAGCCCGTTCCCGCACGGCTTGCATATGGCGATTTCTACGCGGCGCCGGATTTTTCCTGCGCGCTGATTCCCTTCCCCCGCCTGGAACCGTCAAAATGAAGCGTGGGAACTTCGCAGGCTCGGCCGATCACCCAGGAAGTTGCGGATACCGGGAATTGCTCTCCGGAAAGCCCCGAGCCGGCACTGCGCCACTGTTTTCTGTATTGTTTCCCATTTGCGCTGTTGTTTGCCGCCTCCATCGTCGCCGCGCAACAGCCCGCCGATCCGCAAGACCAGCAACCCAGCCCCGGCCGAGTGACGGTACACGGCACCGTGCGCAATGCGGCCACCGGCGCGGCGCTGGCGCGGGCCCTTGTGCAGATTGAAGGCGACGCCGAGACCGGCGCATTGACCAATGGCGACGGCCAGTTCGAGATCACCGGTGTCCCCTTGGGGCCGCAGGTCCTGCGTGTAGCCAAGCCGGGGTTTCGCGACCAGTCGTATGCGACCGAAGAGTCCGGTCTCGAATCGGAGGGCCCGGCGCACAGCGTGATGGTCGCAGCCAGGATGCCCGAGCTCAATTTCGCGCTCGCGCCGAACTGCGCCATTCATGGGCGCATTGAGCTCTCCACCGGCGACCCGGCCGATGGCATCAGCGTGGACCTGTTCAAGCGCGTGGTGCGCTTTGGCCGCGGAGTCTGGGTGCATGAAACCACAGCCAAGGCCAACGGCGACGGCGTGTACCGCTTCGGCAACCTTCCAGACGGCGTGTATGTGGTGGCGACCGAACCGGCGCTGGAGAGCGAGCCGGCCGTGAGCGTGGTGGCCGCCGGCAGCGCCGCCAACATTGCCCGCAACGGCTACGCGAGCGTGTACTATCCTGACGCCCGCGACTTTGCATCAGCGCAGCGCATCCGTATCTCCGCCGGCGCGCAGGCGGAAGCGAACTTTACGCTGGCGCTGGAGCCGTTCTATCCCGTGACCACGTCCAACGGGCCGGCAGCCAGTCGTGCGCAAACGGCGAGCAGCTCCTCAACGAGCGGTTACACAGCCGTGATCAGCGATCCATCGGGGCATCCGCTGCCCTATACCGCTGAGTACGACGACACCACCCGCAGCCTGCAAACCAACCTGCCCGACGGGACCTACATCCTGACCGTGCGCGGCTTCCAGCAGCAGCCGTTTTCAGGCGGTCTGATCTCCTTCTTCGGCAGGGACGGTCGAGGCAGCGCACAGGCTGGTTCCGTCACGTTTACTGTCTCCGGGCATCCGCTGACCGGCCTGCGCATTCCCATGGGATCGCCTACGCCCGCAGTGGTGCACCTGAACGTGGTGCATGGCGGTGACGGCCCGGCCAACGCGGCATTCGGCGCAAGCAACGCTGCAGAGGTGGTGGTCCTCTCGCTCGATGTTGCCAACGGTCCGCCGGTGACCAATGGAGAGAACATCTGGTCGATGGACTACGGCGCCGACTCGATCGGCGTCACCGCGCAGCCGGGCGGCTACTGGGTGAGCGCCTCTCTGCCGCAACGCGGTGTGTGCGCAAGCTCATTCACGGCCGGCGGTGTGAACCTGGCACGCGAGCCGCTGGTGTTGAGCCTGACTGTTGCGCCGCCGCCCATGGAACTGACCCTGCGCGACGACTGCGCGAAGCTCACACTGACCCTGCCAGCGGGCGTGGCCACATTCTTGTCCGGCGAGGAGCCGATGTACACCGTCTACGTGGTGCCGGACTTCGACACCGTGCAGGATCTGCCGCCCATGGCTGTGCATCCGTCCTCAGGAGCCACGCTCACGGTCGACGGGCTCACCCCGGGCAGCTACCACGTCTACACGTTCACCACGCCGGTGCATCTGGAGTACCGCGACCCGACTGCAATGGCCGCGCTGTCCACGGCCGGGCAGCAGGTAACGCTGGAGGCTGGAACCACCGCAACTCTGACGCTGGAGGTGCCGGAGAAATGACCGCGCCCCGCCTCTTCCGAATCTGGACCCTTGCCGTAGTGGCCGCGTTCGCAGTCCCAGCGCAGCAGACCGCGCAATCCGCCTCCTCCGGTCTCTTTCGCATTGCAGGAACCGTCGTGAACGCGGCAACAGGCGAGCCGGTCCACCACGCCGCGGTAGCTGCGCTCTCTGAGGAAGACAGCCACACCGTGGCCGCCGTCGAATCGGACAGCGAAGGCCATTTCTCGCTGGACGGACTGCCGGCAGCGAAGTATCAGCTCACCGCCTCCAAGCGCGGATTCCGCACCAGCTTTTACGACGAGCATGACGAGTTCAACTCGGCGATCGTGACCGGGCCGGGGCAGGATACAGACCATCTGACCTTCCGCCTGGCGCCGGGAGGCACCGTGCACGGGATCGTGATCGCCGATGGCGGCGAGCCCGTTGAAGGCGCGCGGGTCATGCTCTTTCGCAAGCAGCAGGATGGCCGGACCGGAGGGCGGGTAAACCGGCAGGATGCTGCGTCGACCGACGATACCGGCGCCTACGAGTTCACCGGCCTGGCCGCGGGCGAGTATCTTCTGGCAGTGACGGCCGAGCCCTGGTATGCGCTGCATCGCTCCGTGAGCCGGACCCGCCAGCAGGCCGCCGCTGCCGCCGATCCGGCAGCGGAGCTCGACGTGGCCTATCCGGTCACCTACTACGACTCGACGACCGACGAGGCCTCGGCAACCCACATCCAGCTAACAAGCGGCAGCCGCGTGGAGGCCGACATCGCGCTGCACCCCACACCGGCGCTACACCTGGTTGTGGCGACGCCGCGCAAGGAGGACGGCTCCATTGTCCGCGCCGAGCTGCGGCAGACCATCTTCGGGACAGTCGTGGGCGCCCAGAGTGCGGGGTTCCTGGACGCATCCGAGACCGGGACCACCGAGTTCAGCGGCGTGGCTCCAGGGCACTATGAGCTGGCCCAGGGCGATCCGCCGCGTGTGGTCGAGCTCGACGCCAACACCAGTGAGCAAGTTGACCCAACCCTGGGCGCGCCGGCTGTTGCCGTGCACGGGACGTTACTCGCGAGCGGAGCGGTGAGCAGCGGAGGCGCCAGGGGCGCAGTCGCGCCGTACCTGGGCGAGTGCTCCCTGAGTCTCGATCCGGCCGATCCGGGATTGCATCAGATCCCGATCCAGGCGCCCTGCATGCACGGCTCGTTCAGCTTTGCCGCGGTGCCGGCAGGCCGCTGGCAACTGATCGGCGAGGGCGGGGGTAGCGTGCTGCCCATAGGCTCCATCACCACCGCCGGCAAGCTGCTTCGCGGCAACTTGATTTCGGTGCAGGACCGGCCGCTCTCGATGGTGGTGACGGTCAACCAGGCGGGTACGCGGATCACGGGCTTTGCCCGGCGCGAAGACCACGGCGCGTCTGCCGGCAAGGGCGTGTCAGGGGTCATGGTGGTGCTGGTTCCAAAAGAGATGGCCGCAATGGAGGGGATGGCGCGGCGCGACCAGTCGGACTCGGACGGCAGCTTCAGCCTGCGGAATGTGGTGCCCGGCGCCTACACGCTGGTGGCAATTGAAGACGGCTGGACCCTCGATTGGGCGCAGCCCGAGGTGATGGCTCGCTATCTTCCCGGCGGCCTGGCCGTCACAGTACCAGACAATGCCGGCGGCCTGCTGCCGCTCTCGGGTCCGGTGCCGGTCCAATCCCGGCTGCCATGAGCCGCAACTGGGAATCCACAAGTTGGCGCCGCGCAGGCGAGTTGCGCCTTTCTCGCACCGGGGACTTCGCCGGGGCAGGGGGTAGAGGATAGTCTAGGAGAGTACCGCATTTCAGCCAAGGCGCCGTTTCAGGGAGCGATGCAGGAAATCCCTGTGAACACCCGGCGCGCAACAACACGGTGTTTTGAGGAGAGTTTCAAGTTGAAGAGAACGTCGCTGCTTTCCATTCTGGTCATGATTCCGGCCGCGCTGCTGCCTCTTGCGGCCGTCAGCCAGGTTTCTTCCTCCGACAGTGCTTCCCGCTCCACCGACGAAACGGAGCGCACCTTCAAGTACCAGGTCTACGCGGGCTACGCGTATACCAGCCTCAACCAGGTGAACCAGTCCCGCTATGGCTTGCAGGGGTTCAACGTCTCCGTGACCCGCAACTTCGGCCGCTACCTGGGCCTGACCGCCGAGGGCGACTACTACCTGGCAGGTTTGGGCAGCCCGGAAGTGGTGGGCAGCAACATCAAGCCCAAGGTAGAGTCGGTTTTGCTGGGGCCGGAGATGCACGCCAACCTCTACGGCCACTTTGGCGGATTCGTGCATGGACTCATGGGCGGCGAACATACGGGAGGCGAAAGCCAAACCCCCAAAATCTCCTTCGCTGGCGGTGTGGGCGGCGGCATGGACTACACCATCAATCCGCGCCTCTCGGTCCGCGCCTCAGGCGACTACATCGGCGCATCGTTCTCGCTGACCGGCAACTCGGCGCAGCTGGGCTACTCGCCCCACCGCACCTGGGATTCGCGCGCCTCCATCGGGATGGTTTACCACTTCTGAGCGCGGTGACCGGAGAAGGTTGGAACAAGCAAAGAGGCGTCCCATGCGGACGCCTCTTTTGCTTGCGCGTTCTACGAGTGCAGATCAGTCAATCAGGGCTGCGATCTCCGCCAGCGCAACATTGAATGCACTGCCCGGAAGCTCGAAGATGGTCGCAGGAGCAAGCTGTCCATCGCGGAAGCGGTAGTAAAGCCTCTTCCTGGGCTCGATCACCCAGATTGCGCCAATGCCCATCCGCTCATAGTCGGCCAGCTTCTCAAGCATCCGGGTCATCGAGTCTTCCGGCGAAAGAATCTCAAACACCGCCAGCGGTGCATGGGTCACGATCTGCTCGCGTGGCGCAGCGCGGCTGAGCAGGCACACGTCAGGCACGCGGAAGTTCTCCGGCCCCGTTTGCACTCTCAGTTCAGTGCGGGCAAGAATGCCCAAATCCCTCTCGCGGCCAAGAAAGTAGCCCACAAGAAGGGTCTGCCAGGTTGAATGATCGTACTCGCCCATCGGACGCTCCTCCACCACACCCGCTACAAACTCGCAGTCCGGGTCCGCGGTGGTCTTCAGATACTCTTCGACAGAGATCAGGGTCGCGGTTGCAGCCATGGGGAGGGTCCTCCGTTGCAGTGATTGTACGCCCAAACGGGATTTTCGAGGCTATCTCGGGGCCACGGAATGGACGCGATCAAGTCGCCGGACTATCCTTCTTCCGCCTCCCGCAGCTTGGAGATCACCGTGAAGTCTTCAAGCGTGGTCGTATCGCCCTTGATCTCCCCATGCGTGGCCAGCTCTCGGAGCAGCCGGCGCATGATCTTTCCCGATCGCGTCTTGGGCAGCGCTTCGGTAAAACGGATGTCGTCCGGGCGCGCCAGCGACCCGATCTCCTTCGAGACCCACTTGCGCAGCTCATCCTTCAGCGCTTCGCTGGGCTCGTTGCCGCTTTCGAGCGAGACAAACGCGGAGATGGCCTGGCCTTTCAGCTCGTCGGGCCGGCCAACGACCGCAGCCTCTGCCACCTTGGGATGCGCCACCAGCGCCGACTCGACTTCCATGGTGCCCAGCCTATGGCCGCTGACATTGATCACGTCATCCACTCGGCCCATGAGCCAGAAGTAGCCGTCCGCGTCCTGGCGCGCGCCGTCGCCGGTGAAGTAGCAGCCCGGCACGTCGGAGAAGTAGGTCTTCTCATAGCGCTCGGCATCGCCAAAGACGGTGCGGGCCATCGACGGCCAGGGCTTGCGCACCACCAGCAGGCCGCCTGAGCCTGCCGGAACCGGCTGGCCTTCCTTGGTGACAACCTCCGGCTGAATGCCGAAGAAGGGCCGCGTGGCGGAGCCGGGCTTGGTGGGCACGGCGCCGGGAATGGGCGCAATCAGAATCGCGCCGGTCTCGGTCTGCCACCAGGTGTCCACGATCGGGCAGCGGTTGTGGCCAATCTTCTCCCGATACCACATCCAGGCTTCGGGGTTGATGGGCTCGCCCACCGTTCCCAGCAGGCGGAGCGAGTCGAGCGAGTACTTTTCTACATGCTGGTCGCCCCATTTGATAAATGCGCGAATCGCCGTGGGCGCGGTGTAGAAGATGGTGACCTTGTGGTCGTCGACGATCTTCCAGAAGCGCGAAAAGTCCGGCCAATTCGGCGCGCCTTCATACATCAGAACCGTTGCGCCGTTCTGCAGCGGACCATACACCACGTAGGAGTGGCCGGTGACCCAGCCGATATCGGCCGTGCACCAATAGACGTCGTGCTCCTGCAGGTCGAAGACGTACTTCGACGTGAGGTAGGTCTGCACCGCGTAACCGCCCGTGGTGTGTACCAGGCCCTTGGGTTTGCCGGTCGTCCCGCTGGTATAGAGGATGTAGAGCGGGTCTTCGGAATCCTGTTCAGCGCATGGGCACTCTGCGCCCGCTTTTGCCACCAGGTCGTGCCACCAGTGGTCACGGCCCTCCACCATGGTGACCGGCGATCCACTGCGGCGGTAGACGATCACATGCTTGACGGTGGGGCATGCGTTCATCGCCTCGTCGACCGTCGCCTTCAGCTTGATCTCGCCGCCGCGCCGGTAGCTTGTGTCCTGGGTGAGGATCGCGACGCAGGTGGAGTCGTTGACGCGGTCGGCGATGGCGTTGGCCGCGAATCCGCCAAAGATGACCGAGTGGACCGCGCCGATGCGCGCGCATGCCAGCAGAGCGATCGCCAGCTCCGGCGTCATGCCCATGTAGACGGCGACGCGGTCACCCTTCTGGATGCCCAGGCTCTTGAGCGCGTTGGCAAACTTCTGCACCTCAACGTGCAACTCGGCGTAGGTCAGGCGGCGAACCTCGCCGGGCTCACCCTCCCAGATGAGCGCGGTCTTGCTGGCGCGCGCACCCATCGCATGCCGGTCCACACAGTTGTAGCTCAGGTTGAGCTTGCCGCCGGTAAACCACTTGGCGCTGGGAAAGCTGCCTTCAAGCACCTTGTCCCAGCGCTTGAACCAGTCCAGTTCCCCGGCCGCCTTGGCCCAGAAGGCCTCAGGATCATCGATCGACTGCTTGTAGAGGGCTTCGTACTCCGCCAGGCTCTTGATGTGCGCCTGGGCGGCAAACTCCGGCGGAGGCGGGAAGACGCGGTTTTCGCGCAGAGTGGAGTCGATGTCCTGATTGGCAAGGGCGGGAACGGGCACGGAAGACATGAAAACGTCCTTCTAGGGGAAGAATTAGCGTCGGGTTGCGGGCGGTCCGGGACTGACAGCCCGGGAAAGAATCCACGTGGAAGTCACTTTAAAGGGGTGGGCATACGCTCGGCAAGTAACCGAAGTCCGGTGGAAGAAGATTAGAATGGCGTCGAGCGACACGAAGCATGCAAGAATTCCTACCGCGCCCGTGAATCGCACGCGTTGGGGCAACCAGGGAGCCGGCTGATGATCCTGGAACTCGTGAGGCCTGTGTCGTTTCTGGTGACCATGCTCTCGCATCGCCCGGTCATGCCGAGCACCTTCTATGTACCCGGCGCGCGCCGGGAGGAGCCGCTTTGGCTCGACTTCTATTACGTGCCCCTGCTGCGCCACGCCTGCTGCCGCACCTGATGACTACCTGGTGAGCGCCGACTCACCGGTCTTCACGTCGAGCATCCAGTCATGGGGAGCCGGCAATTGCAGCTTGCCGTCGCCAATCTGGAGCGGCATCCACAGGTAGCGCGAATCCCAGAGCGCGCTCGGATTCCAGAAGTCGCCCATGAAGATCACCGTAGAGCCCTCCGACCCGGTGACCTTGAGCAGCATGGCGGACTGCGAGCCGTAGGTATTGGTCTCCGGCGGGGCCACGTCCTTGAACTCGGACCATGGGCCGTTCAGTGATGGCGAACTGGCGTAGAGATCGTTGTTCGGGTCCCACCCGCTCAGGTGCGAGCCCATGGCGTAATAGAGGCCTTTGTAGTGGACCACTGCATCGCCCTCGAGCTGGGCATGGAGGATGCTCATCAGCTTGTCCACGGTCAGGTAATCGTCAGAGAGCTTGCCGATGATCATGCTGTCGGTCGGACGGGACTCAAACACCAGGTAGGCGGAACCGTCATCGTCAACAAACTGGCCAATGTCGCGGCTCTCCTTGTTCAGCGGTCGAAAGCTGTGCACATAGTGGTACTGGCCGTCGATGCGGTCGCTCACCAGCACGGCCACCTTGGCCAGCCTGTAATCGCCGTCATCCAGATGCGCGTACATGACGAACTTGCCTGTGCGCGGGTTGGCAAAGACTTTGGGCCGCTCCAGCACCCACTGCGGACCAATGTGATCCGGGTCAGTGAGCGCGACCACCTGGCCGTGGTACTTCCAGTGCGCCAGGTCCTGGGACGAGTAACAGGTCACGTAGCGCTTGTCGGGGCTGAGAGATTTTCCACGGTCCTCGCCGAACCACCAGTACGAGCCATGCCACAGAATCACGCCGCCGCCATGGGCCTGAATCTCCACGCCCTTGTCGTCGAGCCAGACGGCCCCCGGACGAATGACCTCGGGCGCCGCGAGAAGAACTTTCACTTGCAGGACGAGGATCAGCGCCATGGCCAGGCGCAACGCGTTGCGGTGTGGAACAGATTTCAAGAGCAGCCTCCGTGAATCACTGTCGCAAATCAGCATCGCAGATCACCCTCCTGATCTGCGAGTTCCGCCCACAGACGGGTGGCTGCGCCAAAGACCTGCGGCAGCGCCCGTGGGAGCGTTCCCGCACTTGCCGGACCGGGTGATTCAATAGACAGTGTACACATCAAAAGGGTAGAATCAGCCTTCAACTCAAGCTCCCTTATGAGCCGGTGCTCCCCATGCGTACCTCGCTGTTTATCACCTGCTACAACGACACCCTGTTTCCAGAAACCGGGCGCGCGGTGGTCACCCTTCTGGAGCGGCTGGGCGTGGAGCTTGAGTTTCGATCCGGCCAAACCTGCTGCGGCCAGATGCACGCCAACACTGGCTTCCGCGGCGAGGCTTTTTCCCAGGCCAAGCGTTTCGTCCAGCTCTACCGCGATGCCGAGTCGGTGCTGATTCCCTCTTCATCCTGCGTGGCCATGATCCGCGATCAGTATCACGGCCTGTTCGATGAACTGGGCAGCGAATCCCTGCGCAAGGACTTTGCGGCCCTGCTGCCGCGCGTCTACGAGCTGAGCGAGTTTCTCATCGACCGGCTCGGCGTGGAGGATGTGGGCGCATATTTTCCCCATCGCGTAACCTATCACGCCAGCTGCCACGGCGTGCGCGCGCTCCACCTCGGCGACAAGCCATATCGTTTGCTGGCCAAAGTGAAAGGCCTCGACCTGGCCCCGCTTGCCAACACCGACCGCTGCTGCGGCTTCGGCGGCACGTTCTCGATCAAGAATGCTGAAGTGTCATCGGCCATGCTTGCCGCCAAGCTGCAGGACGTGGTGACAACCGCAGCAGAGTATTGCACCGCGCTCGACAACAGCTGCCTCATGCACCTGGGCGGCGCGCTGCATCGCCAGTACGCCGGCATGAAGACGATTCACCTGGCGCAGATTCTTGCCAGCACCGAAGAGCAGCCCGCAGAGGCCTTCGCATGAGCCATGCCCAGCTGGACCCGGTCTACGCGCCGCCTTTTCCCGAGGGCGCGCTGCCGGTGCTCCGCAATCCGCAGCTGCGCAAGAATGTGGCCCACGCCATCGACGTGATCCAGGCCAAGCGCGGCCGGCTGGTGGCCGAGAAGACCGACTGGCAGGCGCTGCGCACTTCAGGCTCGGCCATCCGCGCTCATGCTCTCGAAAATCTGGACTACTACCTGGAGCAGTTTGAAGAGCGCTGCACCGCAGCCGGCGGCCATGTGCACTGGGCCACCGACGCGGCTGAGGCGCGCGAGATCATTCTCAAGTTGCTGCGCGAAGACAATGCGAGCGAGGTCATCAAGATCAAGACCATGACCTCGGCGGAGATTCAGCTCAACCCGTACCTTGAGACCGCCGGCGTGAGGGTCTTCGAGACGGATCTGGCCGAGATCATCCTGCAGCTGGGCCAGGAAGAGCCATCGCATATCGTTGTGCCTGCACTGCATATCAATCGCAGCCAGGTGCGCGAAATTTTTGCGCGGACCATGGGGCTGAAGAGTCTATCCGACGACCCGCATGCGCTCACCGCCGCGGCACGCACTTACCTGCGCCAGAAATTTCTCGCCATTCCCACGGCCATCAGCGGCGCCAACTTTCTCATCGCAGAAACAGGCGGTGTTGCGGTCGTCGAGTCCGAGGGCAACGGCCGCATGTGCCTCACGCTGCCGCGCACCATGATCACGGTGGCCGGCATTGAAAAAGTTCTTCCACGCTACCAGGACCTGGAAGTCATGCTGCAGGTGCTGGCCCGCTCAGCCACCGGCGAGCGCATGAACCCCTACACATCGCTGTGGACCGGCGTTGTGCCCGGCGATGGCCCGCAGAATTTCCACGTGGTGCTCCTGGACAACGGCCGCTCGCGCATGCTGAGGCGGCCCGTCGAGCGCCAGACGCTGAAGTGCATTCGCTGCGCGGCATGCATGAATGCCTGCCCGGTCTATCGCCAGACTGGCGGCCACGCTTACGGCTCGGTATACCCGGGGCCCATCGGCGCCATCCTCACTCCGCAGCTGATGGAGCTGAAACACGCGCAGACGCTGCCCTACGCGTCGTCGCTCTGCGGCGCATGCTATGAAGTGTGCCCGGTAAAGATCAACATTCCCGAAGTGCTGATCGAACTGCGCGCGCAGGTCACAGACAAGGAACGCAAGCAGACCCTGCGCTTCTTCGATCCGCTCTATCTGGGCCTGCGCATGGCGAATCTTCTCTTCGCGCGCGCCTGGCGTTTTCATCTCGCACAGCAGCTCGGGCGCATTGGGCTCAGCTTGTTCACGCGCAAGGACGGCTGGATTCATTCCCTGCCCTTCCTCGGCGCAAAATGGACGCAGACGCGCGACCTGCGCGGGCTGCCGCAGCAGACATTCCACGAGTGGTGGGCCGCTCGCGAACGGGGGACGAAATGAGCGCAGCGCCCACATCGCGGCAACGCATCCTCGCCAGCATTCGCAAGGCTACAGTGCATCTGCATCCGGCGGGCAGCGCGCAGGAGTCCCCGGTGCTGCCGCGCGACTACGTGCGCCGCGGAACAATGAGCCGCGAAGCCTGCCTGGCGCTCATGATCGAGCGCCTGCGCGAATACGACGCCGAGGTGGTGGAGTGCTCGCCTGACGAAATTCCCGCAGCCATCGCCGCGCAGCTTGCCAAGAGCGGCAGAAAACGCTTCGTCGCGCCCGAAGGTCTGGCCGCCGCATGGCTCGCGGATGGTGTGGAATGGAAGATCGACCGCGGACTCACGACCGAAGAGATTGAAGAGACAGAAGGCGTTGTGACCGCTGCCTTCTGCGGCGTGGCCGACTCCGGAACCATCACGCTGCATCACTCCGCCGCAGAGGGCCGCCGCATCATTTCACTACTGCCTGACTGGCACCTCTGCGTGCTGCGCGCCAGCCAGGTTGTCGAGACGCTGCCCGAGTACTTCGATCGCTGCACCGGGCCGCCGGCGCTGGTGACCTTTATCTCCGGCCCCAGCGCGACAGCCGATATCGAAATGACGCGCATCAAGGGTGTCCACGGCCCGCGCTTTCTGCACGTGCTGCTGGTGCGCGACGCAAGCTGATCAAAGCCGCGCCGCGCACTTCTTCTTCCCAACAGTCTCACTGCTCCTGATGCGGATAGTCGATGCGCACAGACGTGATCTCGAAGGGATGCACAGGCACCTTCACCGTGGCCGGTCCACTGAAAGGAAGCGGCGCGCCCTGATCCGCCTCCATTAGATTCGTTACGCCGGCTCGCACCGCGCCGGGTGGTAACTGCATCTCGACCGCACCCTCTTTTCCTTCCCACTCATAGAAGCGCACAATCAGCCCGTTCGCATCCTCGGCCTTCTTCACCGCAGTCAGCACAACATTGTCGCCCTTGAGCGAAAGGAACGAATGCTCCAAAGGCAACTCACCCGCATGGGGCTCAACCTGCATTGCCATCAGGCCGGAGTTGTATTCATAGCCGTGACGGATGGTCAGC
>Ga0302279_10001267_pt1 | contig 36213 bp, 26 predicted proteins | sample III_Bog_N3_3_FD_194541 | JGI IMG/M metagenome (GOLD analysis project Ga0302279, IMG submission 194541) | Peat permafrost microbial communities from Stordalen Mire near Abisko, Sweden - III_Bog_N3_3 | ecosystem: Environmental > Terrestrial > Soil > Wetlands > Peat | place: Sweden: Abisko...
GGGAAGGGCCTTGTGTGGGATTCGACGGCAATGTGCCTCCTGGGATGACCGGACCGGGGCGGCCTGCCTCCATGATAGGCCAGGGTGGCAGGCCCGCGCCTGGACATCGGCGCGCGGCCGGGGGACACCCCTCGCTCATCCCACCTCCTGTTCCGAGGCTAGAAGTAGCCCAGGTAGCGCTTCTGCACCACGCCGTGGTAGACCCATTGGATCAACGAGATGAAGTCGAAGACCGGCAGGCCCGTGGCGCGCTGGATCGCGCTGGCGTAGGGCGGCAGATCGCTGCATTCCAGCAGCACGGCGCCGATGTCCGGGCGCTGCGCCACCAGGGCCCGGGCCGATTCGGCCAGGTCCCGGGTCAGGCGGTCGTTGTCCAGGGCGGTCCTGCCCCAGCGGATCGGGGCGAAGCTGTCCAGGCTGCCGATGTCGTGGATCACGCAGGCGTCCAGGTCGGCGCCGGTTCGCCGCAACAGGTCCCCGGTCACATGCTCGGCGCTGGCGACCAGGACGGCGATCTTCTGGTCCTGCTGCAGCCCCAGCCGGATCAGTGGCACCTGGCAGAGGCTGGACAGGAAGACCGGAACCTTCACCGCCGCCTTCACCTGCTCCTGGAAATGGGCGAAATAGCCGCAGGCGCCGATGATGGCGCGGACGCCCTGGGCCTCCAGCTCGACCGCGGCGGCGACGATCTGGTCCGCGATCCCGGGATCGCCCCGGAACAGCCGCTCGATGTCGAAGCGGACCCGCTGGTACAGCACCGGAAACGGGTAGGTGGTGGCGTTCACCACGTTGCCGGGCAGTTTGGGATAGACCAGCTCCACCGCGATGATGCCGATGGCATGCCCCGCCACGTAGGAGGCGGGAACGGTGTGGGTCTGATCCAGGTCCGCCGCGTTCTGCAGCACGCCGCGCCAGGAGCTCATGCGGGCCTCCTTCTAGGTCTCGTTCCGGTCAGGGTGGACGCCCCGATTCAGGTATTCGAGCAACTGGGTCCCGTCCAGCCGATCGATGTCCAGGTCCTCCAGGGTCATGCCGGTGGCGAAAAAGTCCCGGCCGGTCATGACCGACGCCAGCGTGATCATGCTGTCGATCACCTTGGTGGTCACGCCGTATTGCCTGCCAAGCTCGTGGTAGATGTGGCAGCCCACCGGCACATCCTCGGTGATGTAGCGGTCGTGGATATCGAAGGGGCCGGTGCCCTCGGCGGTGTGGTACGGCTCGTCAAAGGGAATGATGCAATCCTCGCCCATGTACTCCGGCCCCAGGATGCTGGTGCGGGACAGGAAATTCTGCTTGGGGTAGCGCTGGATGCCCACGCCGATGGCCTCGGCCAGCGCCACTTCCTCCAGATAGAAGGCGTACTGCACCTCGGCGATGGAACGGCAGTAGGCATGGGAGTAGATGGAGTAGCTCTTCCGGTCGTTGCCGCCGAAGATCACCCCCCAGTTCTCCATGACCCCCACGCCCAGGAGGGTGCCGGGGCAGTGCAGCACCGGATTGACATTGCTGAAGCCGATATCCAGCACCGTGTCGCCTCCGGTCGGGCCGTCGCCCCGGGTGACGGAATCAAAGCAGCCGAGATAGCTCGCGCTTTCCAGGAACAGCTCCTGGTCGGTGGCGGGCAGCGCCGCCCCGCGCAGCGTGATGGCCCGGTAGATCAGGCCGATTTCCGAGGTGGGAACCCCGCCCTCGGTCACCAGGCGCGCGCCGTAGGGGGCGCTGGACCAGCCGCCGATGATCACCTGCTTCCGGCAGCCCGCCTCCCGCATCCGCTTGCGCAGGCGCAGGGAGCCGTAGTTGTCCGGAATGATATGGATGATCATCCCGTCCTCCAGCGCCGGGACCAGCTTTTCGAAGAAGGCGTCGTGGGCGATGGAGGGCACGGCGACGATGATCAGCCGGCAGCCCTTCACGCACTCGGCCACATCCGAGGTGACCAGGTCGAACCGGGCGGTGCCGGAGCGCTTGAAGCCGTACTTGTTCTTCTGGATGCCCCCCAGGGTGATCCCCGAACGCTGCACCGGCGCCAGGGAGGTGCTGAAGAAGGGTTCCACATCACAGATATGGACCCGGTTGCCGCCCAGCACACAGTCGGCGGCCACGGATTTCCCCACGGCGCCACCGCCCAGCACCGCCACCGGCAGCTCCTTGATCGTGCTGAAAATCGACATGGGTTGGGTCCTCTCTAGCAAGTCGTTCATGGGATCGGCCAAGGCGGATCGCGCCGCCGCCGCGGGCTTCAGCCCGGCTGTTGCTCGCGGAACGCCTCGGCCAGCCTGCGGCCGGTGGGAGTGGCGCAGCAGCCGCCCTGGGCGGTGCACTTCAGCTCCGGGGCCAGGGAGCGTCCCACCCGGTCGGCGGCGTCCAGGGCTTCGTGGAACGGCAGCACCGCGTCGGCCCCGGCCAGGGCCAGATCGGCGAACACCAGCGCCTGGCTGACCGCGGCGACGATCCGGCTCAGGCAGGGCTGCTCGTAGCCGCCGGGAATCGGGTCGCAGGGCAGGCCGGTGGCGGCCTGGATGGCGAAACTGGCCGCGTGCTCCGCCTGCTGCGGCGTGCCGCCGGTCAGCTCCACCAGGGCGGCCGCGGCCATGGCCGCGCAGACCCCGGTCTCCCCGCAGCAGCCGATCACCTCGCCGGTGGGTGCGGTGCGGGTATAGGCGATGGCCCCGACGCCGGCGGCCACGAACAGACTGCGCAGCAGGGCCTCGCCGGAAAGGCCCCGGTCTTCCTGGACCGCCAGCAGCGCCGAGTAGAGGTAGCCGCCGCCGGTGCCCATGGGGCCGGGCACGATCGGCACGCCCGGCAGCTTGGCATTCACCCCCAGGGCCAGGTGCAGGGCCCGGGCAGTCACCGCGCCCGACAGCGGCCGACTGTGCGCCAGATGCTGACCCCAGGTCCGGTCGTAGCGCCGGACGAAGGGCCGCCCGGGACCGGCCCCGGCCGGGCCCGCGGCCGCGTGCACCTGGGCGTGCAGCAGGCCCTGGATCCGTGCCATGGCGGCCAGGACGCGCGCCCGGGGCCAGGCGGAGGCGGCCTCCTCGTAGCGGATGGCGATCTCGGCCAGGCCGGTCCCGGCCGCATCGGCCAGCGCCCGCCAGCTGGCCATGGAATCGAACAGTTGCGGCTGCCGCCCGGGCAGGGTCGGCACCGGCAGGATGGCCGCCAGGAACAGCGCGTCCGCCGGAGCGTCGGCGGGCCGGTCCACGGTCTTGAACCAGCGCAGCACCCGGCCGTCCTGGTCCACCCGGCCGGCCTCGAGCAGCCCCTCCGGCCGGTAGTCGCCTTCCCCGGCCAGCAGCAGCACCGGGGTGTCGCCCCGGAAATTCACGGGGAAGCCTTCCACGTCTACCACCTCGACCATGCCGCCGCCGGTGGACTGGCCCACCAGGGCCACGCTCCGGGTCGGCCCGTCCAGGACGATGCGCACGGCGTTGGGGTGCCGGCTTTGGGGCACCGGCACGAAGTCGTAGCGCAGCCGCACGCCCCGCCGCCCGGCCTCGTCCCGGGCCTGGAGCAGCTGCGGATGCTCCGGTCCCAGCCCCAGGACGCCGGCGGCCAGCCCCTGGTCCTCGTGCATGAGCCCGAAGGTGCCGGCGAAGGAGCCGGCCGGATCCAGCTGGAACACCGCCTGGATGGGCGCTTCGCCCAGCAGGGACGCGGCCAGCAGGCCCAGCCGGCACGGACCGGCCAGATGCGAGCTCGACCCGGGCTGCATGACCGGGCCGAACACATCGTTGAAGAACTCCGGATAGAGCGGGATCACCGGGCGGCTCCCAGCGGCCGGCGGTGGGCCAGGCCCTGGGCCGCCCAGGCCAGGCCGGCGCAGAGCACGAAGTAGACCGCCCCGGTGGTCAGGAAGATCTCGGCCGGGTAGATCTGCTCCCGGGTGTTCACCTGGCTGGCGGTCATGGTCAGTTCCGGCACATTCAGGATGAAGGCCAGCGAGGTGTCCTTGATCATGGAGGCGAACAGGGCCACATAGGATGGCACCAGGTTGCGCAGGGCCTGCGGCAGCAGGATGCTGGTGAACACCTGGCCCTCGCTCAGGCCGCTGGCGAGGCCCGCCTCCCGGTGGCCCCGGGGCAGGGCCTCCAGTCCGGCCAGGGTGGTGTGCAGCACCGCGCCCGAGCTGAACCAGGCCAGGGCCACGATCACCGACAGCGCCCCGGGGATCTGGGTCCGGAACAGCGCCGGGACCAGGAAGTAGATCCAGAAGATCACCAGCACCAGCGGCACGCTGCGGACCAGATCGGCCATGGCGATCAGGGCCCGGCGCAGGGGCCGGGGCCCCATCCAGCAGGCCAGGGCCATGGCGATGCCCAGGGCCAGGGACAGGAAGCCCGCCGCCAGGGCCATGAGCACGGTGAGCAGCAGCCCGCCCACCTCGCCCTGGGGCGTGCGGCCCCACAGCAGGTAGTCCCAGTTCTTGAGGATGACGGTGAAGTCCAGACCCATCTCAGGCCCTCCTGACGGCCCGCAGGGCCCGTTCCAGCACCAGCCCCAGGCCCAGGTAGAGCAGGGTGGCGGCGGCGAAGGCCTCGAAGGCGTGGCTGTTGAAGCTTTCCACCTGCCGGGCCTGGTAGGTGAGCTCCGCCAGGCCGATGCTGCAGGCGATGGCGGTGAGCTTCATCAGGTTCAGGTACTGGCCCACCACCGGCTCATAGGCGTTGCGCAGCGCCTGGGGCAGCAGGATGGCGACGAGGGTGTCCCAGGCGCCGAAACCCTGGCTGGCGGCCGCCTCCCGTTGCCCGGGGGCCACGGCGTTGAGCCCGGCCTGCAGCTCCTCGCCCAGGAAGACGCCGATGAACAGGCCGACCCCCCAGGCGGCGGCCACGAACTCCGGGCCCGCCAGGGACACCTGGCCGGGCAGGGTGGCCCAGGGGTGGTCGCGGGTCATGACGTCCTTGATGGCCTGGGGCAGCCGGGCGAAGCCGACGAAGTACCAGACCATGAGCTGGATCAGCAGCGGGGTGTTGCGGATCAGGCTGACCACGGCCCGGGTGGCCAGGCGCACCGGCGCCAGGGGCGACAGCCGCAGGGCGGTCAGGAGCACCGCCACCACCGTGGCGATCGCGCCCGCCACCAGGGTCACCGCGATGGTGACCGCCAGGCCCTGGAGCAGCCAGTGCAGCGGATGCCCGGACAGGACCCCGGACCAGTCGAAGGCCATGCTCATTCAGTCCCCCGCCGTGTGCAGGGGGGACAGGATCTGGCTGAGGAACTGCCGGGCCCTGGGGCTGCGGGGCGCCTCGAAGAACTGGGCCGGGGGCGCATCCTCCTCGATCCGGCCCTGGTCCAGGAACAGGATCCGGTCGGCCACCGTGCGGGCGAAACCCATTTCGTGGGTCACCACCACCAGGGTGATGCCGTGGTGGGACAGCTTGCGGATCACCGTGAGCACCTCGCCGATCATCTCCGGATCCAGGGCCGAGGTGGGCTCGTCGAACAGCAGCAGGTCCGGCCGGGTGGCCAGGGCCCGGGCGATGGCCACCCGCTGCTGCTGGCCACCCGACAGCTGGGCCGGGAAGTTTTCGGCCTTGTCGGCCAGGCCGACCTGGTCCAGGACCAGGTCGGCGGTGGCATCGGCTTCGGCCTGGGACTGGCCCAGGACCCGCAGCAGGGCCAGGGTGACGTTCTGGCGGACGCTCAGATGGGGATACAGGTTGAACTGCTGGAACACGAAACCCACGCCGGTGCGCAGGCGGCGCAGCGCCTCCGCCCCGCAGTGGGTGGAACTGACCCCGTCCACCAGGATCTCGCCCCGGGTGGGGGTTTCCAGGCGGTTGACCATCCGGATCAGGGTGGACTTGCCCGATCCGGATGGGCCGCAGACCACGACCACGCTGCCGCGGTCGATGGTAAGGCTGATGCCGCGGATGACCTCCAGCGTGCCGAAGGCCTTGTGGACGTCGCGGAACTCGATCACCGGGGCATCCGCCATGCTACTTGCCGGCAACGATCTTGAAGCCGCGGGGGACGTTCACCAGGGCGCCGGAGCCGAACCACTTGTCGTAGATCTTGGCCGCGCTGCCGTCCTTTTCCAGGGCCACCAGGGTGGTGTTCACCAGGTTCAGGACCGGCTTCTCGCCCTTGCGGACCCCGATCCCGATCTTTTCGCTGGAAAGGAAGTCCGGGAGGATCTTGAACTTGGCCTTGTCCTGGGCGCGGGCCAGGGCGTCCACCAGGACGGAGCTGTCCTGGGTGATGGCCTGGACGTTGCCCGCGCGCAGCGCCTGGAACGCCTGGGGCAGATCATCGAAGCTGATGGTCTTGGCGTTGGGGAACAGGGCCTTGATCTGGACCTCCTCGGTGGTGCCCTTCACCGCGCCGATCCGGGCCGCGGCATAGTCGTTCAGCTTGCTGGAGCCGCCGGCCGGAACCAGCACCTGCTGGCCGGACAGGAAGTAGGTGTCGCTGAAATCCACCACCTGGGCCCGTTCCGGGGTATTGGTCAGGTCGGCGACGATGAGGTCCACCTTGTCCGACTGCAGCAGGGGGATCCGGTTGGCCGGATTGGTGCCGACGATCTGCAGCTTGACGCCGAGTTTGGCGGCGAAGGCCTTGGCGAAGTCCACGTCGTAGCCGATAGTTTCCTTGCTAGCCTGGTCAATGAGTCCAAACGGCGGGTTCTGGTCGATGACCGCCACCCGCAGGACGCCGGCCTTCTTGATGTCGGCCAGCTGGTCGGCATGGACCAGGGAGGGCAACAGGAAGGCGATGGCCAGGGCCAGGTGGCCGGGCTTCAGGTTCAGGTGCATGCGCATGGGATCTCCTTCGGCCCGAGGGGGCCGGTGTGGGGCAGGTGGGTGGCAGGTGGGTGGCAGGTGGGTGGCAGGGACAAAAGAGGCAGGCGGCCGCCGTCGGCTCGGATCGGCCGCGCCTGGCAGTCAAGCCAGTCAAGCCAGTCAAGGCAGCAATGGGACGGACCATGGTGCCATGCGCCCCGCCCCCGCCCGGGGAAGGGTATGGCGGTGCGCTCGGTCAGGGGTCGATCGTCAACAACCGGCCCGGTGACAACACGGGAAGGCGCGGGGTACGACCTGATGACGGCGAAGCTGGGCCATGGCTGATGCATTCCAGATAAAACAAGGATGAAAAGAATGTAATGCGACTTACCCAGGCTACGACAGCCTTTCGGGCGGGTCAAGGAAAACTTATCATTCAAGGCGGTAGAGTAATAAATGGGGGACGCCCAGGCGTTTCTCCACGAGGTCCTCCCGGATGGGGTCGCCGCGTTTCCGGAGCACCTATGGAACGATCAAGGGGGCTGCCGCACCTTGGAATGAGAGGGCCTTTTGATGCACCAGTCTCCCTGCTTGGAATCAGAGCCTGTCTCGGCAGTGAGCACGGCCATCCGCGCCTCTTTTGAAGTCCATCCCCTTCGCTATTCGAAAGCCTCCCATGCGCAACCAGATCCTGAGAGTCGCCCCTCTGCTCGCCCTGATGGGCCCAGCTCTGCAGGCCGCTGACTCGGTGACCCTGAAGTTCCCTACCGGCCTGCCTGCCCAGCTGGCGCCTCTCCGACCTGGCACCGTCATTGACCTGGAGGCCGAGGTGGTGAACCCAGGCGCCGACGAGACCCTGGTCTGGGGAGCCTGGGAAGGGAGCCAGGAGGATGACCTGGCCGACACGCTGCTCCGCCCTCTGGAGGGGGGGCGGGTCCGTTTCGTGGCCCCAGAGGCTGGGGCGGGCGTTCGCAGCTTCCGGATCGGCGCCCGGTGCGGGGAGGCGTTCTCCCTACCGCTGGTTTTCACGGTCGGGGCGACCGCGTTGATGGGCTCCTGGGGTCACGTGAACAAGGCGGGGCCCGACGGCCAACCGATGACGCAGCGCATCCGGGTCGAGACGGGCGCCACACCAGGGGTCGCCCATGAATTGGAATGGGTCGTGAGCTCCCCGGTGGAACCCACCCTGAACAGGCTGCCCTTGGAGGCGAAAAGGCTGATCACCCACTATGCCGGCCCCCATAATCCCCGTGCCATTGACCAGAAGTCACGTTTGTTCGCTCGGTTGGAGACGCGCGCCCTCACCCTCCAGGACGAACGCACCGACGACAGCAAAGACCGCCTAACTGACGAACGACTTATTAAGCTGATCCTCGACCATCCCAATGTGCGCCGGATCAATCTGCGTTCCACCCCCTATCTCACAGGCCGGGGGCTCCTGGCGGCCCTGAATCTAGTCCCTAACCTGACGGCCCTGAGCGTGGCCGGAAATGAACAGTTTGATGCGAGTTGGCTACCCGAGCTGGCCACGTCCCTCCCCTATCTAGAGGATCTGCACCTTGCGGGGTACCCGGTCTCGGATGCTTCGCTCGAAAGGTTTGCCCTCCGACTCCGAACGTTGAAACTCGATTTCCGTCCCTGGCACCCCGATCTGGCTTTGACCCTGTTGGAGCATGGCCTTCTGGGCTACCCGGAATTGGGCCCAAGTGGTTCTACTTGGGTGAATTGGACGCAACAGGACATCATGCAACCACCCCTCCGGCTTCCTTCCATCCCAAGGCACCCCCTGCCGAACAACGCTTTCCGCACCATGGTCAAGCTGGAAACCCTGGAGATTTTCAACCACCCTATTTTCAATGGCAAGAATCTTCCCATTGGCCTGAAGAACCTGCGGGTAGCCAAATGTGATGATTTCCCAATCGAGAATCTTCCGGCCGGCCTCCAGTCCCTCTGGTTTAGTTCTGATGATGACCATGTCTCGGACCGCCTCCTGGCTGGGATCCAGGGCTGCCCCGGACTTACCTTCCTGGACACCGATGCCCGGATCAAGAATGACTTCCTGGAGGGCCTCCCCCCAGGCATGACCCATCTGGAGCTCTTCTGCGGCGACCTTTCCGAGCCAAACTTCGCCCAGTTCCCGAAACTCCACACCCTGGTCCTCACCTTCTTCCAGAAAAACGTAGTCAGTCTGCCGGAGGGTCTGGTGAACCTCACCCTCGCCGAGTGCGATGAATTCGAGGTCGGCAGCCTCGGCACCCTGTCCCATCTGCAATCCTTGAATGTAAACGAATGCGATAACTGGACATGGAAAACCGTTTGTGCAGCACTCAGAAGGCTGCCTCAGCTCCAGGCCCTGACCTTAAGGGGTGTCAAGGGCGACATCGACCTGAGTCTACTCAAAGAACACCCCACACTGCGTACGGCCCTATTCCGTTTGCCTTTCCCCGACCAGGAGGAGTTTATCTGGAAGCGCGAAACCAACGCGGCGGAGACTCTGTGACGCCGCCGGGGCTGGGAGCCGGTTCAGGCCCGCCCGCCCGGGACCTGCGTGCTGCGGCTGGCCCGGAGGATGGCCTGGAACACCCCCTCGGCCAGATCCGGGTCCATGCCGGCGGCCTGGGCCCAGTCCCGGCGGTCCTTCAGCAGGGCGGTCTCCCGGCCGGGGTCCAGCACCGGCGCCCCCAGGGCGGCCTTGGCCCGCCCGGCCCGGCGGCTCAGTTCCGTCCGGCGGGCGAGCAGGGCCACCAGTTCCTGGTCCAGCTGGTCGATCTGTTCCCGGGTTTCCAGCAGGGCCGCGGAACGGTGGCCCAGATCGGGTAGGGTCACCGCCGGCGGCAGGCCTTCGGCGGCTTCGCTCTCGGCCAGGCTGGCGTGGATGCCCTGGAGCGCCTGGATCAGCCCGGACCGGGCCCCGGCGGCGAAGGGGTTCTCGTTCTGGATGGCCCGGAACAGGTGGCTGGCGTCCTCACGCACCAGGTCCAGGGTGCGCTGGATGGCGTGGAAGGAGGGCGGGGCGAACGCCAGTTCGTTGCCGGCGCCCATCTCCAGGAGGCCCTTGGCCAGGAAGAAGGTGAGGGCGTGGGTGCCGGCCATGACCCGGTCATGGTCGGCCGCGGTCTGCTCCAGGATCTGGCAGCCCATGGTCTGGAACAGGCCGGCGACCCGTTTGGCGGCCTGTTCCTGGCCCGCTGCCGCGCACAGGACCGTGCGCAGCGGGCGCTCCGCCCGGGCCAGGCTCACGGGGCCGAACAGGGGGTGGGTGCCCGCGTGCGGCCGGGTCCCGAGACGCTCGTCCAGCCATTGGCCCGGCAGGACCTTGACGCTGCCCACATCGAACACGATCTGTTCCGGGGCCAGCAGGGGCACCACCGCATCCAGCGCCTGGGGCAGCGCCGGGACCGGCACCGCCAGGACCAGGAACTCCGCCCCCGCGACCAGATCGTCCAGGTTCCGGGCACAGCGCTCGGCCGGCACCGCGGCCCGGGGGTCCAGCGCCCGGTAGGCCAGGCCGGCCTCCTCCATCAGTCCGCCCAGCGCCTTGCCGAACTTGCCGTACCCCAGAATTCCGATGGGCATCCCCGCTCCTTGCTCCCGCCGCGGTAGCCCCAGCGCGGGGGTGGGGTCCATGGGGGGGTGCCTTCCAGCCTAGAAAATAACCGGCCGGAAAGCCAGGATTTCATGCCCTCAGGTGCGCAGCCGGTGCAGGCGGGACAGACCGTAGCCCAGCATCAGCAGGATGGGACACAGCACCCCCCACAGCGAGGGGAACTCGCCGGCCTTGGCCGCGCCGGTAAACAGGGCCTGCAGGCCCATGAACACCAGGCCGGCCACCAGACTGTAGCCCAGGGCCTGGCCGCGGCCCCCGCGGGGCGAAGGGAAAGCGAAAGACAGCATGGCGAACAGCAGGCAAGGGCCGGCAAGAAAACCGAGCAACCGGCTCCAGATCATGGTGGCCTGTTCCGGCGCCGGGGCCCACTTCTGCCACTGGAACAGATCCAGGGTAGAGGCCTCCTCGGCCGAACTGGTGGTTCTCAGCGCCCGGGACGGAAAAAGGTCGGCGGTGCTCGGACCCGGCACCAGGCTCAGGCTGTCCCAGGGCAGGGCCTGGGAGTGGGCCGACTCCATCTGCCACTTGAGCAGGATCGGCACTTCCCCCCCGGCGGCCTTGAGCGGGAAGCCCCAGCGGACCGACCCGTCCAGGAACCACACCACGCCGGTGGAGCCCAGGTTGAGCCAGGCCGGCCGGACCTGCTGGGCCCGGGTCGGCCGGCCCAGGATCCGCTGGTACAGGGCGTCGGCCCGCTGGAAGGCCATGGGCGCCACCCCGGCCTGGAGCACGAAGGTCAGCACCAGCACCGCCCCCCAGCCCCGGAACCCGGCGCCGCACCACTGCATGAAGCTGGTGCCGCCGGCGCGCAGGGCCACCCACTCCCGGGTCATGGCGGCATCGGACATGGCCAGCACGCCGCCCAGCAGGAAGGCGAGGGGCAGCACCACCGCCAGGAAGGTGGGCAGGTTCCACAACCAGTACCGGATGAAGACCAGATTGGACACGTGGTTGTGGACCAGGTCCCCGGCCAGGCTGGCGTATTCGATCAGCAGGCTGAGCGCCATGAAGGTGCCCATGACCGCGCCCCAGCTGCGCCACCACAGGCCGGTGGTCCAGGTGGCCAGGACGCCCGCGCAGTTCTCTCGCCAGGCCTTGGGCCGGGCCCCCAGGGCGCGCAGGCTGTCCCAAAGCTTCCGGACCGCCCGGCCCAGGACCCCCAGCACCCGGGCGGTGCGCGGTGCGGTGCGCAGCCAGGCGCTGACCGCGCGCACGGGCGCCAGCCCGCGCAGCCGATTGGCATGATGCGGATGCAGCCGTCGGGCCAGCAGCAGGAACCCCGCGGCCAGGAACACCAGGGGCAGCGCGAACACCCCGATGCGCGGGAAGAGTGATTGAGTTTTCGCAAATAAAATCTGATTCTCAAAGTACTTAAGCAAAAGATAGTAGACCAGGATCACCCCCAGGCTCTTGATCACGGCACCGCCCTTCTGGAACCGGGGGTGGCCCAGGCCCAGGGCGATGCCCATCAGCAGCAGGGCGCAGGAGGCCAGGGGCAGGGTGAGCCGCCGGCTCAGTTCCACCAGGGCCTCGGGGCTATGCTGGGCCAGCAGCTCGCGGGTGGGCAGGAAGCGCATGTTGGTGGCGTGCAGCAGTTTGGGGACCGGAGGGATCTCGATCGTGTAAGTGTGTTGTTTCTCCTGCATAAGCGTCACTTTGCCATCGGTCTTATGCAGAGCTGCGCCTTTAAGATTATCCAATCGAAGGTTTATCTCTGAATGATCGAGACCCTTGTCGCTCTGGCCCCACTGCAGGTGCTCGGCCACCAGGTGCTGGACCCGGTCGCCGCCCACCTCCATGAGGTGGATCTGCCCGTCCGGGGCGATCCACACCGCGGTGCGCGGCGCCCGGGGCGGGAACCAGGGGTCCGCGCCCGGGCGCAGGAAGCGGGTGCGGGCTTCTTCCAGCATCCGCCCCTGGGCCACCTGCTGGGTGGCATTGGCCCAGGGCACCAGGATGTGGGCGTTGACGGTGGCCAGGGTCAGCAGTCCGGCGGACAGCAACAGCCAGGGCTTGACCAGGGCCCGCATGCCCACGCCCAGGCCCTGGGCCGCCACCAGTTCGGACCCCTCGGACAGGTACTGGGTGCCGATCAGGCCACCCAGCACCGCGGCCATGGGCAGCACCATGCCCATGTTCTCGGGCACGGACAGAAGCAGCATCGGAGCCACCCAGCGGAAGGGCGCGCCGATGGAAAAGATCTCCTTGGTCACGCCCACCACCTCGAAGGCCATGAGCATGCCGCCGTAGAACAGCAGGGCCCCCAGGAAGGGCAGCAGCCAGCGTTTCAAAAGGTACTTCAGCAGGATCGAGGGCACGGGGCAGCTTTCGGCGGGCAACGGGGGGAGCGGGAAGTTCGGGTTCAGAACGATCGGCGGTTCAGGGGCAACTTTCGATGATTACCAGGTATTTCAAGCGGATCGAGGCTCCCAGGTTAACTTTCGATAATGTATATTATGTAACCTTGGATTCCAACCGAGCAAAGAAACGCACCGCCAAGGCCTCAGATGACCTTGGCGGCGAACAGATCATGCACATGGACGACGCCGCACGGTCGACCGTCGGCTTCCACCACCACCACGAAGGTGATCTTCCGGGTCTCCATGGCCTTGGCGGCCTCCACGGCGAGCGTGGCGACGGGGGTGCAGATGGGCTTGGGGCTCATGATGTCCTGGGCGGTGAGATCCAGGGGATTGCTGTGCGCCTGCTGGGCGCGCTGCAGCGCCCGGCGGATGTCCCCCTCGCTGATGATCCCGGCCAGGGTGTCGTCGACCATGACCGTGGTCATGCCCAGCTTGCCGTTGGTCATGGCCTCCAGCACCTGGACCAGGCTGGCGGCGGGCGCCACCCGGGGATAGTCGGTATGCATCAACTCCTTCACTTTCAGCAACCTAGCGCCAAGATTGCCAGCAGGATGGAATTGCGCGAAGCGTTCCAGGGTGAAGCCGCTGGCCACCATGTGGTGGGCCGCCAGCAGATCGCCCCACACCAGCTGCAGGGTGGTGCTCGCCATGGGCGCGAAATGCAGGGGGCAGCCCTCGCCGGCGGGCAGCGTGTAGGTGAAGCACCAATCCGCCGCCTGCCCCAGGCTGCTGTCGGCCCGGGCGGTGATGGCGCCGATGCGCACCCCCAGGCGAAGCAGACTGGGGAGCAAGCGGATGACCTCTTCGCTTTCCCCGCTGTTGCTGAGGATCAGCACCGTGTCCTGGGCCGTGACCATCCCCAGATCGCCATGCAGGGCGTCGGCCGGATGCAGGTAGAAGCTGGGGCAGCCGGTGGAAGCCAGGGTGGCGGCGATCTTCTGGGCCACTAGGCCGGACTTGCCCATGCCCGATAGCACCAGGCGGCCGGGACTGGCCAGCAGGTTCTCGGTCCAGGTGCGCACCAGCTCCGGGTCCCAGCTGGCCTCCAGGGCCGCGACGGCCGTCCGGGTCGCCGCCAGCAGTTCCCGCGCGGCCTGGGCCGGATCCGAGGTCGATGGACGGGACAGGGGGGAATCTTGGACCACGCGTGGGCTCCCAGGGGCGGCAACGGCCAGGAACCATGCTAGCAGACCCGTTGCCCGGCTTCCGGGCCGATCCGGCTAGCAGGCGTTGCCTCATTGCTAGGTGCCGGCCCGCTCTTTTGCTAAAATTTCGCATCTGCCGTTCCGAGGTCTCCCGCCCATGCCCCTCCTCCCCTGCCGACGCATCGCCCATCTGGACATGGACGCCTTCTTCGCGTCGGTGGAACTGCTGGAGCATCCGGAACTGCGGGGGCTGCCGGTGGTGGTGGGCGGCCGCCGGTCAGCCGCGGGTCCGGACGGCCCTCCCTGGCCCCGGCTCCGGGACTATGCCGGGCGCGGGGTGGCCACCACCGCCACCTACGAGGCCCGGGCCCTGGGGGTGCATTCGGGGATGGGCCTGATGAAGGCCGCCGCCCTGGCGCCCGACGCGATCCTGCTGCCGGCCCACTTCGAGGCCTACGCCCGCTGCTCGCGGCTGTTCAAGGCGGCGGTGGTCCGGATCGCGCCGGTGGTGGAGGACCGGGGCATTGATGAAATATACATCGATCTCACCCGGGTACCGGGCGAGACCCTGGACCTGGCGCGCCGGCTCCAGGCGGCGGTGGCCGAGGCCACCGGCCTGAGTTGCTCCATCGGCGTCACGCCCAACAAGCTGCTGGCCAAGATCGCCTCCGAGCTGGACAAGCCCGGCGGGCTGACCGTGCTGACCGAGGCGGACCTGCCGGGGCGGATCTGGCCCCTGCCCTGCGCTGCCATCAACGGCGTCGGCCCCAAGGCCAGCGCCCGGCTGGAGGCCATGGGCCTGCGCCGGATCGGCGACCTGGCCGCGGCTGAACCCGGAACCCTGGTGGCGGCCTTCGGCCCGAGCTACGGCGCCTGGCTGTGGGAGGCGGCCCATGGCCGGGATCCGCGCCCGGTGGTGACCGTGCGGGAGATCAAGTCGGTGAGCCGGGAAAGCACCTTCGAGCAGGATCTGCACCCGCTCCGGGACCGGGAGCGGCTCACGGAGATCCTGCTGGAGCAGTGCCGGCGGGTGGCGGAGGACCTGGAACGCCGGGGCCGGCTGGCCCGGACCATCGGCATCAAGCTCCGCTACAGCGATTTCCGGACCATTACCCGGGACCACACCCTGGCCCGGGCCACCGCCGACCCGGACCAGATCCGGGACGCCGCCCGGGCCTGTCTGCGCCGGGTTTCGCTTGATCGCCCGCTCCGCCTGCTGGGACTCCGGGCCGGCGCCCTGGAATACCCCGGCGAGGCCGACCCCTTCGGGGCGGGGGCGCTGCCCGGAATGCTGCGGCCGCTGCCGCCGGCCGGGACGTAGCGGGAGTCACAATCATTCATTCCGTGGGACTGATTCACCTATAGTAAGGACAGGGCATGCGCGGAGCGGCTTCTCTCCCCTGCCCCCGAGGACCCCCGATGCTCAATATCACCGATGTGCGGATCACCAAGGTCGAAGGCGACGAGAAGCTGCGCGGCTTCGCCGCCATCGTCATCGACGAGGCCTTCCTGGTGGGGGATATCCGGGTGCTGGAGGGCGAGGACGGCTACTTCGTGGCCATGCCCAGCAAGCGCAAGCGCGACGGGACCTTCAAGGACATCGCCTACCCGCTCAGCAACGAGGTGCGGGAGGCCATCGAGGAGCGGGTGCTGCTGGCCTACGAGGGCGCCACCGGCAACCGGGCCATCTCCCGCATGGAGAAGGGCGAGATCGCCGTGGTGCGTGGCGATCTGCTTAGTGTGGAAGAGTTCGGCTTCACCCCCAAGACCAACCCCTGACGCCGCGTCCGAGTGGACGGGTCCGCTCCGATCAGGCTAGAATTCAGGCTCGCTGGGGAGTAGCCAAGTGGTAAGGCAGCAGGTTTTGATCCTGCGTATCGAGGGTTCGAATCCTTCCTCCCCAACCAATCCGAAGCCCGACCAGCCGGTCGGGTTTTTTCGTTCCAGGGCCCTGGCCTTGCGCATGCTGCATGGGTGCGGCTTGCGCGCCGAAGGGCTTCTGCCGGAGAACCGCCCTGTCCGGCTTCGGCAGAACGTGGAAAAACCAGTGGGCAACGGCTGCTTGACGTGCCGGAGAAGGGTGGGATCATCCTCCCAACACCAAGATCCTTGCCAATTTGCCCCGGATCAGGGGCTCCAGCGCACTGACCAGCAAGGCCACCCCTTCCCTTTTCGGCCCCCATCGTTCAGGCGGCTCATTCTACCCGCCTGCGCCAGAGGGGAGATCATCCCTTCCGCTTTTCCCGCACCCAGTCAGGGGTGGAGGTTTTTATGACGTGGTTCAAATCGCTGCGATTGGCAACCCAACTGATCTTCGCCTTCTTCCTGGTGGCCCTGGTCTCCGTGGTGGTCGGAACCTTCGGCATCCGCGGCTCCATGACCCTTCACGACCTGATGCAGGATGCGTACAAGAACAACACCCTGGGCATCATCTACACCAACAATGCCGTCCTGGCCGCATCCAACTGCCAGCGCGCCCTGGGCAACTACGTCCTGGCCCTGGACCCCGCCTACCGCAAGGAACAGGGCGAGCACATGGCCCAGTACCGCGATGCCGTGAGCGCATGGGCCAGCAAGGAAAGGGCCAATGCCCTCCCGGCCGACGAACAGGCGCAGTGGCAGCTGTTCGACCAGGAATGGGGCCCCTATGTGGATTCCACCAGGCGCGTCCTTGCGCTGGTCGATGCGAACAAGAAGGCGGAAGCGGAGACCTACCTGATCAGCGGCACCCGGCCCAGATATGGAGCGGTGGAGAAGATCATGGCCACCATCACCGAGCAGAAGCGCCAGGCCGCAGAAACCAGCAACCAGGCAGGCGAACTCGCCAACGGCCGGGTCCACCTGGTCACCATCCTGGTCATCGTCGGCGGCTTCGGCTTTTCCATCCTCCTGGGCCTGCTGGTCACCAAAGTCATCAAGGGCGTCATCGGCGGCGAGCCCACGGATGCCACCGCCCTGGCCCAGCGGGTGGCGGCCGGGGATCTTTCCATGGAGGTCAAGCTGGCCGATGGTGACACCACCAGCATGATGGCCGCCCAGAAGCGCATGGTGGACGCCCTGTCGGGCGTGGTCACCGCGACCCGGAAGGCCGTGGACGGCGCCAAGCGGGGCGATTTCACCCAGCGGATGGAAGTGGCCGGCACCCAAGGCTACATCCTGGACCTGGGCACCTCCCTCAACCTGCTGATGGCCACCAGCAAGCAGGGGCTGGATGATGTGCGGCGCGTCCTGGAGGCCTCCGCCCGGGGGGTGCTGACCGAACGGATCACGGACGCGTACGAGGGCGATTTCGCCCGGCTCAAGGACGCTTCCAACACCACCATGGACAAGCTTGGCGCGATCATCAACGACCTGATCCGGATGCTGGAAGCCTCGGCCCATGGGGATCTGAGCGAACGCATCCGGCAGCCGTACGACGGGGAATTCGATCGGCTCAAGCAGGCCTCCAACGCCACCATCGACCGGCTCGCCTCCACCTTCGAGGAGATCGTGCGGGTCCTCGAGGCGACCGCCAAGGGCGATCTCACCGAGCGTATCCACAAGGACTACGAGGGCGAGTTCGCGCGCGTCAAGCAGGCCTCCAACACCACCATCGACCGGCTCGCCGTCACCATCGAAGACATGGTGCGCGTGCTGGAAGCGTCAGCACGGGGGGACTTGACCGAGCGCATCACCGGAGCCACCCAGGGCGAGTTCGACCGGCTCAAGGGCGCCACCAATACGACACTGGACAAGCTGAGCACGATCATCAACGACCTGGTGCAGGTGCTGGAAGCCATGGCCAAAGGCAATCTGACAGAGCGCATCGCCGGGAGCTTCCAGGGCGAGTTCGACCGGCTCAAGACCGCCTCCAACATTACCGCGGACCAGCTGGCCAAGATCATCGCCGACGTGCTCCAGGGCTCCCAGAACCTGGTTTCGGCTTCCGACCAGCTCAGCGCCACCGCCCAGGCGCTGAGCCAGGGCGCCTCGGAGCAGGCCGCCAGCGTCGAGGAGACCAGCGCCTCCATGGAGGAAATGAGCGCATCCATCGCCCAGAACAACGAGAACGCCAAGGTCACCGGCGATATCGCCACCCAGACGGCCCGCGATACCGCGTCCGGCGGGGAGGCGGTGCGGGAAACGGTGGCCGCCATGAAGCAGATTGCCCACAAGATCGCCATCATCGACGACATCGCCTATCAGACCAACCTGCTGGCCCTGAACGCCGCCATCGAGGCGGGCCGGGCCGGGGAGCACGGCAAGGGCTTCGCCGTGGTGGCCGCGGAGGTGCGCAAGCTGGCGGAACGCAGCCAGGTTGCCGCCGAGGAGATCAGCCGGCTGGCTTCGGACAGCGTGGGCCTGGCGGAAAAGGCCGGTTCCCTCCTGGGCGCCATTGTGCCCTCCATCCAGAAGACCGCCGACCTGGTCCAGGAGATCTCCGCCGCCTCCAGCGAACAGAATTCCGGCGTGGGCCAGATCAACCAGGCCATCAGCCAGATCAGTTCGTCCGTGCAGCAGAACGCCGCCGCGTCCGAACAACTGGCCTCCACCTCCGAGCAGGTCAACGCCCAGGCCCTGGAACTCCAGAGCCTGATGGGGTTTTTCACCCTGGAGACGGCCCCCCAGGTTCACACGTCCGGGCCCCGGCCGGCCAGGGCCCGGACGCCCTCGATCGGAGCGACCGCCCTCAGGAAGGTGGCTCTGGATCCGAAAGCCCGGATGGAGGAGGGGCATTTCACCCGCTTCTAGACTTCAGGTCCGGGCTCTGCCCGGGCATGAAGTGGGGGTGTGGGGATCGCACGCATGCGTGCGATGAGAGCGAGCAACGCGAGCGCGCGGTCCCACCACGGACATATCAGCACCGTGAAGCCCTGGTTGCGTGGGCGTCCGTGCCGGGCACTAGCAGCCGTAGGGTTGTGAGCGACCCAACGGCTGCTAGGCAGTCCAGCCAGCCGGTCGGGCCTTGCCTTCCGACCGTCGCACGCCCGCAGGCGAGGCGGCCGGATCAGGCCGGGAAGTCCGCGCCCAGCGTCGTTTCCCGCTGGGCCTCCAGCTCTTCCGCGAAGGCCTTGAGCTTGTCCCGCATCTGCTCGTAGGCGAACCGCCCCAGCAGCAGGTGCCGCGGCGGTTCCGGCGCCTGGACCACCTGGAGGATCGCCTCCACCGCCCGCATGGGATCGCCCGGCTGCTTTCCGCTGCTGGCGCTGATGCCCTGGCGGCGGGCTCCGGAGACCGTGACGTAGTCGGCGATGGGGGTCTGGGTCTGGTGCAGGGAGCGGCCCGCCCAGTCGGTGCGGAACGGTCCGGGCTCGATCAGGGTCACGTGGATGCCCAGATGCGCGGTTTCCTTGGCCAGGGCGTCGGACAGGCCCTCCACCGCGAACTTGGTGGCGTTGTAATAGCCGCTGCCGGGGAAGCCGACCAGCCCACCGATGGAGGAAAGGTTGATGATGCGCCCCTGGCGCCGGGCGCGCATGCCCGGCAGCACCGCCTTGGTCATGGCGATGAGCCCGAACACGTTGGTCTCGAACATGGCGCGGACTTCGGCGTCTTCCCCCTCCTCGATGGCGGCGAGGTAGCCGTAGCCGGCATTGTTCACCAGCACGTCGATCCGGCCGAACCGCCCCTCGGCCTGGCGCACGACCGCCGCCACCTGGCTGGGCACGTTGACGTCCAGCGCGGCGATCAGTGCCGTTTCCGGGAAGGCTTCGAATTCCCGCAGGGATCCGCTATCCCGGGCGGTCACCACCACCCGCCCGCCCCGGGCCAGGACGGTCCGGGCCAGGTCCCGGCCGAAGCCGGTGGAACAGCCGGTGATGAGCCAAACCGTCGAGTCAGCCATGATAACCTCCCGTATCGGCACCGGATCGACCCTTGGGCAAGGGCGACCGGGCGATCATGGCCATCATAGACCGGATCCCGCCGGTCGCGCTCCCGGCCCGGAACGCCCTGCTCGTTGCCCTCCCCATAGCCCTCAGAACCGGGTGAAATCCGCGTCCTTCACCCGGGTCCCATGGGGAAGGCCGACTCTCTTCAAGGGCGCGGTGGGGCCCGAAGCCTTCGGAGCGGTTTTCCTGGCGGCCGCGCCCCGCGGCTCCTGGGCCGCGGCGAGGGTGAAGAAGCCCATCATGGCCTGGAGTTCCATGGCCTGGGCGTTCACTTCCTCGGAGGTGGAAGCCAGTTCTTCCGAAGCAGCGGCGTTCTGCTGGACCGCCTGGCTGATCTGGTTGATGGCCGCGTCGATCTGGATCACCCCCGTGTTTTGTTCGCTGGATGCGGCGGAGATCTCCTGGACCAAGTCGGTGGTTTTCTGGATGGAGGGGACGATGGCCTGCAGAAGGGTTCCGGCCCGTTCTGCCAAGATGACACTGTGGCTGGCTAGCTGGCTGATTTCTTCCGCGGCGATCTGGCTGCGTTCGGCGAGTTTGCGCACTTCAGCGGCCACCACCGCGAACCCCTTGCCATGTTCGCCGGCCCGGCCAGCCTCGATGGCGGCATTGAGGGCCAGGAGGTTGGTCTGGTAGGCGATGTCGTCGATGATGGAGATTTTCTGGGCGATCAGCTTCATGGCGGTGACGGTCTCGCCCACCGCCTGGCCGCCCTCCACGGTTTCCTTGGACGTCTTGCTGGCGATCTGGCCGGTGACCTTGGCATTCTCGTTGTTCTGGGCAATGGAAGCGGTCATCTGCTCCATGGAGGCGCTGGTCTCCTCGATACTTGCCGATTGCTCGGCAGCACCCTGGCTCAGGGACTGTGCGGTAGCGCTGACCTGCTCCGAAGCGGCCACCATGTTTCGGGAGGCTTCCAATACATCCGCGATGGTCGCGGCCAGTTTGTCGAGGGTGGTGTTGGAAGCGATCTTCAGGCGATTGAACTCGCCCTGGAAATCCGCACTGATCCGCTCGGTCAAGTCGCCCCGGGCCGCGGCTTCCAGGACCCGCACCATATTGTCTATGGTCAGGTTGAGCTTGTCCAGGGTGGTGTTGGCCGCATCCTTGAGCCGAAGGAAATCGCCCTCGTATTCCCGGGCGATGCGCTCGGCAAGGACTCCCTGGGCCGAGGCCTCCAGGACCCGCACCACATCATCCAGCCCCTGCTTGCAGGTCGCGGTCAGTTGGTTGAGGGAGGTTCCCAGGTCCAGGATGTAGCCCTGGGTGCCGGCCACCTCCATCCGCTGGGTGAAATCCCCCCGCTTGGCGCCATCCACGGCCTTCTGGGTGCCGGCGACCACCGCTGCAAGGGCCTTCACCATGGCCTTGAGGGCCGCCATCATGCTGGTGGTGTCCCCTTCGGCCAGTTGGACAGCCACGGAAAGATCGCCGGCCGCGACCCGCTGGGCGAGGGCGGTGGCGTCAGCGGGTTCACCGCCGACGATACCCTTGATGCCTCTGGTGACCAGGAAACCGAGCAGGAGGGAGAGACCAAAGCCCCCAATGATGATGGACACGGTTGTGGTTCGAATCCGGTCGCTGGCGGCTGCGCCGGCCTTGTTGGTGTCCTCCGCGCCCTTGCGCTCCGCCTCGACGATGACGCCCATGCTCTTTTCTAGTTCTCCATACTTAGGCCTGACCGCCTCGATCAGCCACTTTTCCGCGTCCGCCCTCTTTCCGGCATTCATCAGGTCAACCAGCTTCCGGGTGGAATCCACATAGGGCTCCCATTGCTGATCGAACAGCTTCCATTGCCCTTGTTCCAGTTCATTGGTCGAGGTGGACTTCGCCTTGCCAACCCACTCGGTGACGGCGGTGCGGTATTGCGCCATGTGCTCGTTCTGTTCCTTCAGGTAGGCGGCATCCGGGGCAAGGGCGCAGTTGCCCAGGGCCCGCTGGCAGTTGGACAAGGCCAGATTGGCGTTGGTCGCATAGATGATGCCCAGGGTGTTGTTGTCGTAGGTGTTTTCCATCATTTGATGGAGGTTGAGGGAGCCCTGGATGCCGAAGATGCCAACGACAACGGCGATCAAGGCCACCAGAGTGAACGCGAGGTAGAGCTGGGTGGCTAGACGGAGCGATTTGAACCAGTTCACGGGGATCTCCTCTTGAGTCCTTTTCAGGCATGGAGGGAATGAGTTCATGCTGTGCAGTTTTTAATGCGTGTTATTTGCTTGCCAATTCAAATGCCGGTTGAAAAACAAGGGAAGGTGCAACCACGCTCCCATAAAGGGAAGTCGGTGATTGCACCTTCAACTTGCAGGTCCTGCTCCTGCCCGCCAAGGCGTCCTGTGGCAATCCACAGCACTTTGTGATGTCACTATGGATTTTTCAAGAATCCCGTCAAGGTCTATTTTCCGGGCCCTTCGCTGCTGCGTGCGAGTGACCGATCCACCCGGGTATCGTCGCGTCGCCTGGGCTGGGCCCGACCCCCAGGGTGGACGCATGATCCATTGTGTTGACAATTCAGTGCGATTCTGAAGTCGATCCGCCGTGTCTTTCTGTTGATGCAGGAAGCCCTTTTGCGATGGCGGGATGAGCCTGCCCTTCATCATGGCCACGAGGAGGCAGATGCCCCCGTGCCCCGGGGTGACCGGAGGCTGTGGTCATACCTTGGCGTGGTGCAGGCCGCCCCGAGGGGAGGGGCAAAGGACGGTGTGCTATCCCAGCAGGGTCGGATGGATGTCGAAAGTCTTGCCCTTGAGCGCAACATAGGTCTTCGCTCTTGGATGGTTCTCGGTCTGATGGCCAGGTGGAAAGCCGAGCAAAGCCCCCAGCCGGTATTCGGGGGTCAAGGCTGCCCGCAATCGCCGGACCTTGACGCTCTTCTTCGCCGGATTGGGGTCCTGGCTGAACAAGTTCCGGACGATGTGCCGGAGCGTGGCACTGCACTCTGGTGCATTGCCGGTGCGGGTCCGGTTGGCGTCCTCCCGAAAAGCGACGTCCAGGACCCAGTGCAGCTGGTTCTCGATGCCCCAATGAGAGCGGACACTCTGCCCGATGATCTCCCCACGGTCCATCGGCAGGGTGCTGATGAAAAAGCGCTCCTCCAAGGTCGTCTTGCCACCTCTGACGATCTCAGCCTGGATGCGGGTGATGGTTTCGAGTTTGGCCCAGTCGAACAGGATGTCCTCGGGGAGGTGCTTGAGGGCGTCCATGGTGGTCACCCTACGAGTCTCCTTCCTCCCGTGGCCGGCTTCCGTTGACTCGCTGGCGAAGTGAGGCAGGGCTTCCGGGGCGGCGTCCAGTTTGGCGAAAGCCTCCTGGATGCTCGTATGGAGGCGTTCCTGGTTACCCTTGACCGCCAGGACGTAGTCCGCTTTCTTTTTGATGATGGCCTTCGCGATCTTTTTTTGGCAGCCCATGGCATCGATAGTGATGATGCAACCCTTCAGCTCAAGGACCTTCAGGAGTTCGGGAATGGCTGTGATCTCGTTGCTTTTCTCGTGCACGGCACGCTGGCCCAGGACCAAGCGGTTCGCCGTGGACCAGGCGCTCACCACATGCAAGGCCGGCTTTCCCTCACTCATAGAGGACCGGAGAGTTTTCCCATCGAGGGCGACGACATCGCCAGGGATCTTGTCGCGGATGCCCCGGACCCAGGCCAGGAAGACTTCTCCGAAGGCACGGGGTTCCAGCATCTGGAAGACGCGATTGAACGTGTCGTGGGAAGGGATACGGTTGGGCAGTTCCAGGAAGGTCCGGAGCCAAGTCTCCTCCTCTTTCCCGAATTCTTCGATCCCCTCCCAGTCGTCCACGCCGCAGATGGTGGCCAGGACGGCAATGATGATGATGTCGAGAAGGACATGCCGCTGACCTCGGATCTTGCGCGGATCCGGCAAGGTTGACAGATGGTAAGCAAGGCTCTTGGTTTTGGCTTCCATGGGGGGGCGCTCCACAGAATGTTTTGCCACAATCACCATGAAAGTACAATGCTTCATATCCGTTTTTTTTGTCATACTGAAAATTCAAGAAATAAATCGATAACGTCTTTTTATTTGATGATTTGTACATGCGTTTGCCCCGGCCCGACCCCGGGCGGCTGGATACAGTTGTTCATGCCTATCCACGACCTCCATTCGAGGCTCCGGCGGGCCTTCCCGGCCCTCCACCACAGGAATTTCAGGCTGTTCTGGACCGGGCAGTGCGTTTCCCTCATAGGCACCTGGATGCAGAACATCGGCCAGGCCTGGCCCGCCAGGCGTTCGTTATCGAGCTGGCCAGCCGGGACGATCTCATGAATGCGATCTCCCTCAATTCGACCATTTTCAACCTGGCCCGGTCTAGGCCCGCTTCCTGCCCTGGATGACCCGGACCAGGATGATGCCCAGGGCGAGTACGAGCAGGACATGGGTGAACGGCCCCATCGTGTAGCCACTCACCAGGCCCAACGCCCAGAGCACGATCAGAATGACGGCAATGGTCCACAGCATGGCGTTCTCCTCGACGATGGCTTCAGGGCTGGCGCAAGGTCATCTTGTTGCTGACTTGGCTCACACCCTGGATGTCCAGGGCGATCCGGCCCACCAGATCCTTTTCCGCCAGGTCCACGGCTTCCCCGTGCAGGGTCACCACCCCGTTGCGGGTCTCCACCTGGGTGGACATGGCGTGGGTGGATTTCCGGAAGAGGAGCGTCGTCTTGATCTGGGCCGAGATGGATGCGTCATCCACCAGCTCCCCCAGGGTCTGGTCGCCCGGGGCGACCACCATGTTGTTGTGAACCTCCCGGACCCCATCCACATCCATGGCGTACTCTCCGGTCAGCCTTTTCTTGGCCTCGGAGTCCGCATTGCCCGAAAGGGTGACGACGCCGTCCTGGGTGTGCACTTCCGTGGCGCTGGCGTTGACGTATTTGTGGAACAGCAGGGCTGTCTTCACCTTCATGGTGATCAGGATGTCCGAATGGGCTGCATTCGGATCGCTGGTCACCGTCAGCTGGTTGTCCACGCTCTGCACCCCGGGCAGTCCGGCGACGGTCTCCTGGGCCAGGAACTTGTGATAGTCCTGGGACACGGTACCCGTCAGGATGACTGCCCCGTTGGAGGACTTGACCCTGATGCTGTCGGCGTTCAGCAGGTGCTGGAAATTATAAGTTTTCCTGAAGGACGGCTCAATCTGGGCGTCCAGCGCGGAAGCCGGCAGGGGCAGGCTCCCTGCCAGGAGCAGGAAGGTGAAGGGGATGGTGGCGATTCGGGGATTCAGACTGAAATGGCGCATGGTGAGTCATCCTTTCTCGGCCCCTGGGGGTGACCCTGCAGGTAAACGAGCGATGCCTGAGGGCTTCCGGCTGCCTCCGCGTTGCGGTGGTTCGCTGGCTGCCTGAACGAGCAGGTTTTGTGCCGCAAACTGATCAACTCTGCTTTCAGCTAATTACCCATTGGGTGCACCCTGGGGTACGGCTCAAGGCGTTCAAGATGGATGGCCTCGTATTTCATTTCAGCCAAACCGTAGCAGCGGCAGGCCGGCCACCCCACACTCTGAAATGCTGAACGTCGAGGATAGGGAGGGACATGGAACGGGAACTGCTGCTCGAGAACGCCTTCGCCAGCCTGTGGTGCTATCCGGAACTGGGCATCGTCCATCACCAGTTCCACCAAGCCATTTTCGGCCAGGCCTTCCAGGACGTGCTGAACCTGGGCCTGGAACAGTTCCAGGCGGGGCGAGCGCACAAATGGCTGTCCGACGACCGCGCCAACACGATCCTGCCCCCCGATGATTCCGCCTGGTCGACTGAATACTGGATGCCGCGGATCCTCGAGGCGGGATGGACCCACTGGGCCATCGTGCTACCGGAACGGCGGCTGGGCCAGATCAACATGCGGCGGCTTCTGGAGGAAATCCGGGCCAGGCAGGTGGTCGTGGCCACTTTCGCCGACCCGGCGGCGGCCCTGGCGTGGCTGGCCCAGCCATAGCTGTCGTCCCCGGCGGTCCGCTGCCTTTGCTGACCCTGGCACGCGGTTACGGCTGTCCGGACCCCCTTGACAAGCGCACGCAAGAGGCGGAAAGTCCAGGCACGATTCCGCTTCTTGCCCGCTGCTCCGGACCATCCGGCCGGGCCCCCGGTGCTGAGGCTGACGGGGTCGGGGAGGTGCCCATGGCGCAAACCACCGCGTTCACCCTGAACGGCAAGCCGGTGCGGGTGACCACCGATTCTGACCGGATGCTGGTATGGGTGCTTCGGCACAACCTGGGCCTCACCGGCACCAAGGTCGGCTGTGGCGCCGGCCTGTGCGGCGCCTGTACGGTGCTGGTGGACGATGACCCGGTGCTCTCCTGTTCCACCCCCCTGGCCGATGTGGCCGGGAAGTCGGTGCTCACCATCGAGGGGCTGGCCCGGGACGGGGCCCTGCATCCGATCCAGCGCGCCTTCCAGGAGCACAACGCCTTCCAGTGCGGTTACTGCACCTCCGGCATGATCTTGACCGCCTATGCCCTGCTGAAGCGCAAGCCCGACGCCACCCCGGCCGAGATCCTGGCCCAGCTGGAAGGCAACCTGTGCCGGTGCGGGGCCCAGGTGCGGATCCTGGCCGCGGTGGCCGCGGCCGGCAAGGAAATGGGAGCGGCCGCGCCGGCACTGGCCTCGGCCGGCCAGGCCCAGGGAGGTGGGCTGTGAAGCGGCGCGATTTCCTCAAGGCCACCGGGCTCGCCGGGCTGTTCATCCTGTTCCGGACCGAGGCCCTGGCCGCCCCCCAGCTGGTGCCCACCCGCCCCGCGGGCTATCCCATGGACTTCAACGCCTACCTGCGCATCGGCGCGGACGGCCGGGTTGGCTGTTCGGTTGGCAAGGTGGAGATGGGCCAGGGCAACACGACCTCCCTGGCCATGCTGGCGGCCGAGGAGCTGGACGTACCGCTGGACCGGGTGGACATGCTCATGGGCGACACCGACCTCTGCCCCTGGGACGGCGGCACCGGCGGCTCCCTCAGCATCTGGCAGTTCGGCCCGGTGCTGTGCGCCGCCGCCGCCGAGGCCCGGGCCGTGCTGCTGCAGCTGGCCAGCGAGCGTATCGGGGTGCCGGCGGACCGGCTGGAGGTGAAGGCCGGCGTGGTTTCGGCCCAGGGCGACCCGTCCCGGCAGGTGACCTATGGCGACCTGGTCCAGGGCCGGCGTATCGAGCGCCACCTGGCGAACGTGAAGCCCAAGCCGGTGTCGGCCCACACCCTGGTGGGCACCTCCGCCCCGCGCAAGGACGCCCGGGAGAAGGTCACCGGCGCCGCCCGCTTCAGCGCCGACCAGAAGCTGCCCGGCACGCTCCACGCCTGCATCGTGCGGCCCCCGACCCATGGCATGACCCTGCGCAGCGCCGACACCAGCGCCGCCGAGCGCCTTCCCGGCGTCCGGGTGATCCGCGACGGCACCCTGGTGGCGGTCCTGCACGCGTTCCCGGACCAGGCGCGCAAGGCCCTGGCCCTGGTCAAGGCCAGCTTCGACGGCACCCCCATGGCCCTGGACGACCGCACCATCTACGGTCATCTGGCCGGCCGGCTGGGCACGGCCAAGGTGAGTGTCCAGGAGGGCGACCTGGAGGCCGCGGCGGCCCATGCCGCCAGCCTGCTGGAAGCGGACTACCGCAACGCCTACGTGGCGCACGCCCCCATCGAGCCGCACTCGGCGGTGGCCCGGTGGCAGGACGGCCGGATGACCGTGTGGGCCGGGGTCCAGGCCCCGTTCCGGGTCAAGACCCAGGTGGCCGAAGCGCTGGGGCTGCCGGCCCAGAAGGTGCGCATCATCACGCCCCATATCGGCGGTGCCTTCGGCGGCAAGGCCGCGGGGCCCCAGGCGGTGGAGGCGGCGCGCCTGGCGTGGAAGGCCGGGGCGCCGGTGCAGGTGGTCTGGGACCGCCGGGAAGAGTTCTTCCTGGACACCTTCCGCCCGGCGGCCGTGGTGCGGATCCGCGCCGGGCTGGATCCGGCCGGGCGCATCGCGTTCTGGGACTGCCGGGTGGCCGGCACCAGCGACCGGGAGGCGGAGATCGGCTACGTGCTGCCCGCCAAGCGCTTCGCCTCCACCGGGGATTCCGGCGATCTGGGCACCAGCGGCACCGGGCTGCACCCCTTCGCCACCGGCGCCTGGCGGGCCCCGGCGGCCAACACCAACGTGTTCGCCCGGGAATCGCACATGGACAGCCTGGCCGCCCGGGCCAAGGTGGACCCGCTGGCCTTCCGCCTGCGCCACCTGGATGATCCGCGGGTGATCCGGGTGCTGAAGGCGGCGGCCGAGAAGTTCGGTTGGGTGGCCGGCGTGGCCCCCTCCGGGCGCGGCGTGGGGGTCGCCGTGGGCGCCTGGCGCGGCACCCTCGCCGCTGCCATGGCCGAGGTGGCCGTGGACCGGGCCACCGGCCAGGTGCGGGTGAAGCGGGTGGTCCTGGCCCAGGACATGGGCCTGGTCATCAACCCCGACGGCGCTCGCCAGCAGATGGAGGGGGCCATCACCATGGGCCTGGGCTACGCCCTGAGCGAAGGCATCCGGTTCAAGGACGGCCGGATCCTGGACGAGAACTTCGACACCTACCCGATCCCCCGGTTCTCCTGGCTGCCGGCCATGGAGACGGTGCTGGTGGCCAACCCGGAGCTCCAGGCCCAGGGCGGCGGCGAACCGCCCATCGTGTGCATGGGCGCGGTCCTCGCCAACGCGGTCTTCGATGCCGTGGGCGCCCGGATGCTCGAGCTGCCCATGACGCCGGAGCGGGTGCTGGCGGCGATCGCCCGGGCCTAACTGGCCGGCCCCGATGAACGCATCACCTGCACCTGCTGGCCATCCTCCAGGGAGTCCGAGGGGTTGACGACGATTTCATCGCTGGGCCCGAGGCCGCCGAGGATCTCCAGGGTGGTGCCGTAGTCCCGGCCGATGGTGACGGCGCGCAGCGCCAGCCTGCCGCCGGGACCGACCACCGCGACCCGGGCCCCCTCGGCCCGGAACAGCATGGCATTGACCGGAACCGAAACCGCGGCCGTCGGCGAGCCCAGCGCGAAGCGGACCTGGCCGTAGGATCCGGGCAGCAACCGCCCGTCCGGATTCGGCACCTCGATTTCGGTGAGCAGCGTGCGGGTCGCCGGATCGATGGCCTCCGCGGTGCGCGCCACCACCCCGGCGAAGGCCTGGCCGGGGAACTCCTGCAAGGTGATGACCGTCCTGGCGCCGACCTTGATGCTGGAGGCATAGGCTTGCGGCACGCTGGTATCGACCCGCAGGGGATCGACCCGCGCCAGATCGAACAGTTCCCGTCCGGCCACCCCGGCGCCGGCATTGATGAGCGCGCCGCGGTCCACGTTGCGGCGGATCAGCACCCCGGAGAAGGGCGCGCGGACTTCCTTGAAGCCTTCCAGCTGCTGCAGCCGGCGGACATTGGCATCCGCCGCGGCCAGATTGGCCTGGGCCTGCTGGTAGCCGCTCTTCTGCTGGTCAGCTTCCTGGGCCGATACGGCGTTGCTTTTCAGCAGCGTCTCCCAGCGTTCGGTGGTGGTCTTCGCCAGTTCCAGCTGTGCCCCGATCTGCTGCCGGTTGGCCTGGGCCTGGTTCAACTCCTGGTCCACCTCCGGCGTGTCGATCCGGGCCAGCAGTTCGCCCTGGCCCACCCGGCTGCCGATATCCCGGTACCAGCGCACCAGGTAGCCGCTGGTGCGGGCGTAGATGGGCGATTCCTCGTAGGCCAGCAGCGAGCACGGCAGGACCAGCGCCTGTTCCGGGATGGCCGACAGCGGATGCACCACGGCGACGGTGGGCACCGAGGCCAGCTCCGTGGCCCTGGCCAGGGCCCGTTCGCGGCTCGCCCGGGCCGACAGGGTGACCCCGCCGGCCACCAGCGGCACCAGCAGCAGCATCCCCCCCAGCAGGATGGCCCGGCCGTGGGGCGCCGCCGGGAGTTCCGGCGGACGCTGGATATCCGGAGCCTGGTAGCGCAGGTGTTCCCGCATGGCTTCGATCTCGATATCGCGCCGGGCCCGGGACGTCAGCCTGGGGGGCGCCTCGCCCCTGGCGGGAACCGGCGACTCCGGCGCTGGACGGGACTGGTTTTCCTCATTCATGGTTGGCCCCCGATGCTCCAGGCACAGCCCCGAGTCCGCTCCCCGCCCGCCGGCGGCCATGGAACATGGCGAACACGCAAGGCACGAAGAACAGGGTGGCGGTGGTGGCGAACAGCAATCCGCCGATGACCGCCCGGCCCAGCGGCGCGTTCTGCTCGCCGCCTTCGCCCATGCCCAGCGCCATGGGCACCATGCCGATGATCATGGCCAGCGCCGTCATCAGGACCGGCCGCATGCGGGTATAGCCCGCGGCCACGGCCGCCTGCACGGGGAGCAGGCCCTCGTCCAGCTGCTCCCGGGCGAAGCTGACCATCAGGATGGAATTGGCCGTGGCCACGCCCATGCACATGACGGCGCCGGTGAGCGCCGGAACGCTCAACGGCGTCCGGGTCAGCAGCAGGAACCAGCAGATGCCCGCCAGGGCTCCCGGCAGGGCTGTGATGATGATGAAGGGATCGAGCCAGGACTGGAAATTGACCACGATGAGCAGATAGACCAGGACGATGGCGCCGAGCAGGCCCGTCCCCAGGCCGAAGTAGGAGGAGCGCATGGCGTTCACCTGGCCTCGGATCACCAGGCGGGTGCCCCGGGGCAGCTGGCCCTCGAATGTCTGGAGCACCCGTTCGGTATCCCGGGCCACGCCCCCGAGATCGCGGTCCTGGGTGCTGGCGAAGACATCGACCACCGGCACCACGTTCCAGTGGCTCACCGAGGCCGCCCGCGCCACCGGATGGACCTGGACCAGGTTGCCCAGCAGCTGGGGCCCCTGCTGGGACGTCACCGGGATCGCCAGCAGGTCCTGCATGCTGGTCATGCGGTACTGGGGCGACTGCACCGCCACCTGGTAGGTGACTTCGTTCTTCGGGTTCAGCCAGAAGTTCGGCGCGGTCTGGAAGCTGCCGCTCAGCGGCACCAGCACGCTCTGGGCCACGTTCTGCGCCGTGAGCCCGACCTGGGCGACCCGGGTGCGGTCGATGTCCAGGTGCAGGGTGGGCATGGAAAGCAGCTGCTGCACGTGCACGTCTGCGGTGCCGGGGATGTGCCGCATCCGGTTGGCGATCCGCTGGGCGATCCAGTAGTTGTTTTCCATGTCGGTGCCGATGACCTGCACGTCCAGGGGTGCCGGCAGGCCGAAGTTCAGGATCTGGGTGACGATATCCGCGGGCTGGAAGAAGAATTCCACCCCGGGGAAGCGCCGGGGCAGCACCTGGCGCAGCCGCCGGGTGAGTGCGGCGGTGGGATCGTGGTGTTCGGGGTCGAGGGCGATGAGCAGTTCCGCATCGCTGGTGCCGATGGTGCCGTTGGAGCTGTACGACTGGTTGATCCCGGAATTGGGCAGGCCGATGTTGTCCAGGATGGTCCGCACCTGCCCCTTGGGGAGCTCCTCCCGCAGCGCCGCCTCCACCTCGTCGCAGAGCCGGGCGGTCTCCTCCACCCGCAGTCCGGGGCGGCCCCGCACGTGCAGGCGCAGCTGACCGGCATCCACCTGGGGGAAGAAGTCCTGGCCGAGGAAGCCCACCAGCCCCAGCGACAGGATGCAAAAGACCAGGAAGGCGCCCACGAACAGGCCGCGATGCTCGAGGGTGGTGCCGAGGAAACGTTCGTAGCCGCGGCGGAACGTTTCAAAGCTCGCCTCGAACCGGCGCTGGAAGCGGCCCATGAACGATTCCGGCGCCGCGGCCCGGTGCTCATGCCCGCGCATGATGTACATGACCAGCGTGGGAATGAGCGTCCGCGAGAGGAGGTAGCTGGCCAGCATGGCGAAACTCACCGCCTCCGCCAGCGGCACGAACAGGAACCTGGCCACCCCCGACAGGAAGAACATGGGCACGAAGACGATGCAGATGCACAGGGTCGACACCAGCGCCGGCACCGCGATCTGGCGGGCGCCGTCCAGGATGGCCTGGCGCATCTCCTTGCCCATGGCCAGATTGCGCTCGATGTTCTCGATCTCCACCGTGGCGTCGTCCACCAGGATCCCCACCGCCAGCGCCAGGCCGCCCAGGGTCATGATGTTGATGGTCTCCCCGATGGCCCCCAGCAGGATGATCGACACGAAGATGGAGAGCGGGATGGAGATCGAGATGACGATGGTGGGACGCCAATCGCCCAGGAACAGGAGGATCATGACCGCCGTGAGGGCCGCGGCGATCAGCGCTTCCCGCAGCACCCCCAGGATGGAGGCGCGCACGAACAGGGACTGGTCGAACAGGGGGCTGATCTTCAGGGCCGGCGGGAGCGCCTGTTCCGCCTGGGCCAGGACGTTCCGGATCCCCGCGACGATCTGCAGGGTGGAGGCGTTGCCGCTCTTGTAGATCGACATCAGCGCGCCGCGGTTGCCTTCGGTCCGCACGATGTTGGTCTGGGGCGAAAACCCGTCCCGGATGTGCGCCACATCCCGCATGTAGAGGGTGGAGCCCTGGGTGGTCCGCACCGGCAGATCGTTCAGCGCCTCGATGGTCTGGGGCGTGCCGTTCATCTCGATGTTGTATTCCAGCGGCCCCAGCTTGACGCTGCCGGAGGGCAGCACCAGGTTCTGCACATTGACGGCGTTGACGATGTCGACCGGCTGCAGCCCGTAGGCCTGGAGCTTGGGCAGGTCCAGGTCCACCTGGATCTGCCGGACCTTGCCGCCGTAGGGAAAGGGCGTGGCGGCGCCCTGCACGGTGACCAGGTAGTTGCGCAGGACATTCTGGCCCAGGTCGAACAGCTGCTGCTCCGGCAGCGTTCTGCTGCTCAGTCCCAGCTGGATGATGGGGGTGGTGGAGGCGTTGTAGGTGATGATCAGCGGCGGCGTGCTGCCCACCGGCAGGCTGCGCACCGTGGTCTGGGCGATGGCGGTGATCTGCGCGATCGCGCCCTGGACGCTGGTGCCGGGCCGCAGGTAGACCTTGATGACCCCCAGGCCGTTCACGGACTGGGATTCCGTGTGTTCGATGTCATTGACGGTCGTGCTGATGCTGCGCTCGGAATTGGCCACGATGCGATCGGCCATGTCCTGGGGCGACATCCCCGAATAGAACCAGATCACCGAAACCACCGGGATGTCGATGTTCGGGAAGATGTCCGTGGGCGTGCGCAGGATCGTGATCGGGGTCAGGACCAGGATGAGCAGCGCCATCACCACGAAGGTGTAGGGGCGTCTCAGCGCTAGAGCGACGATCCACATCGTTCTGACCCGGTGTTTGAAAGAGTAATAGAACAGCCGTGAAACACAGCAGACAAGCTACCAACGTTTTTATGATAAATTTCTAACGAATTGTGTCAACCGTCTTGAAAAAAGAAACATTGCACTTATACGCTGAGCGGAATTCTCCCATCCCTCAATGCGCCGGCACCGACGCGCCATTTTCCGCCGGATGGGGCCGGCGCATGCGGTGCGGCGCGGGCCCCTCTCCTGCCGCCGTTTGCTGAACGCTTCTACGTCCGTTCGGAGCAGTCCGACTGGCTGGGCCGTCCCGCGGCCGGCGGAAATGATCGAAGACCCTTTCATTTTGATGGCATGGGCTGGCGCCCGGGACCTCGCCCCCGTGCTCTGGACGGGGAGGCCAGGGCTCCTGAACCTTTGGCGCGAAAGCTGCATTTCCCGGATGGATCGGAATGAACCGACCGCGACGTCCTCGTCAAGGAGGCGGACCCTGAGCTGCAACGTGCTGCTGGTCTATCCGGAAATGCCGGCCACCTACTGGAGCCTGCGCTACGTGCTGCCTTTCATCGGCAAGAAGGCGCTGTTCCCGCCCCTGGGGCTGCTCACCGTGGCGGCCATGCTGCCTTCGGACTATGACGTGAGGCTGCTGGACATGAACGTGGAACCGTTGACCCGGGCGGCCGTGGCCTGGGCCGATCTCGTCTTCATCTCCGCCATGATCGTCCAGAAGGCTTCCCTGGAGCGGGCGATCCAGCTGTGCAACCAGATGGGCAAGCCTGTGGTGGCCGGGGGCCCCTACCCCACCAGCTGCCACGAGGAGATCCGGGGCGTGGCCCATTTCGTGCTGAACGAGGCGGAAATCACCCTGCCACCGTTCCTGCGCGACCTGGCCGCGGGCCGGGCCCAGCCCTTGTACACCAGCACCGAAAAGCCCGATCTCCGGCTGTCGCCCACGCCCCGCTACGATCTGGTCCAGGGGCAGCCCTACGCCCAGATGGCCCTGCAGTTCTCCCGGGGCTGCCCGCACACCTGCGAATTCTGCGACATCATCGAGCTGTTCGGCCGCCAGCCGCGCACCAAGACCGCCCCCCAGCTGCTGCGGGAACTGGAGGCCATCTACCGGGCGGGTTGGCGTGGCTCGCTGTTCCTGGTGGACGACAACTTCATCGGCAACCGCAAGGAGGTCAAGGCCCTGCTCCCCCGGCTCATCCAGTGGCAGCAGCAGCACCAGTTCCCCTTCACCTTGTTCACCGAAGCCAGCCTGGATCTGGCCGCCGATGACCAGGTCATGGACCTGATGATCGCGGCTGGTTTCGACATGGTCTTCATCGGCATCGAAACGCCCGATGCCGCGACCCTGAAGGCTGCCGGCAAGCAGCATAACCTCAGGGCGGACATGCTCACCAGCATCCGGAAGATCCAGAGGAAGGGCATGGAGGTCGCGGGCGGGTTCATCGTCGGGTTCGACGGCGACCCCGAGGACATCTTCGACCGTCAGGTGCAGTTCATCCAGGAGGCCGCCATCCCCACGGCCATGGTGGGGCTGCTCACCGCCCTGCCCAGGACCCGGCTGCACCAGCGGCTCGCGCGGGAGGGGCGGCTGACCCCGACCGCCAGCGGGGGCAACAACACCCATGACCTCCACCTGAGTTTCGTGCCGAGGATGGATCCGCGCCGGCTCATCGATGGCTACAAACGGGTCCTGGCCGAGATCTACGACCCGGAGCGCTACTTCGAACGCTGCCTCCGGCTGCTGCGGACCATGACCCACGCGAGCCCGGCGCCGCGCCGGATCGGCCTCATGGAGCTGCGGGCGCTGGTCATGTCCCTCTGCGTGCAGACCTTCTCCAGCTATGGCTGGGCCTACTGGAAGTTCCTGGTGAAGGGCCTGCTCGCCCGGCCGCGGATGGCGGCCGAGACCCTGACGATGGCCGTCAGGGGCCACCACTTCTTCCGGATCACCCGGAACCTGCTGGAGGTCGACCGCCTCAAGGCGGCCCTGGATGCGCATCCGCCCATCGGACCGCACTCCGGTGGCCTGACCGGGCCCGCGGTGGCCAGGACTCAATAAATTATTTGTTGAATCTTTCGGCCTCCCGCGCGAGGATGCAGCACAGAAGGACGGGCCATGCGATGGCTTTCACGGGCATACTGATGGGGATCGTAGCCCTGCCTGTGTCGCCCCCCGTTCCTTCCGCCCTGCCCCTGGAGTCCCTGGCATGTCAAGCTTGAACCTGTGTCTGGCCGAGGCGCCGTATCCGATCATCGGGCTCACCGGGGGCATCGCCGCGGGCAAGAGCTACGCCGCCACCCGGATGGCCGCATCGGGCTGGGTGGTGATCAACGCCGACCTGGTGGCCCGGGAGGTGGTGGCCGCCGGCTCCGAGGGGCTGGCCCAGGTGGTGGCGGCCTTCGGGCCGGAGATCCTGGACGCGGAGGGCGGCCTGGACCGGGCCCGCCTGGGCGGCGAGGTGTTCGCCGACCCGGCCCGGCGGGCCCGGCTGGAGGCGATCCTGCATCCGCTCATCGAGGCCCGCCTGGCCGAGGCCCTGACCGCCCTGCCCGCCAGCACCAGAGGGGTGGTGCTGGACGCCGCCCTGTGGGTGGAGCGCGGCCAGGGACACCTGTTCGACGCGCTGTGGGTGGTGGATGCGCCCGAGGCGCTGCGCCTGGACCGGATCATGTGCCGGGACGGGCTGGACCGCGCGGCAGCCCGGGAGCGCATGCTGGCCCAGTCCACCGGGACCGAAAAGGTGCTGCACGCCGACCGGGTGTTCAACAACGACGGCCGGGACCTGGACGAGTCGCTGCGGGTGGCCGAGGCCGCCCTGCTGGCCCACTGGAAGGCCGGCAGGGCCCGCAAGTGGCGTCCGGCCGCGGCCTCGCCGTTCCAGCCCGGGGAACTGCACGCCGTCCTGACGGCGCTGCTGGCCCGGGGCGGGGACTACGGGGAAGTGTTCGTGGAGCACCGCCGGGCCTGCGGCCTGGGCATGGATGCCGGACGCATGGAGGACGTGGCGGCCGGGGAGACCTTCGGCGCCAGCCTTCGGCTCATGGACGGCGCCACCACGCGCTTCGCCGATCTGATCGCCCCCTCCTTCCAGGAACTGCTGGAGGCCGCCGCGCTCCTGGCCGCCCCGGGCACCGGCGCCCCCGCGGCCCTGCCCCCCCTGGCGACCCAGCGCCTGCCCCTGCCCAGCCCCATCGACCGGGAGCCCGGCATGGTGCCGCTCACGGAAAAGGTGGACCTGGTGCGCCGGGCCGACTACCTGGCCCGCAACCGCG
>Ga0302279_10001271_pt1 | contig 36150 bp, 31 predicted proteins | sample III_Bog_N3_3_FD_194541 | JGI IMG/M metagenome (GOLD analysis project Ga0302279, IMG submission 194541) | Peat permafrost microbial communities from Stordalen Mire near Abisko, Sweden - III_Bog_N3_3 | ecosystem: Environmental > Terrestrial > Soil > Wetlands > Peat | place: Sweden: Abisko...
TGCTGGACCTGAAGCTGCCGGCTGCGGCGTCGATCCATGGCGAGGGTGAACTCGCCGCCGGACTGGTCGCGCTGGCGCCCCGGCTGGTGATGTTCGCGATGGGATTCCTGACGCTCGGGATTTTCTGGACCGGTCAGCAGACCCAGCTGCGGCATTTCGCGCGCGGCGACCGGGACCTCGGCTGGATCCATCTCGCGTTCCTGTTCGCGGTGTCGGTGATGCCGTTCTCGACCATGCTGCTCGCCGAATTCATGACCTACCGGCTGGCGCTGCTCGTCTACTGATTCAACATCCTGATCCTCGGCGCGACGCTTTACTGGAGCTGGCGCCACGCAGTGGCTGCGGGGCTGCTGCGCGAGGACGTGTCGCACGCAACCGCCTGTGCGGTCGAGCGCCGCATCCTCCTCGCGCAGGCGCTGTATGCGGCCGGGGCGCTGCTGTGCGCCTTCAGTACCTACGCGAGTATCGCCTTCATCATCGCGCTGCAGCTGTACTATGCGATCGCGCCGCGGCTGCCGCGTCGCTCAGACGGGTAGCTGCACATGCAGCGACGCGCCCCGGCCGGGGCCGTCGCTGGTCGCCCAGATACGCCCGCCGAGCCCAAGGATCGCGTTGGCGCACCAGTGCAGGCCGATGCCCTGGTTGCTGTCCTGGGACTTGGTCGAATAGCCCTTCTCGAACACCTTTTCCAGTTTTTCGGGGGCGATCCCCATGCCGTCGTCCTGGCACTGCAGGTGCAGGTTCGCGTGGTCGCCGTCGCGTACGACCTCCGCCACGAAGCGCAGCACGCCGGTGTCCCTGCCGGCGTCGCGGACCGCATCGGCCGCATTGATGATCAGGTTCTGCAGCACCATGCGCAGCACGGTGCGCGCGAGGCGCACGGCGCCAACGTCCTGCACGGACGGGTCGATCTCGAGCTGCAGCCGCCGGCGGCTCGCGTCCGGCACGATGTCGAGCGACTGTGAAACGAGGTCCGGCAGCGTCACGGTCTCTAGCACCGGCGCCTGTCTGTGCGAGCCGCGCAACTCGTCGCTGAGCGAGGCGCGCATCAGCGAGGCCTGTCTTTGCAGCAGCTCGACGTCGGCGGCGGTGTCCCTGACGGCACCTGACATTTCCCGGCAGCCGAGGGCCAGGAATTCGAGCAACTCGGCGCGCCGCGCCGGATCCGCATCGCCTGCGCCAAGTTCCCTGATCGCGATTTCCATGTCGGCGGTCGGGGCCTCGCGCATGCGCCGTTCCATCGCCGACAGGCGCACGCCCATCGGCGTCAGTGCGTTGCCGAGGTTGTGCAGTACGCCCTTCGCCATCTCGGCAAAGCCGGCCTGGAAGGACTGGTCGACCAGATCGCGGCGCGTCCTCGCGAGGCGCCCGACCATGCTGTCGAACTCGCGCGCCAGCTTGCCGAATTCGTCGGCCTCGCGCAGGTCGAGCCGCTGGGTCAGTTCGGGATCCTCGGCGACCGCAACCGCATGTTGCGTCAGCTGCGTCAGCGGCCGCAGTACATAGCGGTTCAGCAGCGCCAGCAGCAACAGGAACGTGACCAGTGTGGCGGCGATCAGCGAGCCGGTCGCGACCATGATGGCCCGATGCCCGGAGGCGGTGACCTCGCGCGGCACGTCGATGCGCAGCGTCATCACCGGCTGCCCGTACAGATCCCTGAAGGCGCCATACATCTCGGTCAGGTCAGCGGTGGTCTCGAGGCGATCCACGGAGATCGGTGCCATATTCCCCATGATGTGGATCGTCGTTTCGGTCTGTGCCTCGATCCGGCGCACCTGCGCCGGGGTCAGGATTCGCCCCATGATCACCATGCCGCGCGGCTGGCCGCCGCCGCTGCCGTCGAGGATCGGCGCGCCCGAGAGCTGCAGCACACCGAGGTTGGTGCGCATCAGGCCGTGGGCCGTGTGCCGCGTGCCAAGGAACTGGCGCCAGCGGAAGTCGCTGCGCAACGCAGACCCTGACGTGATGACGCCCTCCAGGTCGACGCCGGTGTGCACGTAGTCGCAGGAGCACAGCACGATCCGGCCGTCGCTGTCGACGACCAGCATGATGTTCAGCTGCAGCTGGAACAGCGCTGCGCGTGAGATGTTGCTTTTGATGAACTCGGGGTTGTGGTCCACCACGAAGCGGTAGACGTCGGCCCAGTTCCCCCAGTCCATGGCGTTGATGTCGAGGGCCTCGAGGTTGCGTTCAATGGCGTGGCGTACCCGATGGATCGCTGCCCGTGCGTTCTTTTCCTCCAGCTGCGCGAAACTCGGCATCAGGACCCAGGTCTGGATCAGGAATGCGCCTGCGCTCAGTGTCATGAACACGAGCGTCAGCAGGATCATGACTTTCGGCCGGATATTCATGCATTCCCGTTTAACAAAACCCGCTCCCCCGGGGCGGGACCCCGCGCACAGTCCGCTGTCCGGCGCCGCGATGCGCCGCTCAAAGCGTGACTCCGGTCACGGACTGAACACTCGCGGGCCTGCGCGCGACTGTCATCCGGCTGCTGGTATAGTGCCGCGATGCTGCCAGCTCCCCTGCCCAAGAGTGAGCCCATCGCGGGCCGGTACGTGAACCTGGTGCCGCTCGCTGCCCTGCATGCCGCGCCGCTGTTCGCAATCAGCCAGCATCCGGAGTGCGAGCGGCTGTATCGCTACTTGCCGGATGAGCCGCCGGGAAACCCTGCCGAGTCACAAGCCTGGGTCGACGCCCGGCTTCCCGCGCAGGATCCGCTGTTCTTCGCCTGCGTCGATGCCGGCGGCGGCGCGGTGCTGGGGCGCCAGGCGCTGATGCGGATCACCCCGCAGCATGGCGTCATCGAGATCGGCAACATCCTGTGGGGTCCGGGCATGGCCGGCACGCGCCTCGCGACCGAGGCGCTGTACCTGATGGCGCGCTACGTGTTCGACTCGCTGGGGTATCGCCGCTTCGAGTGGAAGTGCGATGCGCTGAATGAACCGTCGCGGCGCGCGGCGCTGCGCTTCGGGTTCGTCTTTGAGGGCATTTTCCGCCAGCACCTGTGGGTCAAGGGCCGCAACCGCGATACGGCGTGGTACGCGATCCTGGACCGTGACTGGCCGCCGTTGCGTGCCGCCTTCGAGCGCTGGCTGGATCCGGCCAACTTCGACGCGGTGGGGCGGCAGCTCACACGGCTTGCCGCGCACGCCGACGTGCCGGCGCCGGTGCGCTCATGAGCGCAGCGGCGCGCGTCCGCGGCCTGCTGTTCGATCTCGACGGTACGCTGGTCGATACCGAATCACACACGGATCGCGCGATCGAGGCGGTCGCCGCGCGGCACGGCATCAGCGGCTTCGCGCTGCCGCCGGCCGAGACCCGTGGGCGCACCTGGCCGGATGTCGCAGCCGCGATCCGCGCACGTGCCGGCATCGGCACCGACAGCGCGACGCTGATCCGGGAACTGCTCGAATTCTGGAACGAGGCGACCGCCGACGTGCGCCCCATTCCCGGCGCTCCAGCGGCACTGCGCGCCGCGGCGGCGAGCGGACTGCGGATCGCGGTGGTCTCATCGAGCCCGCTGGCCGTGATCCGCCGGCTCGTCGCGGGCTTGGGGGTCGCCGATCTCGTCGACCCCGCGGCCTGTGTCGGCGGTGACGGTGTGACGCGCGGCAAGCCGGATCCGGAAGGATTCCTGAAGGCCGCGGCGCTGCTTGGCATCGGCACACACGAGGCGCTCGTCTGCGAGGACAGCAGCGCCGGGCTGAAGGCGGCGCGCGCCGCCGGCATGCGCTCACTGTTCATCATGTGCTGTGCCGCGGACATCGCCGCCTACGCGCCGCTCGCGACCGCGGCGACCACGAATTACCTGACGCTGCCGGAAGGCTTCTGGGCGCAACTGGCCGCAGGTTCGCTGGATCTCGCCGGCAGGACCTGGCGATGAATGCCGCGGAGTCCGCACTGCTCCGTCGCTACCGTGCGGAGATCTTCGTTGCGACCTGGGGTTCGTACTTCGGCTTCTACGTCGTGCGCAAGATCTATGCCGTCGTCAAGCATCCGCTGAAGGTCCAGTTCGGACTCGATGACCTGCAGGTCGCCTATCCCTGGACGATCTACCTCGTCACCTACATGCTCGGCCAGTTCCTCGCAGCCTGGCTCGGCCGGCGCTACCGGAGCCGCACGATACTTCTTTACGGCATGTCGGTGGCGGCCGCCTGCAATGTCGCCTTCGGCTGGCTGGTCGAGAGCCACGGCGCCGACGCCTACACCTGGATGTGCGTGACGATGGGCATCCAGGGCTTCGCCCAGGCGACGGGCTGGCCGCACAATGTCGCGCTGTTCGCCAACTGGACGCGCCGCAGCGAGCGCGGCACGCTGTTCGGGATATGGGGCACCTGTTACCAGTTCGGCGCGATCGCCGGCAAGTGGCTCGCCGCCTTCCTGCTCGGCTGGGCCGGCGTCGCGTGGTCGTATTTCGGGGCCAGCATCCTGCTCCTCGCGCTGACCCTGCTGTTCGCCTTCTGGGCGCGCGAGCGGCCGCAGTCCGTCGGGCTCTCGCTCGAGGACACGCAGGAGGCGGATGTCGCGCACACTGCGGCAGGCACCCCGGCCAGTACCGTGCGCGAAGCGCTGCCCGCCGGCTGGATCCGGTCGATCGTCGCGATGGGGGTGATCTACTTCGGCTTCAAGTTCCTGCGCTATGCGCTCGACAGCTGGTCGGCACTGATCCTCACCGACCAGTTCGGGATGTCCGCGTCGCTGGCCGGCTACTGGTCGGCGGCCTTCGACTGGATCGGCTTCCTCGGCGTCATTTTCGGGGGCTGGTGGTCGGACCGCATCGGTGCGCGCCGCACGCCGGTGATCTTTGTAATGTCGCTGGCCTGCCTCGTGTTCACGTTCCTGATGTGGTTCGTCGGCCTCGCCTCGCCGACGGCATTCATCGTGCTGCTGGGCCTGATCGGCTTCACCGCGATGGGCCCGGATTCGCTGCTCTCGGGGGCCTGTGCGATGGATGCCGGCAGCCGCCGCCAGGCCGCGCTCGCCGCGGGCGTCATCAACGGCCTGGGGTCGATCGGGCCCATCGTGCAGGAACCGGTAATCGGCTGGCTCAAGCAGCAGGAGGGCGTCGGTGCCGTATTCCTGCTGCTGCTCGGGGTGGTCTCGCTGACCACGGTCGGCACCGGGCTGCTGGCACGCTACGAGCGTGGCAGGCTGTAGACGGTTATCATTCCGGGCCATGAAAACCCCGCTCGTTGCGCTGCTGGTCCTTGCAGTCTCACTGCCCGCGGCGGCGCAGCCTGCGTCCACGCAGCCCGCGGGCGAGCGACTTGGCAACGTCTCCTTCCACGTGGACTGCGCCGCGCGGGTGCGGGTGCCGTTCGATCGTGGCGTCGCTTTGCTGCACGACTTCTGGTACGAGGAGGCAAAGCGCCAGTTCGCGCAGGTCGCGGCCGCCGATCCGCGCTGCGCGATGGCGCACTGGGGCATCGCCATGAGTGTCTATCACCAGATCTGGGGACGCCCCGACGAGGCGGCGCAGGCGCTCGCCTGGAAGCATCTGCGCAAGGCGCTGGCGCATCCCGGACGCGGCGCGCGGGAGCGTGGCTATGTTACGGCGCTGGCGCTGGTATTCCGGCCGGGTCCCGCGGACTATCCGACGCGCGTCAGTGCCTACGCGGCCGCGATGGGCCGGCTGCGCGACCGCTATCCGGACGATGTCGACGTCGCCGCGTTCCACGCACTGTCGCTGCTGGCCGCCGAGCCGGTCGGCGACCTGTCGCTGCAGGCCGAGCGCAAGGCGCTCGACGAACTCAGCCCCCTGTTCGTGATGTATCCGCAGCATCCCGGGATCGCGCACTACATCATTCACGCCGCCGATTCGCCGCAGCTCGCCCCGCAGGGTCTGGCCGCTGCGCAGCGCTACGGCAAGATCGCGCCAGACGCACCGCATGCAGCCCACATGCCGGGCCACATCTTCGCGCGCCTCGGCCTGTGGCAGGCGGACATCGACGCAAATACCGCAGCGGTCGAGGCCTCGCGCCTCGCCGAGGAGCGGCACGAGGCGGGTGCGATGTATGTATTCCACTCGGATGAATTCCTGCTGTATGCCTACCTGCAGGCGGCGCAGGATGCGGCGGCACGGAAGATCGTCACCGACGGTGCAGCCCTGATCGCCCACGACCTGGAGATGCCGGGGATGGTGGACAGCTCGATGGCCGATGTCCTGCCTTACCACCGCGCCGAGTATCCGGCGTTCCTGGCGCTGGAGCTGCGCGACTGGCAGGGCGCCGCTGCGCTCGAACCCGTTGCCTCGGACCCTGCCGAAAGCCAGATGCTGACGCTGTGGGCGCGTGCGGTCGCGGATGGTCACCTGCGCGAGGAGCCGGCGGCGACCGCGAACCTGGCCGCCTTTGAGGCGCAGCGCGCTGCCCTTGCAAAGGGCAGCTACGCCTATGTTCTGCAGGGCAACGCCGCCACGATCCAGTACGGCGAGGTGCGCGGCTGGACGGCGTTTGCCGCAGGCCAGACGGACTCCGCGCTGCAGGCGATGCGCGAGAGCGCGGACCTGCAGGATCGGGTCGGCCAGGGCGAGGTGGATATTCCGGCGCGCGAAATGCTGGCTGACATGCTGCTGGAACTCGGCCAGCCGGCCGCGGCGCTCACCGAATACCAGCGCGCGCTGCACCTGAGCCCGCAGCGCTTCAACGGTCTCTACAACGCCGGTCGCGCAGCCGAGGCCCTGCAGGACAGGGCCGGGGCCGCCGGCTACTATGCCGCGCTGATGCACTCGACGGGAAGCGGCGCGCAATCGTCGCGCGCCGAGTTCGATCATGTCAGGGCCTTTCTCGCCGCGCCCTGATCGATGAACAGCACCCTGCCGCGGTTCCTGCCCGGAATCCTGTTGTGCGCCGCAATCACGCTGGTCGCGCTGGCGCTGCAGTACGGCGAGGAACGTTTCGCGGGCCAGCCCTACCTCGAGGCCCTGGTGATTGCGATCCTGCTCGGGGTCGCGGTGCGCAGCGCCTGGACCCCGGGACCCGCCGCACAACCGGGCATCGATTTCTGCGCCAGGCTGTTGCTGGAAATCGCGGTGATGCTGCTGGGTGCATCGGTGAGTGCATACACAGTGATGCAGCTCGGCAAGCCGCTGCTCGCCGGTATCTTCGTCGTGGTCGCCGTGGCGATCGTCGCCAGTTTCCTGATCGGCCGGGCACTCGGGCTGCCGCAGCGCATGGCGATCCTGATCGCCTGCGGCAATTCGATCTGCGGCAATTCCGCAATCGTTGCGGTGGCCCCCGTGATCGGCGCGAATGCCAACGAGGTCAGCTCGGCAATCGCGTTCACCGCCGTGCTCGGCGTGCTGGTGGTCCTCGGCCTGCCGCATCTCGTGGCGCCGCTCGGGCTGTCGCTGCCGCAATACGGCTTTCTCGCGGGCATGACCGTCTATGCCGTGCCCCAGGTACTCGCCGCGACACTGCCGATCGGCGAACTGGCGAACCAGGTCGGCACACTCGTCAAGCTCGTCCGCGTGCTGATGCTGGCGCCGGTCGTCCTGATCCTGGCGCTGCTCGCGCCGCGCCTCGCGCAGGCGGGGGCCGTGCGTGCGGTCCCGAAGCTGCACCGGCTGGTGCCCTGGTTCATCATGCCATTCCTGTTGCTGGCCGCAATGCGAACCTTTAACCTGATTCCCGCGATGCTGTTGCCGCCCATCGTCTACGTCACACGCGGGTTCACGACGCTCTCCATGGCGGCACTGGGGCTTGGCGTCGACGTGCGCGCCATCGCCAGGACCGGTCCGCGCGTGTCTGCGGCCGTGATCCTGTCTCTGGTGGTGCTGGGTGCCATCACGCTGCTGCTGATCCGTCTGGTGGCGCGATGAGGGCGCTCCTCACGCTGCTTGCGTTCCTGCCGCTGGTCGCGTCGGCGGCGGACGACGCGGACCTCGTCTACCGCAATGGCCGGATCTTTACCGCAGATGCATCTGACACGGTCCGGCAGGCCCTCGCGATCCGCGCCGGCCGCATTACCTACGTGGGCAGCGATGCCGGAGCCATGGCATGGGCGGGAGCGCGCACCCGCGTCATCGACCTGCAGGGGCGGGCGCTGCTGCCGGGCCTCGTGGATGGCCATATGCATCCGCTGGAAGGCGGCATCAAACTGCTCAAGTGCAACCTGAACTACGAGGCGCTGACGGTTCTGCAGTTCCAGCAGCGTATCCAGGCATGCCTCGATGCGACCGCGGCGCAGGAACCCGGCGGCTGGCTCGAGGTCGTGAGCTGGTTCCAGCAGGCCATGCAGCCGGCCGACGCGCGCGTCACGCGCGCGACGCTCGATGCGCTGCGCACATCGCGTCCCGTCATCGTGATCGACTCCTTCGGCCACACCGAACTCGCGAACAGCCGCGGGCTGGCACTGGCCGGCATTACCCGCGCGACGCCGGATCCGCTGGGCGGCGCGATCGAGCACGACGCCTCCGGCGAGCCGTCCGGGATCCTGCAGGATGCCGGCTCCGACCGCATCGATGCGCTGCTGCCACGACCCAGCGATGCACAGGCACGCAGGGCCGCGCGGGTCGCGCTGGCCGACATGGCGCGACAGGGTGTCACCAGCTTTCTCGACGCGGCCGCCGACGAGCAGGGGCTGCGCAGCTTCGCGGCAGTGCAGCGTTCCGGCGGACTCACGGCGCGTGCGCACTTCGCTCCGGTCATCGACCCGGGCGCTGCCGGCGCAGCGCGCCAGGCGATCGCGCCCGTGCTGCGCTTGCGCCGCCGCTATGACCAGGGCGCGATCCATGCGGCGCCCTCGCTCACGGTGCGCAATGCCAAACTGTTCCTCGACGGGGTGATCGCCGGGCCGGCCTTCACGGGGGCGCTGCTCGAGCCCTACCTCATCAGGCACGGCAGCGGCGCAGAGACTTCCTGGGTGCCGGGGCCGAGTCGCGGGCCGGACATCTATTTTCCGGCAGCCGAGCTGGCGGCGGTCGTCGTCGAGCTCGGCCGCGCGGGAATCGATCCACACATGCACGTCGATGGCGATCGGGCCGTGCGCGCCGGGCTCGATGCGATCAGCGCGCTGCGCGCGGCGCTGCCGGGCGCGGATATCCGCCCGGGGCTCGCGCACTGTGAGATCGTGGCACCGGCGGACTTCGCGCGCTTTGCCGGGCTCGGCGTGTTCCCGGTCCTGTCGATGCAGTGGGAGAAGCCCGCCCCCGACACCGTCGACCAGTTGCGCGACTACCTGGGACCCGAGCGCGCGGCGATCGTGGAGCCGGCCGGGCAGCTGGTGGCGGCCGGCGCACAGGTGGCCTTCGGCAGCGACTGGCCCGTCGACCGGCTGGATGAATGGTTCGCGCTCAAGGTTGGCGTGACCCGTACCGCAGCGCCCGCCATGTCGGCACGGTATCCGGGGCGCCTGGGTCGCGATCCCGGTCTCGACCGGATCACGGCGCTGCGTGCGGCGACCATCGTCGCGGCACGCGAGCTGCATGAGGATGACGTGACCGGGTCGCTCGAGGCCGGCAAGCTCGCCGACCTCATCGTCGTCGACAGGGATCCGCTGCAGATCGCGCCGGAGGAACTGGCCGACGTGCGCGTGCTGCAGACGATGGTGGGCGGACGCGTCGTCTACGAGGATCCCGGGGCCGCGTTCAGCGTGATTGGTAAAACGGCCGCACCAAGGTAGGCTGCGCGGTCTGCATCAGGAGTGAGAACCATGCCCGATCCCATAACCGTCAACTCCAGGTCCTATCGCTGGATGGAGCGGCCGCTCGTCGTCGTCTGCGTCGATGGCTGCCAGTACGAGTACATCACCGCCGCGATCGCCGCCGGTGTCGCTCCGTTTCTCGGCCGGCTCGTGGCGGGCGCGGGTACGACGCTGACCGCCGACTGCGTGATGCCGAGCTTCACGAATCCGAACAACCTGTCGATCGTCACCGGCGCGCCGCCCGCGGTGCACGGGATCTGCGGCAACTACTTCCTCGATCCGGAGCGGCACGAGGAGGTCATGATGAACGAGCCGCGTTTCCTGCGCGCCGGCACCATCCTCGCCGCGTTCTCGGCGGCGGGCGCGAAGGTGGTCGTGATCACCGCCAAGGACAAGCTGCGCAAGCTCCTCGGCCACCAGATGCAGGGCATCTGTTTTTCATCCGAGAAGGCCGACCAGGTGACGCTGGCGGAGAATGGCATCGAGCACATCGTCGAACGGGTCGGCATGCCCGTTCCCTCGGTCTACAGCGCCGCGCTGTCGGAGTTCGTGTTCGTGGCCGGCGTCAGGATCATGGAGCGCGAGCGGCCCGACCTGATGTACCTGTCGACGACCGACTATATCCAGCACAAGGCGGCGCCAGGCACGCCGCTGGCCAATGACTTCTACGCGATGATCGACCGCAACCTCGTGCGCCTCGATGAACTGGGCGCCACGATCGTGCTGACGGCCGACCATGGCATGAATGCCAAGCACGCTGCCGACGGCAGTCCGAACGTGATCTACCTGCAGGACCAGCTCGACGGCTGGTACGGCCGGGACCAGGCCCGCGTGATCCTGCCGATCACCGACCCCTACGTCGTGCACCATGGCGCGCTGGGCTCCTTTGCGCTGGTCTATGTTGCCGGCGAGGCGGCAGCGCGCGATGCCGCCACGCGGATCGCCGCGCTGCCCGGCATCGAGCTGGTGCTGACGCGCGCCGCGGCGGCGGCCCGCTTCGAGCTGCCGCCGGAGCGCATCGGCGACCTGGTCGTCGTCTCCAGGCAGGACACGGTGATCGGCACGAGCGTCGGGCGTCACGACCTGTCGGGCCTCGAGGTACCGCTGCGTTCGCATGGCGGCCTGTCCGAGCAGAAGGTGCCGTTGCTGATGAACCGCCCGATCCAGGATCCGGGCGGCGCGCACCGCTGGCGCAACTTCGACGCCTTCCACCTTGGCCTGAACCTCGCGCTGCCGCGCGCCTGAAGGGTATTGCATGTCCACACTGACCCCGGCCACTGCCGCCCGTGACCCCATCCGCGAGACGCTGCGCATCGGCGGCGAGAAAGTCCGCACCGAACGTGTCATCGAGGTGCGCCATCCCTACACCGGCGAGGTGGTTGGCACGGTGCCGAAGGCGTCGCTGGAGGACGTGCGCCGCGCGCTGCAGACCGCGCGGCGCTACAAGGCGCGCCTCACCCGCCACGAGCGCTACACGATCCTGATGAAGGCCGGCGCGATCATCGCGAGCCGGCGCGACTGGCTGGCGCGGCTGATCTCGCTGGAGAGCGGCCTGTGCCTGAAGGATTCGCTGTACGAGGTCGGGCGCGCCTCGGACGTCCTGCTGTTCGCGGCGAACCAGGCGCTGGTCGACGACGCCAGCATCTTCTCCTGCGACCTGACCGCACACGGCAAGAACCGCAAGGTGTACACCCTGCGCGAACCGCTGCTCGGGGCGATCACTGCGATCACGCCGTTCAACCACCCGCTGAACCAGGTCATCCACAAGGTGGCGCCGGCGATCGCGACCAATAACCGCGTCGTGCTGAAGCCGAGCGAGAAGACGCCGCTGACCGCCTACGCGCTCGCCGATATTCTCTATGAAGCCGGATTGCCGCCGGAGATGCTCAGCGTCGTGACCGGCGATCCGGCCGAGATCGCCGACGAGCTGCTGACCAGCCCGAACGTCGACCTCGTGACCTTCACGGGCGGCATCGCGATCGGCAAGTACATCGCCGCCACCGCGGTCTACAAACGACAGATCCTCGAGCTGGGCGGCAACGATCCGCTGATCGTGCTCGAGGATGCGGACCTCGAGGAGGCCGCAAGCCTGGCGGCTGCGGGTTCATACAAGAACTCCGGCCAGCGCTGTACCGCGATCAAGCGCATGCTCGTGCAGCAGAGCGTCGCCGATCGCTTCGTCGAACTGCTGGTCGAGAAGACGCGGGCCGTGAAATACGGCGATCCGTTCGATCCGGACATGGACATGGGTACTGTCATCGATGCGCCGTCCGCGCAGCGCTTCGAGGTCGTCGTCAATCAGGCGATCGCCGGCGGTGCGCGCCTGCTGCACGGCAACCTGCGCCGCGGCGCGCTGTACTCCCCGACTGTGCTGGACCGGGTCAGTCCGGACATGACGGTCGTGCGCGACGAGACCTTCGGGCCGGTCTCGCCGGTCATCCGCTTCGCCACCGTGGAGGAGGCGATCCGCATTGCCAACGGCACCTCCTATGGCCTGTCGTCGGCGCTGTGCACGAACCGCCTGGACATGATCACGCGCTTCATCCAGGAGCTGAACGTCGGCAGCGTCAACGTGCGCGAGGTTCCCGGCTACCGGCTGGAGATGACCCCCTTCGGCGGCATCAAGGACTCGGGTCTCGGCTACAAGGAGGGCGTACTCGAGGCGATGCGCAGCTTCTGCAACACCAAGACCTATTCGCTGCCGTGGTGAGCCAGGCGAGGATACGTCCGGGGCCCGGCGGTCTGCCGTTCATCGACCTCTCGAATGCGTTCGGCGATGCGGTGGTCTGCACGCAGGGGGCGCAGCTGACCTCATGGCAGCCGCGCGGCGCAGCCCATCCGGTGACCTTTGCGTCGGCGGCGATGCAGTACGTCGCCGGCCGATCGCTGCGCGGCGGTATCCCGATCTGTTGGCCGTGGTTCGGCCCGCATCCCTCGGACCCCGCGCTGCCGGCTCATGGCTTCGCGCGCAACCTGCCGTGGGATGCGACGGCGCCGCGGCAACTGCCGGGCGGCGAGACCGAGCTCGCGCTGTTCCTCGGCGACAGCGACGCGACGCGTGCGCGCTGGCCGCACAACTTCAGGCTGGAATGCCGGATCACCGTCGGCGCGGCGCTCACGGTGGAGCTGCTGACGACCAATACCGGCAGCGAGCCGTTCAGCGTCACCGAGGCGCTGCATACCTATTTCCTCGTCGGCGACGTGTCCGCCGTCGCGGTGACGGGGCTTGACGGCGTGGACTATGCCGACAAGGTGGACGGCGGCTTGCGCAAGCGGCAGGCGGGGCCCATCACCTTCCGCGGCGAAACCGACCGGGTTTATCTCGGCACCACGGCGACGTGCACGATCACCGATCCGCTGCTCGGGCGACGCATCATTGTCGCGAAGGAGGGCAGTCGCTCGACGATCGTCTGGAATCCCGGCCCGCAGAAGGCGGCAGGGTTCGCCGACCTGGGGGCCGCGGATGATCCGCAGGGACGCGGCGGCTGGCGCCAGCTGGTCTGCGTCGAAAGCGGCAACGCGCTCGACGATCGGGTCAGCGTCGCGCCCGGTGCGACGCAGCGGCTTGCGGTAGAGTACCGCAGCGAATCTCTGCAGGAATCCTCTCGCTAAGGAGCCGACGATGATCCGACGCCCATGGCTGGCCCTACCCCCGTTGGTGCTCGGATGCACGCTGCCGGTCCTCCACGCAGCGGTGACGACCGAACAGTCGCTGCGCGACGTCGATGCGGCCTGGGTGCGCGCAGCACAGTCGGGAAGTGTCGACGGCTGGATGTCGTTCTATGCCGACGATGCGCTGGTGCTGCCGCCGAACGAGGTCGCGGCGAACAGCCGCGAGGCGATCCGCAGGTCGATCGCCGACCTGCTGTCGCTGCCGGGACTCAGCATCGAGTGGCACCCGACACGCATCGAGGCGTCCGCGGCCGGCGACCTGGCAGCGCTCGCCGGCGCCTACTCGATCAGCTATCGCGACCCTGCGGGCGCTCCCGTCAGTGATCGCGGCAAGCTGCTCGAGGTCTGGCGCCGCGGACCGAACGGCGACTGGAAGTGCGTGCTCGATACCTGGAACTCGGACCTGGCCGCGTCAGCCGCCGCGCCCGCGCCCGCGCCCGCGCCCGCGCCCGCTGCCGCTGTTGCCGCGCCTGCCGTGGCGGCTGCCGCTGCAGCGCTGCCCACTGCGGAAACCGGCGCCGCGCCGACTTCCGCGCAGCTCGAGGGCGCCGATTACGGCGAGATGCCGCGCCACTACGGGGACGCGATCCATGCCTGGTTCCGGCGCACACTGGTCAATCCCGCGACGGCGCACTATGGCGAACTCACCGCGCCACAGCGGGGTTACCTGAAGTCCGATGGCCTGCTGATCCGTCATCCCACCTGGCAGTTCGGCTGGACCGTCCGTGCGACGATCGACGCGCAGAGCAACTGGGGCGCCTATGTCGGTGCAAAAACCTATACCTTCCTCTTCCGCGGCGAGAAGATCGTCGGCACCGTTGCGCCTCCCGCAGAGGGCGAGATGAAATAATGTGCCTGATCCTGGTCGTGTGGCGTGCGCACCCGGACTATCCCTGCGTAATCGCCGCGAACCGCGACGAGTTTCACAGCCGCGCCTCGGCACCCGCAGCCTGGTGGCCGACGCGGCCCCCGATCCTCGCCGGGCGCGACCTGGAGGCGGGCGGAACCTGGTTGGGCCTGCAGCCGTCGGGGCGTTTTGCCGCGCTGACCAACTATCGCGACCCGCGCCTGATCCGCACCGGCGTGCCGAGCCGCGGTAGTCTGGTCACGGAGATCCTCGGGTCCGGGGCCAGCGTCGCGCAGAGCCTGGAGCACCTGCGCCGCGTCGGCCCCCGCTACAATCCCTTCAACATGCTGTTCAGCGATGGTGAGCGGCTCGGCATCTACGAGAGCGTGCGCGACAGCGGCCGCGAACTAAATCCCGGCCTGTACGGCCTGTCGAATCACCTGCTCGACACGCCATGGCCGAAACTGCGGCTCGCGAAGTCGCGGCTGGCCGCGGCCCTCGAGGCTCCTGACGACGAAGCCGCGGTGATGCGGCTGCTGCGCGATGACCGACCTGCGCCGGATGCGGAGCTGCCGCAGACCGGTATCACGCTGGAATGGGAGCGGATGGTGTCGAGCGCGTTCGTTCGCGCCCGCGATTACGGCACCCGCTGCTCGACCCTGGTGCGTATCGGCGCCGCGGGCCACGTGCGTTTCGATGAATGGTCCTGGGACCCGGAAGGTCGGGAGACCGGCCGGGTTACTCAGGAGTTCGAGCTACTTCCAGCCGCCTGACTTCACCATCACCCGGGTCCCGGGCGGGACTGCCGCGTCCGCCGTGTTGACGACCACCCGCAGTTCGTAGTGTTCCTTCGGCTCGGCATCGAAATAGGCCTCGTAGTCCTTGCGACGGAACACGAACGAGGAGGCGGGCGTCGGCTCGCTGGCCCAGTCCAGCTCGCGCAGCGGACCGGTGATGATCAGGACCTGGCCCTCGCCGATCCGCACCAGCTGCAGCGCGACATCGGCAACCACCGACGAATCGGCGCCGGCGCCGCGCGCGGCAGGCACCGGGACCTGCAGGCCGATGACGTAGTGTGCTTTCGGGAGCCCTGAGAAATGGAATACCGCACTGCCGGTGCGGGTCAGGTCGACGGCCCCGATGTCGGCGACATAGCGATGATCGGGGGCGGTGAAGCCCTGGTCGGCGAGATGGCCGTCGCCGCTGTACGGCGGCGGTTCCGGGGCGCAGCTGCCCAGCACCAGCAGCGATATCAGGAGCAGTATCCGCAAGTCCGGCCGCATGGCGAAAGATCCCTATAATGTCCGCAAGGAGATCCGCAGAGTATGACATCCAGACCGTCGCCGGGGTTTCAGCGTTGAGCGCCACCCTGCCGCATGACGAACGCGTGCTGCGCGTCGAGGCCTTCACCGGGACGCCGGCCGAGATCGAGCAGCAATGGTATGAACAGGTCTATCGCGGCCGCGGCGATGTCATGCCGCAGCTGACCTGGCGCGCGGTGCTGCTCGGCGGCGCCATTGGTGCGGTCCTGTCGCTGACCAACCTGTACGTGAACCTGAAGGCCGGATTCGTGTTCGGCGTCACGATCACCGCCTGCATCATCTCCTTCAGCCTCTGGGCGGTCCTCGTCAGGGCCGGCATCGCGAAGTCGCAGCTGACGATTCTCGAGAACAACTGCATGCAGTCGACCGCGAGCGCTGCGGGCTACTCGACCGGCACGACCCTGGGTTCGGCGATCTCGGCCTATTTCATGCTAAACGGCCATCCGCTCCCGCTCAGCCAGTCGCTGCTGTGGGTGCTGCTCCTGGCCGTGCTCGGCATCAGTATGGCGATCCCGATGAAGCGCCAGATGGTCAACATCGAGCAGCTGCGCTTCCCAAGCGGCATCGCCGCGGCCGAGACGCTGCATGCGCTGTACAGCCGCGGCGAGCGCTCGCGCCAGTCCGGCCGCGCACTGACGGTGGCGGCGATCCTCGGCGCGCTCAGCGAGTTCTGGAGTGACGGGCTGGGCCTCGTCAGCGAGCGCCTGAGTTCCTTGGGGCTGGGCGCGCTCCTCGGGCGTTTGAGCGCCGCGCTGCTGGGGGCCGCATGGCAGGTGCGCACCGTCGCGTTTGCCTGGGATCCGATCTTCATCGCCGGCGGTGTACTGATGGGCCTGCGGGCGGCCGCCAGCATGTTCCTCGGCAGCATGCTCTGCTGGTGCCTGTTCGTGCCGACGCTGCAGGCCGGGGGAATCATCACCGGTCATGCCTACCGCGACCTGATCCAGTGGACCATCTGGGGTGGCGTGCCGTGCATGGTGTCCAGCGGACTGGTGACGCTGGGGCTGCAGTGGCGAACCATCGCACGCGCGCTGGGCAGTGTCCGCGGGCTGCTGCGCAGCGATTCCGGCACACGCAGCGCGGTCGATGCGCTCGAGGTGCCGATGTCCTGGTTCTTCGCCGGCGTGCTGGTGGCGCTGGTCGGGCTCGCAGCCTTGGCCCGCGCAAATTTCGGCATGCCGCTGTGGCAGAGTACGCTGGCGGTCGCCCTGTCGTTCATCCTGGTGTTCGTCGGCTGCCGCGTCACCGGGGAGACCGACACCAATCCGTCCGGCTCGATGGGCAAGGTCACGCAGCTGCTGTTCGGCGCGTTGAGTCCCGGCAACATCAACGTCAACCTGATGAGCGCGAACATCACCGCGGGCTCCGTCAGCGCGTCGGGCGACCTGCTGGTCGATCTCAAGAGCGGCTACCTGCTTGGCGCCAATCCGCGCAAACAGTTCCTCGCGCAGTTCGCCGGCATCTTCGTCGGTGCAACGACGACCGTACTCGCGTACTACGTGCTGGTGCCGACGGCCGATGCGCTCGGCTCCGCCCAGTTCCCGGCGCCGGCAGCGCAGTCCTGGCGCGCGGTCGCGCTCGTGCTGAGCAAGGGCGTTGGCTCGCTCGGCGACCTGCGGCTCTGGTCCATCGGGATCAGCCTCGTCGTCGGCGTGCTGCTGACGCTGCTGCCGCGCTGGTCGCCGCGACTGGGTAGGATACTGCCGTTACCCTCTGCGCTCGGCATCGCGTGGACGTTCCCGTGGACCTTCGGGATGCTGTTCTTCCTCGGCGGCCTGGTCGGCTGGTTCATGGAGCGCCGCCATGCGGCGCTCGCCAGGATCTATAACTACCCGGTTGCCGCAGGCGCCATCGCGGGCGGCTCGCTGATGGGCGTCGTGCTCGTGTTCTGGGAAAACGGACCGGCCGTGCTGCGCCAGCTGCTGGGTCACTGAGAGGCGGGGAAATTCAGCTCGATGCCGTTGCCCGCAGGATCTTTGAAAAAGATCTGGCGCTGTCCGGTCAGCGGCACGGCGTCGATGTGATGCGCTATTCCCTGCGCCTGCAGCCGCGCGATGGCGGCCGGAAAATCCGTGCACGTGAACGCAACGTGGTCGAAAGTGGAGCGCGGGTTGGCGTGGCGCACGTCGCCCGCCGAGGCTTCAGACAGGTGCAGTACCGCCTGCGGGCCGGCATAGAGCCAGTAACCGAAGCGCCGGAAGGGGGGTCTCGGACCGGGTGTCAGCCCGACCACGGCCGTATAGAACCCGCGCAGCTCCTCGAGCAACGAGCGGTCCGCGACCAGGTTGAAGTGATTGAATCCCGTTACCAAGGCGGCGCTCCGGCAAACAACATGCATCGAGGATACCAGTGCTGCTGCGGTATTATCGGGCGTCATCTCCAACCGGCAACAGGGAATCGCCATGACCATCCCTGCGCGGGCCGCGGAACAATCCGGGCACCGATCTCGAGTCATCGCTGCGCGCGGAGGGCCTGGATACCCTGGTCGTCACCGGCGTCAGCACGAACAATTCCCTGGAAGCGACGGTTCGCATGGCCGGCAACCTGGGGTTTCAGACTGACCTGGTCAGCGATACCTGCTTTACGTTTGTGCGCCCCGATCATCACGGGCGACTGCGCAGGGCCGCCGGGTCTCATGCCATACACCTCCCACGCCAGGATTAGCCAAGGTGTTTCGCTGACCGATTAAGACCACCAGCTCCGACCACTGGTTCTGCAGCGGGCTTCGTCATCGGGGTTTTCCTGTGCGTCACCGGACCCGGACTCGGGTGATCGTGCCTGTCGCCTCAGGTGCCCGGGGGCTCGGGCCGCGCAGCGTCGTAAACCAGCCGTCCACCAACGTAGGTCTGCAGCACGCGCGTCGCGCCGATCGCGCTCCCCGGCACCGTGAACACATCCTGTGACAGCAAGGCGAGATCCGCGAGCTTGCCTTTCTCCAGGGTGCCGACGTCGTGGTCGCGGAACGCCGCCCAGGCGGCGTTGCGGGTGTAGGCGTCGATCGCCTGGGTCACCGTGATGCGCTCGGCCGGCGTGTAGATCTGACCGCTGCGATGCGAGCCTGCCTGTCCGGCGCCATCCAGCGGCTGGTCGACGACGCCGCCGGTGTCGTCCGACACCCAGATCTCGCGCATCACCGCCTGCTGGATGTTCGCGAACGGGTTGTTGGGCCAGGCGCAGGGCCAGTCGCTGCCGAAGGCAAGCCGTGCGCCGCTCGCCTCCAGGCTCTGCCAGCGATCGCTCGGTACGGTCGCCTTGGGGTCGTAGTTCTCGCCGCTGTCCGCGCAACAGTAGATCGGCTGCATCGACGGGACGATGCCCTCCGCCGCGAAGCGCGGCAGGTCGGCCGGCGGGATCAGGTACGAGTGCTCGATGCGCAGCCGCCGGTCGCGGGGGCCGTTCAGGCGCGCCGCCTCAGTGTAGGCGTCGAGCACCATGTGCACGGAGTCATCGCGCTGCGCGTGGGTCATCAGCTGATAGCCGCGCCGGTCGAGTTCGGTGACGAGTGCCTGGAATTGTGCGCGCTGGTAGACCAGGGGCGGCACGCGCCCCGTACTGCCGTCGGCGAAGAATTTGACCAGGTTCGCCGACAGCCATTCATCGTGCCAGGTCCGGCGTGCGGTCTCGAGGTCCGCGAGGAACTGGGCGGTGAGATGATGCGGCACGGCCACGGCGCCGAAGGCACTGCGCACGCGCACCGTGAGCTCGCCGCGATCGCGCATCGTGCTGAAGCGCCGCAGGTCCTCGAGGTCGCCGGCGGCATTGACCGCGCTGGTGATCCCGTAGCGGTTGAGCTCATGCAACGCACCGCGCAGCATGGCGATCTGTTCCTCAGGGGTGAGCGTGCGCTGCACCGCGCGCTCGACGAGTTCCATGGCCGCCTCGATCAGCACGCCGCTCGGGTGCCCGCTCGCGTCGCGGATGATGTTGCGCTCTTCTTCGGGATCGGCAACCGGCGCATCGGTGATGCCGGCGAGTTCGAGCGCGCGCGCGTTCAGCCACATCGAATGCTCGAAAGTCCCGTGGATCACGACCGGGCGGTCGCCGACCGCCCGGTCCAGCAGTTCGTGACCCGGTGCATACGGGGGCGAGGCGGAAAAGTCCGCCCGGCCGAACAGGATCCTGTCGTCGGGGTGAGTCAGTGCGTAGTCCCGGATCCTTGCGATCAGCTCGTCAGGCCGCTCCGGCGTCACGCTGCCGGCGGGCGTCGACAGGTTGAAGCCGTGCAGGGCCATCGCGCCGAACAGGAGATGCAGGTGGGAGTCGAAGATGCCCGGAATCACGGTGCCGCCCTTGAGGTCCACGATGCGCGTGCCGGGGCGGCGCAACCTGCCGATCGCCGCATCGCTGCCGACGGCGTCGATCCGCGCGCCGCTGACCGCCAGGGCCTCTGCCCACGGCGCCGCCGGAACGGCCGTATAGATGTGTCCGTGGACGAACAGCGTGTCGCTCGCAGGTGCCGCTGCCGGCAGTGCCGCAACGGCCGCAAGGCCAAGCAGGGCTGCGATGCGGGAGGCTGGATTCATGGAGGAGGTCCTTTCCTGGGCAGGTGGACATCGAGGGTCTCGATGTCGTGGAACTTGTCGTAGTCGAAGTGTACCGTGCCGTCCGCGGCGATCTCGATGATGTCGCGGAAGGCATGGTTCCAGCGGATCTCGTCCGCCATGTACTCATGTCGCGCCAGCATCACCTGGCTGGTGGTCTCGTCGGTGCCGCTCATCGTCAGGAGGAACATGGAGTTGGATTTCTCCAGCGACTCCGGCGTCTCGCCGAACAGCGCGCTCTGTTCGTCGATGACGTGCATGATATTCCAGCCGAGGGTGAACAGCGGATGCTGCGAGCGCAGCAGCGGCAGGTCGATGATGCGCCGGTAGCGGAATCCCTCCAGCGTCTCGGTGTCGCGCAGCAGCCGCAGCTGCGCCGAGGCTTCCTGGATGATGTTCTGGCGGGCGTTGGCGACGCGGAACATCAGTGTCACCCGGCCGTCGATCGGGCGCACGACCCCCGTGGTCGCGAACAGGAAGCGCGCGCGGGGCACCGAGAAGCGCGCGAACATGATCCCGGTGATCAGCGCGATCGACATCAGGCCGACGAACACCTCGATCATCGACACCACGTGTCCGTAGAGCGTCTGCGGGTGCATGTCGCCGTAGCCGACCGTGGCGAGGGTCTCGACGCTGAAGAAGAAGGCGCCGCGGAAACCGGGCGGGTCCAGATTCGCGATGCAGCCGGGCACGGCGTCGTAGGCGAAGCCGAACAGGACATCGAAGACCAGGAAAAACGCCGCGAAGGTCAGGAAGACCTGGCCCCAACCGACGGTCATGAAGTAATGGTACAGGTCCTGGAACACGACGTTGCTGAGCCCGTGCGTGATGATGTCGCGCTGGCCGAGGCGCATACGCCGCTGGCCGTGTGTCCTGTGCCTGCCCGGCTGCGCGGCGGCGGCCTTCTGTGTGTGCTTCGGCGTGGTCATGTCCGTGGTGTTCCTGTCAGCCTGCGGCGCCGGCGCAGCACCGGCGCCGTCGTCGACTGCTTCCGGTCAGCACTGGGTGAGACGCCCAGCATACTGCGATACAGCCGGCAAAAATATTCCGGCGAGCGGAAGCCGCAGGACAGGGCGACCTCGGTCACCGGCAAGGCTGTCTGTTGCAGCAGCTGGTGTGCCTGGCCGATGCGGATCATCCGGTACTGGTGCAGGACCGAGGAGCCCATCTCCGAGCGGTAGCGCCGCTCGAGCTGGCGTAGCGACAGACCGGCGTGCTGCGCGAGAGCGGCACAGGACAGGGGTTCCTCGATGTGCTGCGCCATCAGTGCCTGGGTCCTTGCGATCGTGTCGTCGGGTGAGTCCGTGGCCGGTTGAACCGCCGCGCGCTGCGCCGCTGCGCCGCTGCGCACGCGCTCGACGAGCAGATGCTCGGCCACTTCCTCCGCGACCCCCGCGTGGCCATGCCACCCCATCCAGGCGAGCATCAGGTCGATCACCGCCGTGCCGCCAGCGCAGCTGAAGAGTCTGCCGCTGCGCGCATAGAGTTCGGCGACCGGCTGCGTCTCGGGATATCGCTCGCGAAAACCGGCCAGGTTGTCCCAGTGCACGGCGACGCGCCGGCCCCGCAGCAGACCCGCCGCGGCGAGCAGCATGCTGCCGTTCTCGATGCCGCCGAGTTCGACACCGAACTGCGCCAGGCGCTTGAGCCAGCCTACGTTGCGCCGGTCGCGTGCCGCTGTCGCCGGCTCGAAGCTCGCCAGCACGAACACCGTCCGGCAGTGCAATCCGAGGTCCAGGCCGCCATCGACCGGCGTGGCGCTGCCGTTGCTCGCGCGCACCGCGGTGCCGTCCGCCGACAGCACGAGCCATTCATAGAGCGGCTGCTGCGCGACCCAGTTCGCGACGAACAGCACCTCGCAGGCCGCGGCAAGCCCGAGGCTCGAGTATTCAGGACAGAGCAGGAAGGCGAGTCTGCGCAGGACGGGGAACTCCGGAGCGTGAAACCGATACGTCGCGAAATCGACATCATGATGACGCTTTCAAGCAGGCGGCGCCAGACCGGGCCGCTTAACGTGTCGCGCAACATCCGGCGGAGGTTGACATGGCGACAGTGGAATTCGAGTGGAGCACGGCCGACCAGCAGGCCGGCTACAGCCTGCCGGCACGGTATTTCTACGATCCGGTGGTGTACGAGCGGGAACGCCGCAACATCTTCCTGAAGTCCTGGCAGCTGGTCTGTCACGTCAACGAGCTGCGCGAGCCGGGGGCCTTTGTCACCTTCGAGCTCTTCGACCAGGGGATCATCGTGATCCGCGGCCGCGACGGTGTGCTGCGCGCCTTCCACAACGTCTGCCAGCATCGCGGCAACCGCCTCGTCACCGCCGCCTGCGGCAAGGCGCAGCTGCTGACCTGCCCCTATCACGCCTGGACTTATGCGACCGACGGCAGCCTCAAGGGGGCACCGCATATGGAGCGGCTGGCGGCCTTCGACCGCGGCGCCCACGGCCTCAAAGGGGTCGCCGTGGGAGTGTTCGCGTCCTTCGTCTTCATCAACGTCGATGCGGACGCGACGCCGATCCGCTCCGTCGCGCCCGGCGCCGAGGAGCTGATCCGCAGCTACGTGCCGGACCTCGACCGGCTGGTGCCGGTGCAGGTGGCGGATGTCGAGGTGGCGGCAAACTGGAAGGTGATCCATGAGAACTCGATCGAGGGTTATCACTTCGACTTCTCGGGGCCGGCACACGCCGAACTCGTCAGCCTGATCGACTTCCCACAGTACCGCCTGCGTGCCCACGACCTCTGGTGGAGCTACATCGGGCCGCCGCGTGCGGGCGCGACCCATGCCTACGGGCTGCCGCTCGCCGGCGTCACCCGGCAGACCGACTCGTTCTTCAACTTCGGCCTCTGGCCCAACACGACGCTGTACGTGTTCCCGTACACCAACGTCGTCGGCACCTTCATCATGACGCCCACCGGTCCCGAAACCTCCCGCCTGCGCTTCGGTTACTACGGGCCGGAGGGCGCGGCGGTGCCGGACCTGACGCGCGCAGCGATGCACTGGATGAACGCGGTGCTGGGTCCTGAGGACATCCGGCTCAACGAGGCAACCCAGAAGGGATTGCGCTCGCAGGGCTTCAGCCGCGGCCGCTACCTGATCGGCGACGACAACGACTGCCGCAGCGAGCACCTCGTGCGCCACTTCCACCAGCTCTGCCATGCGGCGATCCATGGCTGAAGCGCTGCAGGCCGGCTTCGATACCATCATCATCGGCGCGGGTTCCGCAGGTTGTGTGCTCGCGGCGCGGCTGTCCGCCGATCCGCTGCGGCGCGTGCTGTTGCTGGAAGCGGGACCAAGCGACCGCAGCTGGCGCATCGACATGCCGGCGGCGGTCGGCAGCCTGATCAGCAGCGAGCGCTTCAACTGGAACTACGTCTCCGACCCCGAGCCCTTCCTCGACGGCCGCCGCCTGACCCATCCGCGCGGCCGCGTGCTGGGCGGCTCCTCGTCGATCAACGGGATGATGTACGTCCGCGGACATGCGCGCGACTACGATGCCTGGGCTGCCGCCGGCCTCGATGGCTGGAGCTACGCCGACGTGCTGCCGTACTTCAAGCGGGCGGAAGCCCACCTGCTGGGTGGCGATGAGTATCACGGCGCAAGCGGCCCGCTCGGCGTGTGTGCGCCGGACCTCGGCGCAGCGCCGCTCGCGCAGCGCTTCGTGCTGGCCGCCGTGCAGGCGGGCTACGCGCTCGCCAGCGACGTCAATGGCGAGCGCCAGGAGGGCGCCGGGCGCATGGACCGCACCACCCAGGGCGGCAGGCGCTGCAGCGCTGCGCGCGCCTACCTGCATCCCGTCAGGGATCGGATGAACCTGTCCGTGCGCACCGAGGTGCGGGTCGGGCGGATCCTGATCGAGTCGGGGCGCGCGGTCGGCGTGGCCTGGCGCGATGCGGGCGGCGCGCATGAGGCACGCGCCGCCGCCGAGGTGATCCTCGCGGCAGGCGCGATCGGCTCACCGCAGCTGTTGCAGCTCTCCGGCGTCGGGCCGCCGCAGCTGCTGCGGAGCCTCGGAATTCCCGTGCTGCACGAACTGCCGGCGGTGGGCGAGAATCTCAACGATCACCCTGACCTCGCGGTGCAGCATCGCTGCCTGCGGCCGTTGTCGCTGTACCGCGTGAATCACGGCCTCCCCCGCATTTTGACGGGACTGCGCTGGTTCGCGCGTGCGGACGGCCCCGCCAGTTCCAACCACTTTGAGGCCGGTGCATTCCTGCGCAGCCGCGCCGGCATCGAACATCCGGACATCCAGCTGACGTTCATGCCGCTGGCGATCCGGCCCGGCACGGTCCGGGACGTCGGCTGCGATTCGTTCCAGGTGCACATCGACCTGCTGCGCCCGCGCAGTCTCGGCCGGGTGATGCTGCGCTCGGCGGATCCCGCGGCAGCGCCTTCGATCCTATTCAACTATCTCGCCGACCCTGAGGATCGCGCCGACCTGCGCGCCGGCGTGCGCCTGACGCGCGAGATCCTCGCGCAGCCGGCGCTCGATGACGTGCGCGGCGAGGAGCTCAATCCGGGTGTCGCGGTCAGCAGCGACGCGGCGCTGGATGCCTGGATCCGCCAGGGGGTGGAGACTTGTTATCATCCGGTGGGGAGCTGTCGCATGGGGCGGCGTGCGCAGGACTCGGTGGTCGACGCGCGCGGCCGCGTGCACGGCCTCGCAGGCCTGCGGATCGTCGATGCGTCGATCATGCCCGGCATCGTCAGCGGCAATACCAATGCACCGGTGATCATGATGGCGGAAAAGCTCAGTGACGATATCCAGGGGTGCGCGCCGCTGCCGCCGCTGGCTGCGCCCGCCTGGATTCATCCCGACTGGGCGAATGCACAGCGATGAGCGAACCGCTGGACCATGCGGACCTGCGCATCGACCTGGCCGCGGCGTTCCGCTGGCTGGCCCGCGAGGGGATGCATGAGTCGGTCGCGAATCACCTCAGCGTCGCCGTGTCGGCTGACGGTGCGCAGTTCCTGATCAACCCGCGCGGCCGTCATTTCAGGCTCGTCACGGCGAGCGGGCTGCTGCTGCTCGACGCGCAGGATCCGGCGTCGCCCGGCCGTGCCGAAGCGCCCGACCCGACGGCCTGGTTCCTGCATTCCCAGCTGCATGCCCGGCTTCCCGCCGCGCGCTGTGTCATGCACGTGCATTCGCGCTACGCGACCGCGCTGGGGTGCCTGGCGGACAGCAGGCTGTATCCGATCGACATGAACACGATGCGTTTCCACGGCCGCGTGGCGCTGGACGAGGGCTTTCGCGGGATGGCCCTCGACAGCGGGGAAGGCGCGCGCGTGGCGGGACTTCTCGGGGAGGGCAGGACCGTGTTGCTGCTCGCGAATCACGGCGTCCTCGTGATCGGCGCGAGCGTCGCCGCCGCTTTCGACGAGCTGTATTACTTCGAACGGGCGGCGCGGACGTTGCTGGACTGCTATGCGACGGGCAGGCCGCTGCGCATCGTACCGGATGAGATCGCGGCCCTCACCGAGCGCCAGTGGCGCGACTACGGCCAGCTGGCCCTCGATCACCTGGCCGGCGTCAAGGCGATCCTCAACGAGGAAGAGCCGGACTACCGTAGCTGAGGCGACCGGCAGCCCCGACAGCACTGATTTAGCCGGAATCGTCGGACATCCTTCCATTAAGATACCGGCCCGGGAAGTGTGCCGCAAACTCGTTTCGCATGATGGATTACAGAAAAGCCAGCAAAATCTCGTTGACGGGTTGCATCGCCGTATTTGCCTGCGCGAGTGTTCATGCTGCCGACTGCGATCCGGGCGTGGCCGGGCGGGCCGAGGCGGCCTATGCCGCCGGGCTGCTGCAATACCGGGCCGGGCAGCTCGGGCCCGCCTATGAGCAGCTTAAATTTGCCTACGACCAGTGCCCGGCGCGCCCGCGCTACCGCAACGATTACCTGGTCGCAGCGGTCAACGCCGGGCATGCGGATGACGCGCTCGAGACCGCCGCCGCTATCGACGCGGCAACGCTGCCCCCCTATGTGCTGGAGGCGCTGGGTCGGGGCGCCCGCGACCAGCACCGGCCGGGTCTGGCGCTGCAGTACTACGCCGCGATACCGGGGGCCGATGACAATCCGGCAGTGCGTGCCGGCCGTGACCTCGTGCTGGTCGACCAGGGCCGGGTCGCCGCCGCGCAGGCTGACCTTCTCGCGCTGCAGGCGCGCTACCCGGAGCGCAGCGAGGTACTCGAGGCGCTGGGGCTCGCCGACGAAGCGGCCGGGGACTGGGTCCCGGCCCTTGCCGCAGCCGAGGCAATCCTCGTGGGTGAGCCGGACCAGGGCGGGGCTCTGGCGCTGCGCTATCGGGCGCTCGTGCACCTCGGCGCGCCGCACCTCGCGGAGGCGCTGACGCCGGCGTCGGTGACCACCGCTGCGCAACGCGTGGCGACGCAGCAGGACGAACTCGCGTTCGAATTCCGCTGGGCTCGGGATGAGCCGCGCCCGGAGCGCGTCCGTGCCGCGGATCTGGACGCCGTGATTGCCCGCATGCGTGCGACGATTGCGGATCCGGCAGCCTCCGCGGACCTGCGCCGCCGCGTGCGTGCCGACCTCGTCGAGGCGCTGCAGGAGCGGTCGCATTCGCGCGAGGCCGTCGCCGAGTACGAGGGCCTGGCGCGGGACGGCGGTCCGATCCCGCCGCATGCGACCGGCGCCGCTGCGGATGCGTACCTGACGCTGCGCCAGCCGCAGCGCGCGGCCGAGCTGTTCCGCTCGCTGCCCGCCGGCAGCCCGGTGCCGTTCAGCCTGAAGTCGACTTATTTTTACGCGTTGCTGGAAAGCGGGCATCCGCGGCAGGCACAGAGCTGGGCCGATTCGCTGGCGCGGCAGGAACCGCAGTACCTGGACGCGGACTCGCCCGGCCTGCGCAGCGAAAACCCGGACTACATCCCGGCGCAGGTCCTGGCCGCGATGGCACTCGCCTATAACGAGGAGCTGGCGGACGCCTGGCGCCGCCTGGATGCGCTCGCGGGGGAGGCGCCGGGCAATCCGGACGTGAACCTCGCGCTCGCCGAGGTCGAGGGGCTGCGCGGCTGGCCGCGCGAATCCGCGGCGCTCACCAGGGAAGTCCTGCAACGCAATCCTGACCTCGGCGCGGCGACGGCGCAGCTGTTCGGGGCGCAGCTGCAGATGGCGGACTGGCGCTCCGCGCAGGCGACCCTGCAGCTCATGGCAGCGCAGCGCACCGACGAGGACCCGACGCTGCTGCGCAGCCAGCGCGACTGGCAGATCCATGATTCCGCGGAATTCAGCATCGATGCGCAGCTCGGCCGCAGCTATGGCCGGCGCGCCGGGCTCATCGACTCGACCGTCGAGGAATATGCCTGGACGCCGCCCCTGGGCGCGGACTTCCGTGCCTACGCCCACTTCAACCAGGCCGAGGGCGATCCGATCCAGGGCGATACCTGGCGCCATGCCGCCGGTGCCGGCGTCGAATATCACACGATGAACTGGCTCGCGACCATCGAGCTGCTGGAGATCGACCGGACATCTCCCGCGGCACAGACCAGCATCGAGGTGACGCCCGACGATCACTGGCGCTTCGGCGGCTCGTACTCGGCGCGTACCCTCGACATACCCATCGCTGCCGTCGTCGTCGGTGTGCATGCGGACCGCGACGCGCTCGACCTCGGCTACCGCGTCAGCGAATCGCGCGAATTCGGCCTGAATGCCAAGCGCGAGGAATTCAGCGACGGCAATTCGCGCCACGATGAATCCGCCTTCTGGCGCGAACGCTGGGTCACGGGACCGGTATACAGGCTCGACACCCGCCTGGACCTCGATACCTCGTCAAACACGCTGCCGAACACCAACTACTTCAATCCGCTGCGCGACGAATCCGCGACGCTGACGCTGCAGAACCAGTGGCAACAGTTCCGCCACTACAGCGCGGCGCTGTCGCAGGAACTCGACCTGACGCTCGGCGACTACCGGCAGCAGGGCTACGGCTCCGGGCTGGTTGCGGCGTTCCGCTACAGCCTGAACTACGACATCAACGATCGTGTCGTCGTCAGGGCGGGGTTTGGCCGCGGCGTGCGTCCGTATGACGGTTCGCGCGAGCGGCTCGACGTGCTGACGCTCTATGCACTGGGGAGGTTCTGATGCGCCCACTGGCCGCCCTGGTCGCGATCGTGCTGGCGCTGTGGAGCGCGGCGGCCGCTGCCGCCGAGTGGCCGCAGGACAGCTTCGTCGTGCTCTGTTATCACGAGATTCGCGACGATGCGCGCCAGCGCCCCGACTCCTATACGCTGGAGACGGGCCAGCTGGTACTGCAGTTCGAGTGGCTGCGCAGCCAGGGCTACCATGTCGTGCGGCTCGACGACGTCATCGCGGCGCGCGCAGGCGTCCGGCCGCTGCCGCCGCGCGCGGTGCTGATCACCTTCGACGACGGACTCGAAAGCGTCTATAGCCGCGCTTTCCCGTTGCTGCAGGCTTTCGGCTACCCGGCCGTCGTCGCACTGGTCGGCGGCTGGCTCGAGGAGGGCAACGGCACCCGCGCGGCGCCGCGCTATGGCGACGTGACCTTGAGCCGGGCCGATTTCCTGCGCCAGACCGAGATCGACGCGATGCGCCGCTCGGGCCTCATCGAGTTTGCATCGCATACCTATGACCTGCACGTCGGGATAGTCGCCAATCCGCAGGGCAACCTGGAACCGGCGGCCGTCGCGCGCCGCTACGATCCGGTGAGCGGCGCCTACGAGGATGCGGCGGCCCATGCGGCGCGCATCGCGGCGGATCTCGCCGCCGGCAGCGAGCGCATCGCGGCGCTCACCGGCGCGCGGCCGCGCCTGGTGGCGTGGCCGTACGGCGCTCACGACCGCGTGACCGACGCGATTGCGGGGAGCCTCGGCATGCCCTACGGCATGTCGCTGGAACTCGGCATCAACACCCCGGACATCCCGCTGACGCGGATGCGCCGCATCCTGGTCACGCACGACTATACGACCGCGGACCTCGCGCGCGTGCTCGAGGCGCCGCTGCGGCGCGCGCCGCTGCGCGCGCTCACCATCGACCTGGATCGCATCCAGGATGCGGATCCGCAGCGCCAGGAAGCAAACCTGTCGCGGCTGCTCGATGCGGTCCAGGCAAGCGGCGCCAACTCGGTGTTCCTGCGCGCCTGGTCGGGCGGGGAGGCCGCGGGTACCCTGCCGTCGGTGTATTTTCCGAACCGGCGGCTGCCGCTGCGGGCCGACCTGTTCAACCGCGCGGCCTGGCAGCTGCGCACGCGCCTCGGTGTCGCCGTCTATGCCAGTCTGCCGCCGCAGATCGGCGGCAGCCCGGAAGCTGCGCAGGATATTTTTGACGACCTGTCGGCGGCTGCCACCTTCCAGGGCCTGCTGTTCGCAGCGGCTCCCGGTGCGGCCAGCGACAGCGGCGCGACCGCGGCGCTCGCCGCGCGGGTCGGCGCTGATCATGACGGCCTGCTGACGGCGCGCGCGCTCGCCGCGGGCGATGTCGCCGCTGCGTTGCCGGCAGCGCTGACGGCTGCGGATTTCGTCACGGTGCCCGCGGCAGGAAGCGGGCAGGTGGCGCAGGTCGGTCTGCTGCCGCAGGGCCTCGCGAAGACCGTCTTCCAGGTGGCGGAAGGCGCGCGCGCGGCGGCGCAGCTCGACGCGCTGCGCCGCGCCGGAGCGCGCAACCTTGCCCTGGGCGCGGGCGCTGTGGCCAGGCCGGAGCCTGCGTCGCAGGCGCTGCGCCGCGCGCTGTCGCTGCAGTCCTTCCCGGGCGACAACTGAGAGGGGTGCCCGGCATGGATACGCAACTGATCCGCGGCTTCGGCGACCTGCTGATGAGCTACACGTTCTACTACCCGCTGTTCATGGCGTATCTGTGGATGATCGGCGCGATCAACTATTACTTCCGCTTCGAACGGCGCACCGCGGCCGACAGCCTGCCGCCGCCGGCGTCGTTCGCCGCCCCGGTCACGGTGATCCTGCCGATGCACAACGAGTCGGCGCATGTCGCCGAGACGATCGCGCACGTGATGGCGATCGACTATCCGGAGTACGAAGTGATCGCCGTCAACGACGGCAGTAGCGACGACACCGGCGCGCTCCTCGACGCGCTCGCCCTGCAGCATGCGCGCCTGCGCGTCGTGCACCTTGCCAGCAACCAGGGCAAGGCGCTCGCAATGGAGGCCGCGGCGCTCGCGGCCAAGCACGAATTCCTGGTCTGCATCGACGGCGACGCCCTTCCGGATCCGTTCGCGGTGCGCTGGATGATGCGTCACTTTGCGTGGCCGCGCGTCGCGGCGGTCACCGGCAACCCGCGCATCCGTACCCGTTCGACGCTGCTCGGCAAGATCCAGGTCGGCGAGTTCTCGGCGATCGTCGGGTTGATCAAGCGCGCGCAGCGTACCTACGGCCGGGTGTTCACGGTGTCGGGTGTCGCGGCGGCGTTTCGCAAGACGGCGCTGCACGACGTCGGCTACTGGCGCCAGGACATGCTGGCCGAGGACATCGACGTCACCTGGCGCATGCAGATCCGCCACTGGGACGTGCGCTACGAGCCGCATGCGCGCGTCTGGATCCTGATGCCGGAGACGCTGCGCGGGCTGTGGCGGCAGCGTCTGCGCTGGTCGATGGGCGGCTTCCAGGTCGCGATGCGCTACGCCCGCAACATCCGCGAGTGGCGCACGCGGCGTATGTGGGGAATTTTTCTGGAGTTTGCGCTCAGTATCTTCTGGGCCTACTCGATCCTGCTGGTCACGTCGCTGTGGGTCATCAACAACTTCATCCCGCTGCCGTCCTACATCCGCATGGCCTCGCCGATTCCCGGCTGGTCCGGCGTCGTGATCGGCACGACCTGCCTCCTGCAGATCGGCGTCTCGCTGGTGCTCGACCGCCGCCACGATCACCGCCTCTGGCGCATCTACTTCTGGATGATCTGGTATCCGCTGGCGTTCTGGGCCATCAACGCGCTGACGACCGTCGTGGCCGTGCCGAAGATCCTGCTGCGCAAGCGCAGCTCGCGCGCGCGGTGGGCGAGTCCGGACCGGGGCATCAATCCGTCATGAAGCACGTCATCATCGACCGCCCGAGCCTGCAGAGCGTGCGCCAGCGTGTCGTCTATGGCTCGGTGACACTGGTGTTCTGGGTACTGTGGATCTACCTGTGGCTGCCGCTCCTTGCGCTGCTCGGCTGGGCGCTCGGCATCCACATTGCGTATACGGAAATGGTGATCCGCAACGGCTTCGCGCTGCTGCAGGGCAAGGTGACCGACTACGCGATCGTGGTGGGCTGGCTGGGGGGCAGCCTGCTGGTCTGGGCCTACTACAACCTGTTCCGCTTCCATGGCTCGCAGCGGCGCCAGCCACGACCGCCGGTGTCGCGGGCGGAACAGGCGCGCTACTACGGCCTCACACCCGCCGCGCTGGAACAGTGGGCTGGGGCGAAACGCCTGGTCGTACGCCACGACGCCGAGGGACGGATCACCGGCGCCGACCCCGGAACTTAAAACCCGTAGTGACGGTCTGATAGCGGGCTCGCCACAACAACCAAGGAGTGAGGCATGACGGATCCAGGCACTACGCTGGGCGCGCAGGCGGCTTTTGCCAGGTTGCGCGAGTACCTCTCCAGCCAGATCATCGGCCAGGAAGTGCTGGTCGAGCGTCTGCTGGTCGCATTGCTCGCCGATGGGCACCTGCTGGTCGAAGGTCCGCCGGGACTGGCCAAGACGCGCGCCATCAAGGCGCTCGCGCATGCAGTCGAAGGCGACGCGCAGCGCGTCCAGTTCACGCCGGACATGCTGCCCGCGGACCTGACGGGCTCCGAGATCTACCGGCCGGAGGAGGGAAGCTTCCGCTTCCAGCGCGGCCCGCTGTTCCACAACCTGATCCTGGCCGACGAGATCAATCGCGCCCCGGCCAAGGTGCAGTCGGCGCTGCTCGAGGCGATGGCTGAACGCCAGATCAGCGTCGGCCAGTCGACCTACCCGTTGCCGCGGCTGTTCCTCGTCATGGCGACGCAGAACCCGATAGAGCAGGAAGGCACCTATCCGCTGCCGGAGGCGCAGATCGACCGTTTCATGCTGCATGTCGCGATCGATTATCCGGATCGTGCGACGACGCTGAAGATCATGGCGCTGGCGCGTGGCGAGGCGATCGCCCAGCGCGAGCTGCCGCCGCCGCCGCGCCGCCTCACGCAGGAGGAAATCTTCGCCGCACGCGGCGAGGTGCTCGGACTCACGATGGCCGACTCGATCGGCGAATACATCGCCGCACTGGTCGATGCGACCCGCCGCCCGGAGCCCTACAGCGCGCAGCTGCGCGAGTGGCTGCGCTGGGGCGTGAGCCCGCGCGCGGCGATCGCGATGGAGCGCGGCGCCCGCTCGCTCGCCTGGCTGGCCGGTCGCGACTACGTGACGCCGGACGATGTGCAGAACATCGCGCCGGATGCGCTGCGCCACCGCCTGCTGATCGATTACGGGGCCCAGGCGCGCGGCATCAACGCGCAGGCCTGCATCGCCGAGCTCCTGCGACGCGTGCCGGCGCCATGATCCAGCCGGATCTTGCCGAGCTGCTGGCGCTGCGCGGCGCCGCACGCCAGCTGCAGTTACGCGCGCAGGGCAATGCGCGCGCACTGCTGCTCGGCGGCCACCGGGGCGCGCACCGCGGCCGCGGGCTCGAGTTCGAGGAAGTGCGGCCGTACGCGCCGGGCGACGATGTGCGCAGCATCGACTGGCGCGTCACCGCGCGCCGTGGGCGCGTGCACACGAAGCTGTTCCGTGAGGAACGCGAGCGCCCGGTATGGCTGCTCGTCGACCTGCAGCCCGGCATGTTCTTCGGCAGCCGGCTGCAGACCAAGGCCGCACTTGCAGTGCGAGCCGCGGCGCTTCTGGCGTGGACGGCAGCCGCCGGCGGCGACCGCGTCGGCGCAGTCATCGGCAATGGCAGCGAGATGCGCTGCCTCGCTCCGCGTTCGCGCGAGGCCGGTGTCCTGCCGCTGCTGACCGCGATGCTGGCGCTGCAACCGACGCGTCCGGCGCAACCCTTGCCTGAGACACTGCAGGCGGGGCTGCAGCTGCTGCGTCCGCTCGTGCATCCGGGCAGCCTGGTCCTCGCGCTCAGCGACTTTGCCGCGGCCAGCGGCACGGAGCTGTCGTCCTGGTCGCCGCTCGCCGCGCATGCAGAGTGCCGGTTGTTCTGGACCACCGATGCCCTGGAGCGTGACGGGCTGCCGGACGGACGCTTCCGCGCCGGGCTGCCGCGCCGCCTCGTCGGGCTCGATGGCGCGATGAGCCGCACGGCCTGGCGGGCCGCCTGGGCGGCTCGCGCGGCGCGCGTGCAGAGCTTGAGTGAAGGGCTGCGGCTCGAGACCACGCCGCTGGATACCGGGACGCCGGCTGAACAGGGCCTGCAGCCGAGCCGGCGCGAGGCGTCCTTTGCGGCATGACGACCGCCCCCGCCAATAGCGACTGGCTCGCGCAACTGGCGCCCGAGCATGCGCCGGCGATTCCGCCGTGGTGGCCGCCGGCGCCGGGCTGGTGGCTGCTTGCGGCACTCATCATCGTCCTGCTCGCCGGCGCCGTCTGGTGGTGGCGCTGGCCGCCGCGGCGGCTACGACGCGTGGCGCTGCGCGAACTGAAGCGCATCCGTAGCCGCGACATGGATCCCGCTGCGACTGCGCGGGCGCTGCAGAACCTGCTGCGGCGCTATGCGCTCGCGGTATTCGGCACCGACCAGGTGGCGCGCCTCAGCGGCGCACAATGGCTGCACTTCGTCGCCGCCCATGGCGCCACCGGACTCGGCGGTCCGCTCGGCGAGGCGCTGCTTGCCGCAAGCTTCGGCGGCTCATCGCCGTCGCGGCAGCCGGAGGCGGATCGCGAGGGCTGGTGTGCGGCGACGGAGAGTTTCGTGCGCACGGCCGCGCGGACAAAACAGCGGAGTGCGCGGCCATGATGCAGCTCGGCTGGCCGTGGATGGCTCTGTTCCTGCCGCTGCCGTGGCTGTATTACCGGTTGCGTGGTGCGGCGGCGCCGGCGAGCGCGGCGCTGTACCTGCCCTTCGCTGCGGCCTTGAGCGCGAGTGTCGGCAAGGCGAGCCGCGCCGGGATCGGGCGACGCGCGCTGTTCGCACTGGTCTGGGCGCTGCTCGTGGTCGCCGCGATGCGCCCGCAGTGGCTCGGCGATCCGCTGCCGACGCCGACGACCGGCCGACGCATCATCCTCGCCGTCGATGTCTCCGGATCGATGTCGACGCCGGACATGGCGAACGGCACGAGCCGCCTGCAGGTCGTGCAGCAGGTCGCGGGAAAATTCATCGACAGCCGGCAGGGCGACCAGGTGGGCCTGATCCTGTTTGGCACCCAGCCCTACGTGCAGGCGCCGCTGACGCAGGATCTGGTCACCGTGCATCGCTTCCTCGACGAGGCCGTTGTCGGTGTCGCAGGCCCCGAGACGGCGATCGGCGATGCCATCGGCATGGCATTGAAGCGGCTGCGCGCCGAGGCGAGCGAGGCGGCAAAGTCGGGCAATGCAACCGCGGCGCTGCCTGAGCGCACCGTGCTGATCCTGCTGACCGATGGCCAGAGCAACGCCGGTGCGGTGCAGCCGGCGCAGGCGGCAAAATTCGCGGCTGGCGCGGGACTGCGGATTTACACGATCGGGGTCGGCGCGCAGGCGCGAGCCGGGTTCTTCGGGGTCCAGGGCAACAACGACCTGGACGAAAAAACCCTGCAGGACATTGCGCAGACGACCGGCGGCAGGTATTTCCGCGCGACCGATGCGTCGGCGCTGGCCGACGTCTACCGGCAGATCCAGCAGCTCGAGCCGGTCGCGGCGCGGGCGCAGTGGCTGCGTCCGGTCGACGAATGGTTCTGGATTCCCCTCGCGGCGGCGCTCGGCCTGTCACTTCCGGGAATCTGGATCGGGATGCGCACATGGACCTGACGGCGCTGCACCAGCTGCATCTGCTGCATCCCCGCTGGCTGCTGGCGCTGCCGCCGGTGCTGCTGTGCCTATTCTGGCTGCGCTGGCGCCAGTCGCGTACCGGCGGCTGGTCACGCATCATGGACCCGGCACTGGTCGATGCGCTCAGGCTCGAGGCCGGTGGCGGCAACGGCGGACCCTGGCTGCTGCTCGCGGCGCTGTGGTCGCTGGGTGTGGTCGCGCTTGCCGGCCCTGCATGGGAGCGCCTGCCCAGCCTCGGGTTCCGCGCGCCCGACGACTGGGTCGCCGTGCTCGACCTGTCGCCTTCGATGACGGCGGCGGACGTTACGCCGGACCGCGCCACCCGCGCGCGTTTTGCGATCGATGACCTGCTGGGCGCGGCGCAGGATGCGCGCGTTGCACTGGTGGCGTTTGCGGGCGAGCCGCATACGGTCGTCCCGCTGACCTCGGACGTGGCAACGATTCGCGGACTGTTGCCGGTGCTGGCTCCCGGGCTGATGCCCGAGCGCGGTGATGCGCTGGGCCCCGCGCTCGACCAGGCCGGGCAGCTGTTGCGTCAGTCGGGGAGCCGGCATGCCGAGGTCATCGTATTCACCGACGGATTCGCCGATCCTGCCGCGGCGCTTGCCGCCGCTCACCGGCTGACCGGGCAGGGTGCGACCGTCGAGATCGTCGGCGTCGGTACCGCCGATGGCGCGCCGCTCAAGGGAGCGAACGGCGAATTCGTCCATGATGACCAGGGGCGCAGTGTGCTCGCCCGTCTCCCCGTCGATGAGCTGCAACAGGTGGCGGCGAGCGGACATGGCCGCTACTGGTCGCTGGAAAGTGTGCCGCGGCTGATCGCGATGCTCGCCGAGCGCCGTGCGAATCCGCTCGATGAGCAGTCGATCGCGACGGAAAAACAGGTCTCTGCATGGCGCAACGGCGGCATCTGGCTCCTGCCGCTGATCCTGCTGGTCGCGCTGCTGATTGCGCGGCGGGGCTGGGTATGAGACGCAGCATCCTCGCCCTGGCGCTGCTGTCCACCAGTGCCATGAGTCATGCGCTGGGCTGGGCAGACCTGTGGTCGCGCCCCGAACAGCAGACACTCGCGCAGCGCCGGCAGGCGTTCACCGAGATCCAGGGGCAGCAGTTCACTGCGGCGGCGGAACACCTGAAGCCGTTCACGGACCCGGTCTCGACCTACAACCGCGGCAATGCGCTCGCCCGTGCCGGAGACCTCAAGGGAG